>SDBV01008994.1_pt1 | contig 13352 bp, 14 predicted proteins | sample 2277081 | NCBI WGS metagenome assembly SDBV01 (sample SAMN10402039, study PRJNA504765) | marine sediment metagenome | isolation source: marine sediment core GS10_PC15, 223 cmbsf | place: Arctic Ocean: Southern Knipovich Ridge | collected 2010 | reverse complement strand
TTGACAGAAAAGGAGAAAGATGTCTAAGTACGCCGGACTCTTTAAAAAATCTGAAACAGACGCGTATCCGGACAAAAATACGGACGAGTCGGTCATAAACCGGAAACCGGAGCGTTTTGCTATTCTGCTGGTTGATGACGAAGAGAATGTTCTCAGTGCTGTAAGCAGGGTTTTTCGCCGGGAAAACTATGAGATCCTGACAGCATTATCTGCCGAAGAAGCTCTGGAAACTATGGAGGAAAGCAAGGTCCATCTTGTTATTTCAGACCACAGAATGCCCGACAAAACAGGCGCTGAACTGCTTAAAGAAATAAAGGAGAAATGGCCTGAAACTATAAGGATCATGCTTACAGGCTATGCTGACGTTCAATCGATCATGGGCGCTGTTAACGAAGGGGCGGTATACAAGTTCATTACCAAACCCTGGAATGACGATGACCTCAGACTGACTGTCAGTCTCGCCCTTCAGCAATATATGCTTATAAAAGAAAATAAAAAGCTCAAAGAGATAACAAAAAAACAGGAAAGCAAAATCAAAAAATATTCAGCCCTTGTTGAAGAGAACCGGGGCTCAATGGGGAACATCCTTGTCAAGTCAGGCACCATTAAAAAAGAAGAACTTGACCTGGCACTGAAAGAAATGAAAAAAGATGAGTTTTTATGCGAGGCGCTTGTCAGGCTTGGCATTACCAAGGAATCAAATATCATAAAGGCATTGCAGAGCCATTTGAATATTGAATATATTGATCTTGAGGAGATAAAACTTAATGTCACTATGGTCAGGTTCCTTCCCAGGGATTTCTGCGAGAGAAACAGGCTAATGCCGATAATGCTCAATGAAAAAGAGATACGGGTAGCAATGGCTGACCCTTCTGATATGTCCAAATGTGACAATATTGCATTTATGACAGGACTTAAGGTTATACCGGTAATTGCAACCGGCGCTAAAATCATCAGTCAATTAAAGCGGATATACGGGGACAGTGACATGGACCTGCCTGAAGATATTGATGAAATATCCGAAATTGAACCTCTTGATGAAATTGATATTATCCTCAATGAAGAGGAGCCGGAAATTAATGTTCAGGAACTGATCGGCACCTCCGAGATACCGCCTATTATAAGAATAGTCAACGCAATTATTTCTGAAGCAGTACGCTACAACGCGAGCGACATTCATGTGGAACCCAAAGCCAAGTATACGATTATCAGATTTAGAATGGATGGTATGCTGCACACAAAAATAAAAATACCGACTGATCTGCATCTGGCAACAATATCAAGGATCAAGATACTGGCGAAAATTGACATTGCCGAGAGACGCAAACCCCAGGACGGGAGGATTACAGTAAAGACCGGCACAAGGATTGTTGATATCAGGGTGTCCACCATGCCCACAATAAACGGTGAAAAGGTCGTGATGAGAATACTGGACAAAAGCGCGGCAATCAAAAACCTGGATGAGTTAGGCGTGCGGCCTGATGATCTGCAAAAGGTTTTTACGGTACTTAAAAGGCCGCAGGGCATGATAATCTCCACAGGCCCGACCGGAAGCGGAAAGACAACAATGCTCTATTCGATTCTGAGCTCAATGATGGATAGCACAAAAAACTTCGAGACCATTGAAGACCCAATAGAGTATTTTCTTGAAGGCGCCAACCAGGTCTTTGTCCTGGAGAAGATCGGCCTCTCTTTTGCCTCTGTCCTCCGCTCCACATTGAGGCAGGACCCGGATATTATCCTTGTAGGAGAAATAAGAGACTTTGAAACAGCTGATGTGTCATTTAAGGCAGCTTTGACCGGGCATATGGTACTGACGACTTTGCATACTAATAATTCAGTCGCATCCATAACCCGGCTGATAGATATGGGTATCAAGCCTTATCTTATCGCCTCTGCCCTTGAAAGCATCCTGGCACAGAGGCTTGTCAGAACAATATGTAAACACTGCAAGACTGAGTATGACCCTGACAAAGAACTTCTTCAGCTGCTTAAGGTCCCGGAGGACTTTATAGGAGAGAAAAACTTCATAGGTGAAGGATGTGAAAGATGTAATAATACAGGGTATATGGGAAGAATGGGTATCTTTGAGGTTTTTACCATGAATGATGACTTCAGACACCACATAAGCGGCAATTATGCAGAGTCTGAGCTCCTGGATATGGCTCGCGCAGGCGGAATGAGGACGCTAGTCGAAGACAGCATAGAAAAAGTAAAAGATGGAATGACAACCCTGGAGGAGATTGTCAGGGTGATAGGGCCCCAGACAAAGCATGAACGTCAGTGCAATAGCTGTAGCAAAACAATAGATGCAAAGTATATTTTTTGTCCTTTCTGTGGTTCATTCAGACAGAATTTCTGCAAGAAGTGTATGATACCGCTCGAAAAAGACTGGAATTCCTGTCCGCATTGCGGTTCATCAAAATTTATTGAACAAAAAAAAGGAGAGTAAAACGTGGATAATTTAATACTTATTGTTGATGATGACCCAAATGTACTTTCATCGCTAAAAAGAATTTTAAAAAAAGAACCTTATGAAATTTATACGGAGGAAAGCGGGGTTGAGGGTCTTAAGATCTTAAAAGAGAACAAAATCAAGCTTGTAATCTCGGATGAACAGATGCCCGGTATGACCGGGACTGAATTTTTAGCGACTCTAAAAAACCTGTTCCCCGAAACTGTCAGGATAATGCTTACAGGACATGCAAGTATTGAAGCGGCCATGAAAGCGGTCAACAGTGGAGAAATCTACAGGTTTTTCTCAAAACCGTGGAATGACGTTGAATTAAAACTGTCCATCCGTTCAGGCATTGAAAAATACGACCTTGAAGCAGAAAACAGAAGGCTTCTCAAGACTGTTAAAAACCAGGCGGTTGAACTAAAGGTTTTAGAAAAAAAACACCCCGGTATATCCAGAATGAAGCGGGATGAAAAGGGAAATCTGGTTTTATCTGAATCATCTGATGAAGAGGTTGCAAAAATACTCCTTGAATGCGAAATAGAGTTCGGTAAGGGAATAAAATGAAACTGATGAGTATTAGCGATGTCAACGAGGGAATGGTTATTGGAAAAGACATTGTCAGTCCTGCCGGCCAATGCCTTGTTTCAAAGGGAGTAGCCCTGACAGCCTCGATTCTCAAATCCCTCAAGCGGAACAACATAACAGAACTCCATATTGAAGAGGAGTTGAAGGAAGCTATTTTTACAGATAATGAAATCAAAGATGCTGAAAAGATATGTTTAAAAAAAACAGAGGGGAAATTTTATTCAAAGCCTGAAGACCCGATGATGAAAGTAATATTCAAAGCAGCTTTAAGGTCCGAGGTACTGGAGTATCTGAAATGCAAAAAAGCCAGTTAAGTGAAATAGTCATAGATATAAAAGACATTCCCTCATTACCGTCTGTTGTTATGAAGGTCAATGCCGCCTTAATGGATAAGTCTGAAACAACACATGGTATATGTGAAATTATAGAAAAGGATTTTGCACTTACCTCCAAGATCCTCAGACTCGCAAATTCCAGTTACTACGGCCTTTCATATAGTGTGGACACACTTTCAATGGCCATATCAATTCTGGGCTTTAATACAGTGAGAAATCTGGCAGTCACTGTGTCCCTGCATAATATTTTTGACAGATCAAGTTCATCATTTGATGCAAAAGGACTCTGGTTCCATAGTCTCGGTACTGCAATTGCTTCAAAAGCCTTAACTTTCAAAGGGAAAAATAATACTCTGAAGGAGAAGGCCTTTATATGCGGCATGCTCCATGATATCGGGAACCTGGTCATTAATAAAAACCTGCCTGAAGAAACAGACAGGATTGTGGAAAGACTAAAGGGAGACAGTACCCTGACCCTGTGTAAAGCCGAGATGGAAGTAATCGGTTTTACACACCCGGAGGCAGGCGCCATCGTTGCCGAAAAATGGCGTTTTCCTCATGAACTCATAAATGCCATTAAATTTCATCATAATCCTGAAATGACACAAAATAATCGTAAATTAATCTATGCTGTTCACGCAGGAAATGAAATTGCCAAAGCTCTTAATCTGGGGAAAAGCATATCAGATAAAATTGCAGATATAAATCCTGTGACATGGAAAGAACTTAGTTTATCAGAAAAAGATTTATCACTACTCATTCCGAAAATAGAGACAGACTTTGACGATGTAATTAATTTCATGGATATAAAAATTGTCAACTAAATAAACGAAATTGAAGGCAACAGGACGTACTATATCCCAACACAAAGCAAAATTTCGGTTCTCGACGACATAAGGATTGTAGATTACCGCTAAAGACACTTCCGATCTTCCGCGCTTTCCGTATTAATTAGCTGAAAAAGGTCTTCGACCGGACTGCGCATGACTTGCTGATCTCTTCGATGTGGCGGTGGTCCGTTCCGCAGCATCCGCCAAGCACGTTTAAATGATCATGTTTTGCTGTTAGCTCCCTGAATTGACGGCCGAGCTCTACCGGGTTTCCTTCATCAAGCTGCTCGGCCTCATCAAGTTCAGCATGGCTCTTGATCGAAGCATTCGCCCTTATTCCATGAATTCTCTTTACCCATGGCTCCCCGGAAGATAAAGCGTTCTCAAAATGAGCAGGATGCGCGCAGTTGATCATATAATATGCCGGAGCATTATCCGTGGCAGCATCCACCTTTTCAATGGCCTCCTTAAGTGTCTGACCTGAAGGCAGCTTCCCGTCAGTCTCAACAGTAAAAGAGATGACCACCGGCATTCCGGCTGACCTTGCTGCGCGTGCAAGCCCGATCGCTTCTTCTGCATAAGTTATGGTAAAAGCGGATACAAGATCAGCATCAGTTTCACTGAAGGTCTTTATCTGTACAGAATGATATTGCTCAGCCTCTTCCTCGTTCATCATCTCACCGGGCTTGTAGCCGTCTCCCCGCGGCCCGATGCATCCGCTGATCACTACTCTGGCTTTTTCAGTCTCATATTCATTTCTGACAAGCTGCAGAAGTTCGATGGACCTGCGGTTTATTTCTGTCAGAGCTTCTTCCGAGTAGCCAAGCTTTTTACCCCATTCCGGGTTGGCCCGCCATGTAGGGCTCTCAAGAACAATCCCTAAATTACTTTCCCTGGCTATTGCGGCATAGTCAGAAAAGTATTTATAAAGATGTGCACGCCCCTCATGATTTTTTAACAGATCAAAGGCCGCAAAGCCGGGCAGCTCAATACCGTCATGAAAAATGAGAGTAGTTTCGAGTCCGCCGTCAGTGAGGAATACGCCGCCGCTTAGCTGCTGTAATTCTTTTCTATATTTTTACATCTGCTGCCTCCTTATTCGTAAGTTTATCTATATACCTACATATAAGGTTAGCATTTAATAAGGCGCCAACATATCCCGTATTACGGGTATATTACACCAGGCAAATCTTTGAATTGACCGGGGTGTATCTTTATTGAAATGGTGAGGTAGAAGTGATGTCGTTAATGGCTTTTGCCCTTGTGCTGCATCATTTTCCCTTCAGATTCCTTTTCCAGAGGAAAGTCCATTTTCTTCGGAGCATTCATCAGCATATTTACATGCCCGGCAGCAGGATAGTTTTTCTGCCAGCCTGACATTCCCAGGAGCATGAAGTATGCGTCATGCCCTATAAGCCGAAGGGGTACGACAAGGTAATTTTCATAGACACCCATATGACCCACAAGTATTATCTTCTTATCTTTTGGAAGCTTCTCAAGATTAGCGGGCCTGAACAGTTCAGTATACGGTACATATATTGATCCGGGAATCTTCCCGTATTCAGGCTTTCCCCATTCTCCGTCATCCGGCGGCATCCTCACATCCACAACCAGAAAATCTTTTTCCCCCGTTTTCATCCATGCATTGACCTGTTTTGCGGTTACATGATAATTGTCATTTGCAGGGCCTTTGCTCAAAATCTCATTTATCCTTGCCGTAAGGTCTGCATCACCGGCAAAAGCGGGTGTTGCTGTTGTTAAAAAAAGCGCTGCAACCAATAAAATCATCAATTTGTTTTTCATTATATGTCCTCCTTTCGGGCATGAGTATATTTGTATAATAGTGTAATGGTGCGGATATCATAACTCTGCGTGAGAGTATTATCAACACAGAAGGCAGGGAGAAATATTTGAACGTTTGAATGAAAAATGCACGATACAGATTATGTATCGTGCACAGCAAATTCTAATCGTATGATTAGCTGTCCAGCCTAACGTTTCCCTGCTATCTGGTCTCTTGTCACTGCCCTCTCAAGGGCGACCGTAGCGCGTGCTTCGTCAACATTCTCTTTCTGTTTAAGACGCTCTTCCGCACGTTTCATGGCCTCTTTGGCTCGTTCCACATCAATATCTTCGGCTTTCTCTGCGCTGTCAGCAAGTATCGTGACTTTATCAGGGCCCACTTCGGCATATCCCCAGTTGATAAAGAAATACCCTGTTTCAGAGCCCTTCTTATAAGTCAGCATCCCTATTTTAAGTGTAGTAAGAAAGGGAGTGTGATCAGGTAATACACCGAATTCACCTTCACTGCCCGAGGCAATAATTTCATCCACTTCATCAGTAAAGATATGCCCATAAGGTGTAACGATGTCCAATGTCAATTTCTCAGCCATTTATAAATCCTTTTAGTTACGCAGTTGATTCGTAATTAGTAATTAGTAATTAGTAATTGTCTTTTCAGCCTTTCAGCTTCTCGGCCTTTTCGATTACTTCATCTATGCCGCCGACCATGTAAAATGCCTGCTCCGGCAGATCGTCATACTTTCCTTCGACAACTTCCTTGAATCCCTTAATAGAATCTTCAAGCTTCACGTATTTACCGGGAGTGCCTGTAAATGTCTCTGCAACGTGGAAGGGCTGGCTCAGGAACCTCTGGAGTTTCCTTGCACGTGCAACCAGTACTTTATCGTCTTCAGAAAGTTCTTCCATGCCGAGAATGGCAATGATGTCCTGCAGCTCTTTATATTTCTGGAGGACCATTTGCACGTCTCTCGCAACTTTATAGTGCTCTTCGCCAAGAACGAGCGGGTCAAGAATCCTTGATGTTGAATCAAGGGGGTCAACCGCAGGATATATCCCGAGTTCCGAGATCCCTCTTGAAAGAACAACCGTTCCATCAAGGTGTGTAAATGCCGTGGCAACAGCAGGGTCTGTAAGGTCGTCAGCAGGGACGTAAATTGCCTGCATTGATGTGATAGCGCCTTTATTGGTGGATGTGATCCTTTCCTGAAGTATTCCCATATCCGTTCCGAGAGTCGGCTGATATCCGACCGCTGAAGGCATTCTTCCGAGAAGCGCTGAAAGTTCCGCGCCTGCAAGTGTATACCTGAATATGTTATCTATAAAGATAAGAACGTCCTGTCCTTCGTCTCTGAAATCTTCAGCAACTGTAAGGGCTGAAAGTGCAACCCTTGCCCTTGCTCCGGGCGGCTCGTTCATCTGGCCGTAGATCAGGGCTGTTTTCTCTAAAACACCTCCCTCTTTCATTTCGAGGTAAAGGTCATTTCCTTCCCTTGTTCTTTCACCAACACCGGCGAAGACCGACACACCGCCGTGGACCATAGCGATGTTGTGGATCATCTCCATAATAACAACCGTCTTTCCAACTCCGGCGCCGCCGAACATCCCCATCTTTCCACCTTTAACAAAGGGGACAAGGAGGTCAAAAACTTTAACGCCGGTCTCAAAGACCTGGGTTGATGTATCCTGCTCGATAAATTCAGGGGCAGGCCTGTGAATCGGCAGCCTCTCCTTTGAATCTATCGGGCCCAGCTGGTCAATCGGGTCCCCGGTGACATTCATGATCCTCCCGAGCGTTTTCTCTCCTACTGGAACGGTAATCGGGGATCCCATGTCAACGGCCGGGGTGCCTCTTACAAGTCCGTCAGTTGCTGACATGGCAACGGTCCTCACCATGTTGTCACCAAGATGGGACGCAACCTCAAGTGTTATATTAATGTCAGGGATGCCTTTTTCCTTGTCACCCGGCTGAGAAACAGTGAGCCCGTTTAATATTGCGGGCAATTTATCTTCAAACTCAACATCAACAACAGCGCCGATGACCTGTGCTACTTTACCTTCATTCATGATCTATGACCTCCATAATATATATTCAAACGATTAACCGTTCAAACGTTTGATCGCTTAAACGGTTATTATTTATCCTTTCAAAGCCTCCACACCACCCACAATGTCCATTAACTCCGCAGTGATGGAAGCCTGCCTTGCCTTATTAAACTGAAGCGTAAGCTTGCTTACCATTTCATCACAGCTCTGTGTTGCGTTCTCCATTGCACTCATTCTTGCCGCCTCTTCAGCTGCCGAACTCTCAAGGAGCGCCCTGTAAATCTGTGTATCAACATTTCTCGGAATTAAGCTGTCAAAAATGGCCTCCATGGAAGGCTCATATATGAAGTCTGCAGAGGATTCAGGAGCAGCCTCTGCATCTCCCGCTTCTTCGGGAGACAGGGGGAGAAGTTTTGATTCAGTAACTGTCTGCGCTACCATTGATTTAAAGGCGTTATAAACAACAACCACTTCATCCATTGTTTCGTTTATATAGTTTTCTTTAATATCATTGGCAATTTTCTCGGCGTCAGAAAAAAGCACGTTCCCTGAAATGCCTGTCCATGAATTCCGCGTGGAAATTTTTTTCCGTTTAAAGTAATCCCTTGATTTTTTACCGACCGTGCTTATGCTCACTTCAAAACCATCGCTTTTGTGTTTCTCAATAGTCTGCTGAGCGGCCTTAAGAATATTCGTATTAAATGCGCCGCAAAGCCCCCTGTCAGAAGTAAAAACCACTACTTCAACTGTCTTCCTGGTTCTTAATGCGAGCAAAGGATGGGATTCCCTGTCAGCGCCGCTGGCAAGGCTGTTAAGTACGTCCTGCATCTTGTTGGCATAAGGCCTCAGGTCCAGCATCCTTGTCTGCACCTTCCTCAGTTTTGCAGCAGCCACCATCTTCATGGCCTTTGTTATCTTCTGGGTATTTTGAACAGCCTTTATTCTATTCTGAATATCTCTTAGAGTAGCCATATATTTTCCTAACGTAGGGGCAATCCTCTGTGGTTGCCCTTTATTGGGCAGGCACGGGGGCCTGCCCCTACATTACGCCTGAAATCCTTTCTTGAATTCATCTATTGCCTGACCCAGCTTTCCTTTAAGGTCATCGTCAATTGCTTTTTTCTCCGCGAGTTCGGAACGAAGGTCATCTTTTGTCCCTTTCATGAACTTGAGGAATTCGTCTTCAAATTTACCGATGGCCTCAACCGGAATGTCATCCAGGTAACCCTGAGTACCTGCAAAAAGAAGGATTACCTGGTCCTCCATTGTCATCGGTACATACTGGTTCTGCTTCAGGAGTTCAACCATCCTCTTGCCTCGTTCTATCTGGGCGAGAGTGGCCTTGTCAAGGTCTGAGCCGAACTGGGCGAATGCCGCCATTTCCCTGAACTGCGCAAGGTCCAGCCTTAGTGTGCCCGCAACCTGCTTCATCGCCTTTGTCTGGGCAGCGCCGCCAACACGGCTGACCGACAGACCAACGTTAACAGCTGGTCTAACACCGGCATAGAACAGTTCCGGTTCAAGATATATCTGGCCATCTGTAATTGAAATAACGTTTGTCGGGATATAACCGGACACGTCACCTGCCTGGGTCTCGATTATCGGAAGAGCTGTAAGTGAACCGCCTCCCAGTTTGTCAGAAAGTTTCGCAGCTCTTTCAAGGAGTCTCGAATGGAGATAGAAAACGTCTCCGGGGAACGCCTCACGACCCGGAGGCCGCCTGAGCAGCAGTGAAAGCTGCCTGTATGCTATGGCCTGTTTACTCAGGTCATCATATACTATCAACGCGTGTTTGCCGTTGTCCCTGAAATATTCTCCCATTGTACATCCTGTATAGGGAGCAATATACTGAAGCGGTGCAGGTTCACTCGCTGATGCAGCAACAATGATCGTATGATCCAGTGCGCCTGCTTCTTCAAGTTTTTTGGTAACACGGACTATATTTGATCTCTTTTGCCCGATTGCAACATAAATACAGATAACATCGCCGCCTTTCTGGTTGATAATCGCATCAATGCCTATTGCGGTCTTACCTACCTGACGGTCGCCGATGATCAGCTCCCTCTGTCCTCTTCCAACGGGGATCATTGCGTCAACTGATTTAAGTCCTGTCTGGAGAGGCTCGCGGACTGGCTGCCTGTCAATGATGCCCGGGGCAATAACATCAACTATCCTGTTTTCTTTTGATTCAATCGGGCCCTTTCCGTCAATCGGCTGGCCGATAGCGTTAACCACTCTTCCACATAAGTCGTCCCCTACAGGAACGGACATGATCTTTCCTGTACGCTTGACGATATCACCTTCTTTAATAAGTGTATCCTCACCGAAAAGAACAGCCCCGACAGAATCTTCCTCAAGGTTAAGGGCCATGCCGAAAACCTCGTTCGGAAACTCAAGAAGCTCCGAGGACATACATTTATCAAGGCCGTATATCTTCGCAATACCGTCACCGACCTTAACGACTGTCCCTACTTCGCTTACATCAACACGTTTTTCAAAATCAGTGATCTGTTTTTTTATCAGTTCACTTATTTCTTCAGCTTTAAGTTGTGAAACATCCATTAAATCACCTCCAAAATATCGTAGGGGCGGGTTTCAAACCCGCCCTTACAAATACCCAAAATATTTATCTCATTAGTTCCGCTCTTAAAAGGCGGAGCTGACCTTTTACACTGCTGTCGTATATTGTGCTGCCTACTTTTACGATGAATCCGCCGAGGAGGGATTCGTCTATCTCATTCTCAATGGTAATGTCCCTGTCAGTCATCAGTTCTAAGGCAGCCTTCAGACGTTTGGTATATTTTTTACCCAGAACGACCGGAGACACTACCACTGCTGTTGCCTTCTTCTGTTTCTCGTTATAAATATCAATTGAAGCAGCAATTATCTCTTTCATTGCAGAGAGGTGTCCCTGAACAATCATGAGTTTTAAAAACTTTTCAGTATTGGAATTGAATTTCAGTTTGGGAGCAAGGGACTGAAATCCCTTTTCTTTTTCACTCTCAGAGAATATCTGGCCGGCAAACAACAATTTGAGCTGCCTGTTTTTTTCAATCAGTTTTAAAAATGCCCTGAACTCTTCAATCACCTTTGGTATTTTAGAAATATCAATACTATTAATTATTGCCCTGCTGTATTTTTTAGCGATCTGGTTTTTGTTCAATTCTTTTCCTCAAGCCTTTTAATGTAATCATTGATAAGGACTTCCTGCTCCTTCTTCCCGAGCTTTTCCTGGATCTCTTTCTCTGCCAGTTCAAGCGCCAGAAGGGCTGCGTCCGACTTTATCTGTTCCTTGGCCTTCTGCAGTTCAAAATCAATATTTGCCTTTGCCTGCTCAATAATCTTTTCTTTCAGTTTTTCGCCTTCAGCAATAACAGCCGCTTTCTCTTTTTCTCCCGACTTTCTGGCAGCCTGGAGTATCGCTTCTATTTCACTGTCTGTATTTTTAAGGCGTGACTGGACTTCGACGAGTGTCTTCTGCGCAAGTTCCCTTGCTTCGGATGCCTCCTTGAGTGATTTTTCGATCATCTCAGTGCGCTTTTGAAAGTACTCCTTAACGGGTTTGCGTCCGAAGAAAAAAAGTATAAATGAGAGTAGAGAAAAATTCACAATCGGCCAGAGCCAGCCCTGGGTTTCTCCGTGGCCTCCGCCCCCCGAAGCAAAAGCAGCAGAAACCAATACGATATTTAATAATAATATTAATATACCGATAATTCGTAATCCATTCTCCGTAGTACTACGAAGGATGAATTCGTAATTTGTAATTCGTAATTGTTTCATTTAGTCCCGACCAGCTTCTCAACGATCTGCTTTGAAAAGCTCTCAATATCTGATTTCAATCCCGCCCTTGCCGTCTCTGTTGCGGCACCAAGCTCTTCCCTGGCCTTCCTGTTTATTTCGACCGCTTCATTCTGGGCTGATTCAAGGGCTTTTTTCTGGGTATCAAGTCCCTCGCTGCTCAGTCCTTCATAGACCGTCTTTGCGTTGCCTCTCGCCTCTGACAGTTTTTCATCAATCTGGGCCATAACTTCGTCTTTTTCTCTGTCCAATGCCTTTGCGTTTTCGAGGGCCCCTGTAGTATTTTCCTTTCTTTCTTCAAAAATACGCAGGATAGGCTTAAATAAAATGATATTAAGGACTATCAGAAGCAATAAAAAATTGGCAAGCTGGGCAAAAAACCATGCACTAAATTCTAGCATTAAAACTCCTGTTTATAAGGTCTTGAAATCGATGAGTAATAGCGATAAAGTCCACAAAAATTACCACAGCGGAACTGTTTTGTCAATAAATCAATAAGTATATTTGTGAAATTTATATATAACAGGTATACATTTCAGATCGTGGAAACTGCCCTGTTTTATTGAATTTCTTCCGGGAAAAATTAAATTTCCGCTTCTTTTTGACTTTTTGAAAATTTTCCTTTAAACTTCAATAAGCTATGGGTAGTGATACTGTTATAACGCTTATTTTCAAAGCAGGGCCGGTAGTCAAGTTCGTCCTTTTGATACTGCTGACTTTTTCAATTTTTTCATGGGCCATCATAGTTTATAAGTTCAGGCTCTTCTCAAAAATTGAAAAAGAGTCAGAGGAATTTCAAAAGATCTATTTAAGGACTAAACAGTGGGACACACTGTATCAATCCACGAAGAAATTGACGATCAGCCCTCTGCCGAACCTGTTCAGGGCGGCATATTCTATTGAAGGTGCAGACAGGGATGATATCAAAAGAACGATGAATAGAGTCGTTACCATGGAGGCAGGCCGCCTTGAAAGGCACCTCTCTTTTCTTGCGACGACAGGGTCAACCACCCCTTTTATTGGACTATTCGGTACTGTGTGGGGGATTATGAACTCTTTCCTGGGAATCGGGAGGATCGGCTCCGCATCTCTTGCCGTTGTAGCTCCGGGTATTGCCGAGGCCCTGATAGCCACTGCCGCAGGACTGGCTGCTGCAATTCCGGCTGTTGTCGCATATAACTATTATCTCAGCAGGTCCCGCAGGAATGTAATGGTTATTGAAGATTTCTCCCAGGAATTAATAGAAAGTTTTGTGAGGAACAATGGAAAGACGCAGGCAAGCTCTATCTGAGATAAATGTTACTCCCTTTGTGGATGTAATGCTAGTCCTTCTGATTATCTTTATGGTAACCGCCCCCCTGCTTCAGCAGGGGATCGATATTGATCTGCCGCAGGCAAAGGGCAAGGAAATGTCCCCGACCGAAAGAATCATCATAACAATCAAAAAAGACGGTAAAATGTATCTGGACAAAACTGCTGTAAACATGAAGACATTGA
>SDBV01008993.1_pt1 | contig 13353 bp, 10 predicted proteins | sample 2277081 | NCBI WGS metagenome assembly SDBV01 (sample SAMN10402039, study PRJNA504765) | marine sediment metagenome | isolation source: marine sediment core GS10_PC15, 223 cmbsf | place: Arctic Ocean: Southern Knipovich Ridge | collected 2010 | reverse complement strand
TAAAATGCTTCAATACAGCGCATTACACTCACTTATCTCAACTCACCATAGCGGTGCTATGCTTCGTCTCCATAAGTGGCTGTTTTATTGCATTTTAAAGGCTCATCACGAAGTTCTAACACAAAATCCGGGTTTAAGCTATAAGAAATAGACTGAAGTATAAAATTATCACCTCCATTTTCAAAAAATTAAACAAATAATCGTGATCGCTGTAATACAAAAAGTAAGAGAAGCCAAAGTGGAGATAGAAAATAAAATATCCGGACAAATTGGAATTGGCCTCATGGTTTTATTAGGAATTGAAAATGAAGACGGAGATGAGGATATCGATTGGCTGACAAGGAAAATCGTCAACCTGAGGATTTTTGATGACGAAAATGGAGTGATGAACAATAGCATTTTAGATGTTGAAGGAAATATTTTACTCGTCAGTCAATTTACCTTGCATGCTTCAAGCAAAAAAGGGAATCGTCCATCGTATATTAAAGCTGCTAAACCTGATATCGCTATTCCGCTTTATGAAAAATTCATTTTTAAGCTGGAAAGCGATTTGGGGAAAAATGTTCAAAGCGGTGAGTTTGGCGCCATGATGCAGGTTTCATTATGTAATGATGGGCCGGTCACAATTATTATTGATACAAAGGACAAAAAATAATGGAAATCAAAGAAGCTCAAAAATTGGTCGATGATTGGATAAAATCCGTTGGTGTCAGATATTTCAATGAACTTACCAATATGGCTATGCTCACCGAGGAGGTAGGAGAGGTGGCAAGAATTATAGCCAGGAAATATGGTGAGCAATCCTATAAGGAATCCGATAAATCAAAGAATTTAGATGATGAATTGGCCGATGTACTATGGGTATTGATTTGTCTTGCCAATCAAACCGGTGTGGACTTGACAACAGCCTTCAAGAAAAATCTGGAAAAGAAAAACATTCGCGATATCGACCGGCATAAGAATAATCCAAAACTGAAAAAGTAATTGCAGGAATTGTAGGTGTGGCATAAAATTTGAGCATGTTTTACCAAACTACAAATCATGCAACTCAGACGCGCAACATTACTACCACTTGCCCTTTTGCTGTCGTGTGCCAAACCAAATTTATACCAGGCCAAGATCAACGACATCCCAACCAAAAGTCCAAATTCCAATGCCGAAGTTCGATTTATTGGTGAAGGAAATCCGATCAATCCATATTTCGAAATAATAGATTTTGAATTGGTAAAGAAAGGGATGCTTTCAAAACATGATGTGCAAAGAGCAGTAGAAATTTCTGCTATAAAAGAGGGAGTTGACGCCATCATTGAGGTAGATTATTGGAACGAATCCATCAAAAAAATGAGTGTTCTTGGGGTATTGGTGGCTATATTGGAAGATAGCGAACCCACAAAAGCGACAGTAACTTATACCCATATTCGCGGTTTAGGCATCCTGTATCTTGACAATGCAAACTATGTCCATGAACAGCCCGAATACGAATATTTCTACAAACTCGACCGGGAGACAAAATTCCCAACTCCATTTTTTAAAATCGAATATAAACTTACCGGTCAGGTTTTTGAATTTAGCGGTGAATCTGACGAAGCAGATGACATCTATCATAAATATTTCAAAGATTATTCAGATTTTCATTTGCTGAAGCAAAGAGAAGGATGGTCTTACAACATGAGTGGCCCGTTGTTGAAAAATCGCATACAAAAAAATAGGTATGGTGCAATTGTAAAAAAGTGTATCCCGGTGTTTGACGAAAATGAGCGCTTGATAAGGGTGAAAATTGTACATTTTAACAGTAAAATTGATGTAAACGAATTCATCAATTATGGGTACGATGATGAGGGGGAAATAATTAAAAGAGTCGTCAAGGTTTATGATGGAACAAAAATTTATGAAAATTACCTCTATGAAAATAATCGATTAGCAGGAAAAAAAATAATGGTTTATCAGCCATCCAAAGAACCGATAATTATCAATTCATCCATCGACTATTATGATAAGAATTATCTCGAAGAATTTTATTTCAATGAGTATGTGCGGCGAAATAATCATTAGCTATTATGACGCTAAATTCAATCTGGTCAACCTGAAAATTCACCCATTAAAGTATTGTTCGAACTACATTTGACTGGGATGTAAATTATTATTGCTAGTTTGCCTAAAATTCAGGCATATGAAAAAGCTAAATATTCTAATTCCGTCACTACTGAGCCTTCTTCTATTTATTCATAGTTGTAATCAAAAAAAATCAACTAAATCCACAGATATTGAGGAAGTTACGGCAGATATAGATCTTCCTTTTTATACTCAGAAAAAGGGCGTGCTCACCGTACTTTTAGATAACAGCCTGACTAGTTATTTCATATATCAGGGCAAAGCCCTGGGTTTTGAATATGAAATGTTGGCACTATTCGCTAAAGAAAATGACTTGAGACTAGAGTTAAGAATTATCGGTCAGGTAGAAAATATATTGGATTCACTTATGGCTGGAAAAGGGGATCTTGTTGCTGCTAATCTTACAATATCTCAGGAACGAAAGAACCTTTTTGCATTTACAGAATCACTTTTTAGAACCAAACAAGTATTGGTGCAGAGGCTTCCTGATAATATTCAGAAATTGACCAGGGATGAAATTGAGCATAGTCTTATTCGGGATCGTTTAGATTTGAAAGATAAAAAAGTAATGATCAGGAAAAACTCGTCGTATGAGCTTATGCTAACTAATCTTGTCGCAGAAACAGGATTAAATCTGTTAATCGAATATTCACCAAGTGATGTAGTGACAGATCAGCTGATCGAAATGGTATCAAACAAAGAGATTGATTATACCATTTGTGATTTAAACAAAGCCGAAATTTTCAATGCCTACTATGATAATATTGACATAAAAACACCCATGAGTCTTAGCCAACCAATCGCATGGGCGGTCAATAAAGAGTCTACAGAATTGCTTGCTAAGCTAAACTCATGGATTCGTAAGCGGTCGGGCTCATTGGAGTTTAACATGATCAATAACAAGTATTTTGAAATGACCAAAAGAAAAGAAAAGTTGATTTTAAAGGAATATGATTATGTTAAGGAAGGCAAAATTTCAGACTACGATGATCTGATTAAAAAATATGCTGCTAGCTTAAATTGGGATTGGCGCTTGCTTGCAGCTCAGATTTATAGTGAGTCTAAGTTTGATCCTAATATCAAATCGTGGCGAGGAGCAGTTGGATTAATGCAGTTGATGCCCAAGACCGCCCTGAGTTACGGCATTCAGGGAAAAGAATTAGCTGATCCAAATAATAATATAATCGCTGGGACTAAGCACTTGGCTATGCTCGAAGCCTATTGGGAAAAAGAGCTCTCTGATAGTCTTGAAGTGGTTAAATTCACATTAGCCTCATACAATGTTGGGCAAGGTCATGTCGAAGATGCGATACGTTTAGCAAAGAAATATGATGTCGATCCTACCAAGTGGGATAACAACATTTCTCAAATGATATTGAATAAATCAATCCCTAAATATTATAATGATCCGGTTGTAAAATATGGATATTGTCGTGGCAGAGAACCTGTTAACTATGTGAAATCCATACTTAAGAACTATGAATTGTATAGCCAGTTTGCAATTGAATAGTAGAAATTCAAATTTTTTCACCTGTATTGTTGGATTTCACACATTTCAAACCAAAAATGAAAGCTGGCCGACTTTCAGTCGTCAGGTAAAGTCTTTAATCAGGTAAAAGAAGGAAATATTCTTAAATTATTAAGCTTTATCAAAGGGTGGGCAGTTTTTTTTTGGAATCTAAGATTCTAAAACAACATGTCCGATAGTTTCATCTTGGTAATATAATTGCCCTTTAATACTGGAATCACTTTGTATTCATCAAATTTCAAACAGAAATCGATGTCTTTTTCTAAGCCAAGCTTCATTAACCTGGCTCCATGCGAAGAATTTTCAACTGTAGATTTCAGCTTGTCTTTTGACATCTTATATAAATTTGACGCCATCAAGGGTAGGTCTGAATTGTATTCAAACATTTGTTTCAATCCATAGACGATTGCACCTGCAAACAGCGTGTCCTCCAGGGAGACTTTCCCTTTCCATCCAGCGCAATGCAACAACAAATCACAAGGCAGTCTTTCGAGGTAGGTAAGTAGCGCTGAATAATTTAAAAATGACCCGACCATCACCTGCAAAGCGCCAAAGGATTTTTTGAGGGTGATGGTTCCATTTGTGGTCGTCATCGCAATATTTGAATCTTCCAATTCCGGATTCATAAAGCTGGATGGTGAATTTCCCAAATCAAACCCTCCAACTTTTTTACCTCCTCTTTCCGCTGAACCAAGATAACCCTGGAGTTTTAATTCACGGCATTCACCCAGGGTTTCTACCGGATGAATCGATTTTACACCATGGGCAATGGCTGTGGTAATTGAAGAGCTTGCGCGTAGTATATCAATAACCACTACAACACAACTCGCTAAGTCGTATTGATGTATGTAATCTGGCGAAAGACAGATATCTATTTTTTTCATGGTGGGCGTTTAAATCAATAAAAAATTAAACTTTAAGAAAAGGTGGCTTCACTATTTTTGCTTTCAACTTTCGTTTTCTTATTGCGATTAATATATTATTTCCAATGGCTGCAGAATCCGATCGTACGTAGCCCATCCCAATACCCACACCTATTGAAGGCGCCATGCTACCCGAAGTTACAATGCCAATTACATCTTCGTTTTCATTCAATATTTCATATGCAGATCTCGGTATCCCCTTTTCTTCCATTATAAAACCGACCAACTTTTTTTGAGGCCCGGATTCTTTTTGCTTTTTAAGACTGTCAGCATTGATAAAATTTTTGGAAAATTTTGTGACCCATCCCAAACCTGCTGCAATCGGAGAGGTGCTTTCGTCAATATCGTTGCCATAAAGAGCGTATCCCATTTCCAGTCTTAAAGTATCTCTTGCCCCAAGCCCGGCAGGTTTAATATCAAATTCTTCACCCGCCTTCATGATTTCATCCCAAACCTGAGCGGCAAATTCATTGTACACGTAGATCTCAAATCCTCCGGATCCGGTATATCCTGTGGCGGAAAGAATAGCGCCATCGGTGATGGATCCGATATTTCCTTTCGAAAACGTATAATATGACAGGGAAGAAAGGTCTGTTTTGGTAAGCTTTTGAATTACTGCTTCAGCTTTTGGCCCCTGAACAGCAAGCAAGGAAATGTTATCAGAGATATTCTCAAGCTCAGCTTCCATGTCATTGTTTTTCATGATCCAATCCCAATCTTTCTGGATATTGCTGGCATTGACCACAAGCATATACTCTTCCGGTTTCAACATATATATGAGCAGGTCGTCTACAATTCCTCCGGTATCGTTGGGCATACATGAATACTGCACTTTCCCGACTGTAAGTTTCGATGCATCATTACTACAAATTTTTTGAATCAAATTTAATGCATTAGGCCCCTTCACCAAAAACTCGCCCATATGTGAAACATCAAAAATGCCTACACTATTTCGTACAGCGTGATGTTCTTCCAATTCAGAATTATATCTTACCGGCATTTCATATCCTGCAAAAGGAACTATTTTAGCCCCTAATGCTACATGTCTATCGTATAAAGCGGTTTTTTTCATGTGTTATTTTTGTAGAAACGATACTATTTGCTGATAACAATTATGTCTTTTTGATTCTCGATATTTATCTCTGGCATGGCCAGTTTTATGGAATATTTTTTTCGCAAATGTAGCAAATTAAAAATCTATATAATAGTATTTGTTGCGTGCTCAAAAATTGAATAATCAGGTTTGAACTCTGATATTGCAAACATCAACTCACCAATAAATTCGATGTAAAATTTTAAAGCAATGTATATATTAATCAATGATTGTCAATAATGCTTTTTGAAAAAGCTTATTTTCTTAGTTTTGTCAATTATTCAAATTGAAATAGGTATATGCAAGAAATACATGAGTTTCTCAAACTGATCGATGGAGTAATGGGTGGAGCCCAATGGTTTGCCTATCTGTTATTATTTACAGGTGTATTTTTTACGATATATCTAAAATTTCCCCAAATCCGATATTTTCGTCATGCATTAAAAGTAGTAAAAGGCAAATTTGATAGAAAAACTGACCAAGGAGACACCTCGCATTTTCAGGCTTTGGCAACGGCCCTTTCCGGTACAGTGGGAACAGGAAATATAGCCGGAGTAGCCTTGGCAGTATACCTGGGAGGCCCTGCGGCATTGTTCTGGATGTTGGTAACCGCCGCAGTTGGTATGACAACAAAATTTGTGGAAGTCACATTGTCGCATAAATACCGGGAGAAAACCTCGGATGGTTCTATGGCTGGAGGGCCAATGTACTACATGAAAAATGCTGACTTTCGATTCTTTGGAAAGAAGTTGAATTTTAAATGGATGGCGGTTGTATTTGCCATTGCCACAGTACTTTCATCTTTTGGAACAGGGAACCTGCCGCAGATCAACAGCATATCAAATTCTGTATTGGCTACTTTTGGCATAGAAAGGTGGGTGACAGGATTAGTTTTGGCTGTGTTGCTGAGTACGGTGATTATAGGTGGAATAAAGCGTATTGCGCAAGTTACCGCCCGGCTTGTTCCGACCATGGCCGCGATCTATTTTGTAGGAGCCATGTTGGTTATTGTATATAATTATGAAAATATAATTCCATCCATTATTTCGATTTTTGCAGATATTTTCTCCGGTACAGCAGCGGCGGGAGGTTTTCTGGGATCAGCCTTGATCTTCGCCTTCAACAAAGGTGTAGGACGCGGATTGTTCAGTAATGAAGCAGGACAGGGATCAGCTCCAATTGCACACGCATCAGCAAAAGCACATGAGCCTGTTTCGGAAGGTATGGTGGCGATTTTAGAACCATTTATTGATACTATTATTATCTGCTCTCTGACAGGATTGGTTCTTTTGTCTTCCGGAGTTTGGAATGAAAAACACCAAAATGTGTTTCAAAATGCTGACATGAACATTTTGAGTAGGGTTTATGATGAAAATAACAAGGAGGATGTCGCAAAGTTATTTGAATATTTAAATCATGATGAACCAATTGAATCATTTACAGGCACGCTAACTGTCAAAGAGGGCGAAATTATAAATGAGTTAAGTATTTTACATGCGCGCTCTATCGCTGAAAATGTACTGGTTTTTAAAAACAATAAACCTTTTTCCGGAGATTTGGAGGTATTGGATGGCAATTTAGTTGATCCAAAGAGTGAGTTCAAACTCGAAGGGAAATCGCTGGTTCACAGCGCCCCATTGACCACAATTGCATTTTCAAAAAGTTTTATAGGTGATTATGGCAAATACATTGTTTCGATAGGGCTGCTTTTATTTGCATTTTCAACGGCTATTTCGTGGTCCTATTACGGAGACCGGGCCATGACGTTTTTATTTGGCTCAAAATCTGTGATTTATTATAGAGTCGTATATGTAGCCGGATTTTTTGTAGCATCATTTGTGGATACGACCATTATCTGGACGTTTTCCGGCATCACTATCGCGCTGATGACCCTCCCTAACCTCATTGGAATTCTTTTTTTACGTAAGGATATGAAATCTACGGTAAACAAATATTGGGATAATTTTAAGGAAGAACATCCGGATGAACAGGTACCGGAATAATAAATCTGAAAAGTGTGGCAACGAACTATCTGAAGTTACTCCCTGAATTATTCAGGATATATTTAGTAAAACAAAAGAAAGCCATAACTTTGCGTTTATTTTTAAATCTGCAGCAGAAAAATGATAGGTAAAGCATTAAAAAAAATATTTGGCACTAAATCGGATCGTGATATTAAGGTTATAATTCCTTACGTGGTAAAGACCAATGAAGAATATGCGAAACTTCAGGAGATAAGCGATGATGAATTAAGAGCAAAAACACAATCTGTAAAAGAGATTATAGGCGACCATCTTAAGGATATTGATAAGCAAATCGCAGAATTGCATCAGAAAATTGAGGATGATCCGGAAATGGACATCCATGATAAAGAGGTAGTTTTCAATGAAATAGATGCGCTTGAAGAAGAGCGTAATAAAAGCTTAGAAGATGTTTTGCTTGAAGCGCTGCCTCAGGCTTTTGCCATTGTGAAAGAAACGGCAAGAAGATTTAAGGAAAATGGAAGCCTGGTAGTTACTGCCACCATGCACGATAAGCAACTTGCGGCCACAAATGAGCATATTGAAATTGATGGGGATAAGGCCATTTGGCTAAATGAGTGGAAAGCTGCCGGCATTAAGATGAAGTGGGAAATGCTTCATTATGACGTGCAGCTAATTGGTGGGATTGTCCTACATCAGGGTAAAATTGCTGAGATGGCAACAGGTGAAGGAAAGACACTTGTAGCTACTTTACCTGCCTTTTTAAATGCCTTGGCCGATAGGGGAGTTCATATTGTTACAGTGAATAATTACCTGGCAACAAGAGATTCGGAGTGGATGGGGCCGCTATTCGAATTTCATGGACTTACTGTGGATTGTATTGATAAATATGATCCAAACTCAGAAGCCAGAAGAAAAGCATATACCTGTGATATCATTTATGGGACGAACAATGAATTTGGGTTTGATTATCTTCGGGATAATATGTCCAGGGAGGTGGATGAGCTGGTGCAGAAAAAGCATCATTATGCCATGGTCGATGAGGTAGACTCGGTACTTGTCGATGACGCCAGGACGCCACTGATTATTTCAGGGCCTGTGCCTAAAGGAGATGAACATCAATTTCACGAATTAAAACCACGCATTCAAAAATTAGTAGATGAGCAAAAAAAGGTGGTGTCCCAGTTCCTGATCGAGTCAAAGAAATTACTCAGTGATGGAAACGAAAAAGATGGTGGATTGCCACTTTTCCGCGCTTTCAGAGGCCTGCCAAAATATAAGCCACTGATCAAGTATTTGAGTGAGCCGGGCAAGAAAATGATCCAGCAAAAGACAGAAAATTTCCATTTGCAGGACAACTCCAAAATGATGCCTGAAGCGGATGCGCCTCTTTATTTTACGATTGACGAAAAAAACAACAGCATAGATCTTACCGAAAAAGGAATCGATCTCATCACCGGACAGGGAGAGGATAATAATTTCTTTATTCTACCGGATATAGGCTCCGAGATTGCCGAATATGAAAATGATGAAGAGCTTTCAGAGGAAGAAATGCTCAAAAAGAAAGAAGAGCTTATTCAGGATTATGCAATAAAAGCAGATCGGATTCACACAGTAAATCAGTTGCTAAAAGCATATACGCTTTTCGAAAAGGATACAGAATATATTCTTGTGGAAGGCAAAGTGAAAATTGTCGATGAGCAAACCGGTCGTGTCATGGAAGGCAGAAGGTATTCGGATGGTTTGCATCAGGCAATCGAGGCAAAAGAAAATGTAAAGGTTGAAGATGCCACCCAAACCTACGCGACAATTACGCTTCAGAATTATTTCAGGATGTATCATAAGCTGTGTGGTATGACGGGAACTGCTGAAACTGAAGCAGGGGAACTTTGGGATATTTATAAATTGGATGTGGTGGTGATTCCTACCAATGAGCCTATTGTCAGGGACGACAGGGAGGATAAAGTTTACAAAACTGTCCGGGAGAAATTCAATGCCGTAGTTGATGAAATTGTTGAACTCACGGATCAGGGAAGACCTGTATTAGTGGGTACCACATCGGTAGAAATTTCTGAGGTGTTAAGTCGAATGCTTAACATCAGAAAACTTAAACATCAGGTATTAAATGCGAAGCAGCATCAGCGGGAAGCAGAGGTGGTTAAGTCTGCCGGTGAATCCGGAACTGTGACCATTGCCACCAATATGGCTGGAAGGGGTACAGATATCAAGCTTTCTCCAGAATCAAAGGCTGCCGGAGGATTGGCAATCGTAGGTACGGAAAGACATGAATCCAGAAGGGTCGACAGGCAGTTGAGAGGTAGATCGGGAAGACAGGGAGATCCTGGCGCATCACAGTTTTTTGTTTCGCTCGAAGATAATTTGATGCGTTTATTTGGTTCCGATAGAATTGCCAAATTGATGGATCGGATGGGCTTGAAAGAAGGTGAAGTAATCCAGCATTCTATGATTACAAAATCTATCGAAAGAGCTCAAAAAAAGGTTGAGGAAAACAACTTTGGAATCAGAAAACGACTTCTCGAGTATGATGATGTGATGAATTCCCAAAGAGAGGTAATTTATAAAAGACGTAAAAATGCATTGTTCGGGGAGCGCTTGCAACTCGACATTCTGAACATGATGTATGATACCTGCGAAGATATCATCATAAATACCACGGGATCAGAAGATTATGATGGCTTAAGGCTGAATTGCATTAGCGTGCTGGGTCTTGACTTTAAGTTGACCCAGGAAGAGTTTGAGGATATGTCCAAAGCTGATCTGACTGATCGATTGTATCGGGACTGTCTGGAAAATTATAAGGAGAAAAATAAACGAATTTCCGACAGGGCGAAGCCAATTTTTAAGGATATTCACAAAAATAAAGGCGCTACTGTAAAAGATGTTTTAGTCCCCATTACAGACGGTAAAAAGCAAATTGGTGTTTCTACCAACCTGCAAAAAAATGTAGATACAGGTTGCAGAGAGTTGACTTTAAGCATTGAAAAAATAGCCACATTGGCCATCATTGACCAATTGTGGAAGGAGCACTTGCGTGAAATGGATGACTTGAAGCAGTCGGTGCAGAATGCGGTATATGAGCAAAAAGATCCGCTGTTAATATATAAATTTGAGGCATTTGAGCTATTCAAGCGGTTTATTGCTAAAGTAAATGAGGACACAATATCATTCCTAACAAAGGCAGAACTTCCGGTTAGAGAGCCTGAAGAGGTTCAGGAGGCGAGAAATCGTAGAGAATCGAGAAAAAATTACCGTGAATCGAAAGAGGAGTCAAAATCGCTCTTGTCAGGAGGAGGAAATCCCGAGGGAAGAAACAGGCCCCCAGCGGAGAAAGTGATGCCACGTAAATCCATTGATTTACCAGGTAGAAATGATCGGATCTCAGTACAATATGAAGATGGTACGGTGAAGAAAGAAGTGAAGTTCAAAACAGTAGAGCAGGATGTTCTTTCGAACAAATGTGTCATAATTGAAAATTAATTCAAATAGAAATGCACAGATTAACTATAGCTCTTCTGATTTTGTTGTATGTAGTTGGTTGTTCGCCAAAATTGGCGACTAATGTAAGCACAGAAGATTATACTGAAGATGTTTCCGCTTTTCGACCTAAAATCGAACCAGTGGAGGTCAACACAGTTGATCAGGAAAATACAAATACAAAAAAACAGTCTTACGTATCGCCAACTCATGATATTAACGATGAGATGAATGTGCTGATGGATAGCATTGTCATTCACAATCGGGATAAATTGTATCTGACATATACGATACAGGTTTATATTGGAAGAAGCAGGGAAGAGGCCAATCAGGTGCGGGAGAAAGTTTACCGTGTTTTGCCTGAAGCAAAACCAGAGCTAATCTATCGGCAGCCAAGCTATAAGGTAAATGTAGGTAAATATATCGATCGCGTGGATGCATACCGAACGCTTACTGCATTGAAGAGAAAATTTCCAGGTGCAATGTTGGTGCCCCAAAGGGGGAGCATGCAATAGTTGCAACAGTTTCATTTATGGATATAAAAAGAAAAATACAGCAGATCGCCAAAGATTCTGTAGGGAAGATTACTGAGATAAGGCGACATGTACACAGCAATCCTGAATTGTCTTTTCAGGAATTCGAAACTTCTAAATTCATCGCTGCAAAACTTAGGGAGTTTGGCTTGAACCCAACAGAAGGCATTGCCAATACCGGTGTGTCAGCATTGATAGAAGGGAAAAATCCGACGAGAAAAGTAATTGCACTCAGGGCGGATATTGATGCGTTACCAATCATTGAGCAAAATGATGTGCCGTATAAATCAAAGGTAGATGGTGTCATGCATGCGTGTGGGCATGATGTGCACACATCTTCCTTGCTCGGTACTGCCAACATTCTAAATCAATTAAAAGACCAATTTGAAGGAACAGTTAAACTGATTTTTCAGCCGGGTGAGGAGAAGGCTCCTGGAGGCGCCTCTATGATGATAAAGGAAGGGATATTAGAAAATCCTGCGCCTGAAAATATCCTGGGGCAACATGTTGCCCCACTCATTCCAGTCGGTAAAATTGGCTTTAAAGAAGGGCTTTATATGGCAAGCGCCGATGAGATTTATATTACCGTCAAAGGAAAGGGTGGCCATGCTGCCATGCCACAGGGCAATGTCGATCCTGTGCTAATTGCCTCACACATTATAGTGGCATTGCAACAAGTAGTTAGCAGATATGCCACACCAACCACCCCAACAGTTCTGTCATTTGGAAAAGTAATCGCCGAAGGAGCGACCAACATCATCCCAAATGAGGTTAAAATTGAAGGAACATTTCGCACATTAAATGAAGAGTGGAGAAAGGAAGCCAAGATAAAAATGAAAAAACTGGCTCAAGGATTGGCAGAATCCATGGGCGGATCATGCGATTTCCATATTTTGGATGGCTATCCATTTTTACATAATCATGAAGTTTTAACAAAAAGAAATAAAGAATTTGCTATAGAATACATGGGCAAAGATAATGTAATTGATCTTGACATCTGGATGGCTGCCGAAGATTTCGCTTATTATTCTCAGGAGATCGATGCATGTTTTTATAGGCTGGGCGTTCGCAATGAAGCTAAAGGTATTGCCTCAAATGTGCATACACCCACCTTCGATATCGATGAAGATGCCCTCGAGATCGGGGCAGGACTTATGGCCTGGCTGGCGATCAAGGAGCTGGAAGCGCGAAAGTAGGTTTCACGGTCGGTGAAAGCTTGTCGCAAGCGAGAAAGTAGGTTTCACGGTAGGTGAAAGCTTGTCGCACGCGTGAAAGTTGATTTCACCACCTGTGAAAGGCTGTCGCAAGCGTGTAAGTTGGTTTCACGGCCCGTCAAAAACTGGGGTAAGTGCGTAAGTTGGTTCCACAATCTGTAGACTGGTCTACTAACAGTGTTTGTTAATATTACGGATAATATAGTGTTGTTATAGCTCGTATAAGCAAGTACATTATATCAGAACAAAATATATGATAAAGTTTGACCATGCCTGGTTCATTATTTATATACTACCTTGTTTATAAACTATTTGTAATTTTAATATATTTATAATATATTTAATATTATAGAGTCCTGTCTAAAAACTAATAACAAACAAACGGGCTGTAGGTGAAAAATTTTGAGGAGTGAAACAACTGATTGAAATTATTCGCTCCTACAGATCTTAAATGTACTATACGAGCAAATAAC
>SDBV01008992.1_pt1 | contig 13353 bp, 15 predicted proteins | sample 2277081 | NCBI WGS metagenome assembly SDBV01 (sample SAMN10402039, study PRJNA504765) | marine sediment metagenome | isolation source: marine sediment core GS10_PC15, 223 cmbsf | place: Arctic Ocean: Southern Knipovich Ridge | collected 2010 | reverse complement strand
TTTTAAAGGAAAGTTTGATAAAGAAAACTTCGTTGTCTTTACTATGCCTGTGTAGCTCAGTGGCTCAGAGCGACTGCCCTGTAAGCAGTAGGTCGGGGGTTCGACTCCCTCCACAGGCTTTTAAAACTTTCAAAAAGTTTTAGATCAAACTAGAACATCTCAAAAAGAAAAGAATAATTATTTATAACTATATTCCATAAAAGACTATGAAAAAGTTGGTGAAATTATCATTTTTAATTTACTTGTTTATATTATCAATAGAATTAATCAAGAGGACATCACTATTTCTTGCTCCAAACATTAAGGGTTTTCTTTTACAAAGTTTGACTCCTTTAAAAGCAATTTCTCTTGGGTGGTTCACAACCTCTATTGCTCAATCCTCAGGTGCAATCGGTTCAATAACCGCCACTCTCGCAGGAAACAATTTAATTAGCTTAAGCACTGCAATTTATATCTTAATTGGAACCACCTTAGGCACGACAATTACTGCACTAATTATTTCTTTAATAACTGTATCTCAAAAGAGAAAAGATTTCAGGCATGGCTTTGAAATAGGGTTATGTTATTCTCTTTATAGTGCAATATTAGTCGTTATTTTTCTAATTTTAGAATATTTTTTCAAATTGTTTTCTAAAATCTCCTTATTTTTAGCCCACACAATTGGAGAAAAAATCGCTGCACTAAAAGCGCCAAACCTAGTGGAAATAATCACTTCTCCAATAATAAATATTTTATTTAGAAAAAATAACAAATTAATCTTATTATTAATTTCATTTTTAATTTTAATTTTGGTATTAAAATATCTCGGAAAATCGGTTATAGATGTTTTGGGTGGGGAACAAAAAGCAAGGGGTTTCATTAATAAACATTTTGAATCAAAATATAAGGGCTATTTAATTGGATTTGTATTAACTGCCATAGTCTTTTCCTCAAGCATAACAATTGGCTTACTTGTTCCTTTGGCGATGACAAGAGCAATTGGATTAAGAAAAGCAATACCTTTTATTTTAGGTGCAGATCTTGGAACATTTACAGACGTCTTCCTAGCAGCAATAATAATCAGCAAACCTCTTGCACTTGCAACAGCATTTACATATTTCCTATTTGGATTAATAGGGGGATTAATCTTCTTACCCAATATAAACTTCTTATTTAAAATAACAAAGTACACTTCTAAAAAAATACTCAATATATCAAGAAAAAAATTAGTATATATCTTAATAGCATTTATTTTGATTCCTTTATTAATTCTTATATTCTAACTATCTCAATTTCACAGCTGTTCCATTATGCGAAATTACTGCGTAGATGAGCGTCCGATCCATCGGTGGGACTAACGAAGTTTTACTGCTGTTCCATAAGCCAACATTTCAGAAGCACCTGCCATTACCATTGAAGTCATAAATCTCACACCAATTATTGCGTCTGCCTTTTGTTCAATTGCTTGATTAATCATTCTGTTAAAGGCTTCATCTCTAGAATGAGTTGTCATTTCTGTATATGTTTTAATCTCACCACCAATAATGTTCTTAAAACCAGCCCCAATATCTCTCCCAATATTTCTAGCTCTAACAGTGTTTCCTTTCACAACGCCCAAAATCTTTACAATCTTTTTTCCAGGAACTTCATTCCCTGTTGTAATAATTATTTCTGTCATCTTACCTCCTTTTTCCTTTTTTTATTTGCTCAATTTTATCTTCTCTCGTATTAAAAAATATAAAACCACCCACTACCAATGCAACCAAACCATAGATTAAAACAACAACCTCAGCTTCAGAAATAATAAAAGAAAGTATTATTAAAAATATTCCAAAACAGATCAAAACAATTCCTGTGATTAACTGACTGATATTCATGGTAGTTATAAAAAACGCTTATTAATAAAATTAACTCCTGATTTCAATTTTCCCACCATCTAAAAGAATATTGGCAATTTCCTTTGGGAGTGTTGTTTCTTGATCTTTTTTAAAAGGACCCATTTTAGTTCCATCAAGACCCATAAACTCTTGAACATCTTCTTTAAACACAACTTTTTCTTTTTTTGGTTTTTCCCCTGTCTTTCCTCCATTTAAAGTTTGATTTAGATTTTTATCAGATAATTCAATACACTTCATTAGATCTTCAAAAAGATTTTTCTCAAAATCAAGCATATTATCAAAATCTTGCTTTGAAATGCCTGTTTCAGAAGCAATTAAAACCAAGTGTAATATTTTCTTTCTCCTACGAACCATGAATTCCTTAAACAGAGTGATTGCATTTTCTATTTGTTTTTTAGTCTTCATAATAACATCTGAAAACTCGTCATCATTTTTAGAAGCAACCTCTTTTTTCTCTTTTAAATAATCAGTAATCTCTTCTAAAAAATTCTTTGGAACAGGTTGCAATTGCTCTGAATATCTCTCCTTTCTAGAAGCCTCATAAATATCACTATAGGTTATCATATTCTAAGAGATAAATCAGGATTTTTAATAATTGCTATACACTAAAACATAGATTATCTTGCAAACTTAACTTTTTTTAAAAGCTCATCTCCATTAAATCCTCCAAGAAGCCCTCTTCGTGCTTCTTTTTCGCAAAAATGCTTTTCTTTTGGAGGAGAATCATTATAAAATAAAACCGGTACAGGATCTGCAGAATGTCTTTTCAATTTGCAAGGAGTAGAATGGTCTGCTGTTACAACAACATGTATTTTCTTTGGGGGGGCGTATTTTCTTAAAAATTTAAATAAGGTTTGATCAATATATTCTAACATTGTTTTTTTTTCAAGAGGTTTGTTGTCATGACCCGGAAGATCTGTTTCCTTAATATGTACATAAACATAATCAACATCCTTATCATTTTTCTTTAATGTTTTAATTGCAAATTTACAACTTCTTTCCAATCCATCATACAGATTTTTATATGCATCAAGACCTTTCATCTTTGGGTAATCAAAAGAAGCAATTTTCATCCCAGAAAGTTTTGCAATACCTATCTCGAGAGGCATATTCACTATTGCGAGCCATTTTTTATGGATTTTTAATTTAGGAGCCTCTGCGCCAGGTCCACGAACAAAAAGATAATTCGCAGGTAAAAATCCTTTTTTCTTTCTCTCTTCATTTACAGGATGATTTTTAAGAACTTCGTGTGCTTTTTCTATGAATTCGTTTACAATATTTGAAGAATATTGTGAGTTCTCATCATCGTCAAGAGGTTTTGAAAATCCTATTTTATTAAGATTTTGAGAAATTCCATGAAGATATGTTGCATCATTTCCCCTTATATTATCTGAAAACCCTCCTCTAAAAACAAGCACAGCCCTATGTTGGACAGTTGGTTTAAATAAAAATTTAAAGGGCATTTTTATCTTGTTTATGGACTTGGCAAGGATTTGTGCTTCTTCTGTTGTTAAATTTCTTCCAGCCCTTCTATCAAGAATGTTTCCTTTTTCTATAGAATCAACTGTTCCAAAATTAACTCTAAATGCTAAATCTCCACGAGTTAATTTTACTCCAGCCCCCCTTGTTTCTAACTGGCCCCTTGTACTTGGAATAAATCCATTTCCCAAGATAGAAACAACAGCTTCTCCTGATTCAGGAACAAAACCAGGTTTAACAGAATACATATACCCCATTTCACCCCTTGTTGCAAAAAAATCCATATTAGGTGTTTCTGCAGATTCTAAAGGAGTTTTCCCGTCTAACTGCTTATTTGGAAGATCTCCCATCCCATCAATAATAACAAGTACTCCTTTCATATTTTTTTAACGCCACCCATGTTTATAAGAATTTATATTCCCTTTCAGATAAGAAAACATTATAAATCTAAATTGGTTTTAGAGAATATGTTTAAGAAATTAAGAGATAAAATAAAGAGCTGGACTAAAAAAATCTCTGAGAAAGCTATTGAAAAAGAAGAAAAGAAAGAGATAGATCTCCCAATGAAATTTGATCCTGGAAAACAAAAATATGAACCAGATCTAGACAAACTCGAGAAAAAGATCAAGAAAGTAAAAGAAGTTGAAAAAATAGAGAAGGAAGAAAAACCAAAACCAGGTAAAAAAGGTTTTCTCGAAAAAGTTACTTCAAAGGTAAATAAAATTAAAATCTCTGAAAAAGACTTTGAAATTTACTCAGAGGAATTAAAAATGCTCCTTTTAGAAAACAATGTTGCATTAGAAGTTACTGAAAAAATAATACAAACTCTTAAAGAAAAAATAGTAGGTCAAGAATTATTGAAAAAAGAAGTTGAAGGAGAAATAAAAGATGCGTTCAAAGAGATAATAGAAGAAATTCTTATAGAACCGTTTGATCTTATTGATGTTATAAAGAAAAAAGAGGAAAAACCATATGTCATACTTTTCTGCGGAATAAATGGAACAGGAAAAACAACAAGCATTGCAAAAATAGCAGAATCTTTAAAACAAAAAAATATCTCTTGCGTTCTCGCTGCTGCAGATACTTTTAGAGCAGCCTCCATTGAACAAATAAAATATCACGGAGAGAAGATAGGTGTAAAGGTAATTGCCAATGACTATGGATCAGATCCTGCAGCTGTTGGTTTTGATGCTATTAAATATGCGAGGAAAAACAAAATAGATTGTGTGCTTATTGATACTGCGGGCAGAATGCATACTTCTAAAAATTTGCTTAAAGAAATTGAAAAAATAGCACGTGTTTGCAAACCAGATACAAAGATTTTTGTGGGAGAAAGCATCACAGGCAATGACGTTATTGAACAGGTAAAAAGTTTTGATTGGGAAATTGGAATAGATGGAATCATCTTGACAAAAGCCGACATTGATGAAAAAGGCGGAACAGCATTAAGTGTAGGCTATGTTACAAAAAAACCAATTTTATATCTGGGAACAGGCCAAAAATACAAAGAAATCGAGCCTTTTAATAAAGGGAAATTCATTGAAAAATTAGGTCTTTAAAAGAGTTACTAAATCTTTAAAAACACATAAAATTTTTTAATATATGGAATCTGATGAACCTCCAAATTCAAAAAGACCAATGCCTTTTTCTAGAAAAGTTATTGCAAGACCTAAAGATTATCTTCCTTCCCAAGAAAACACAAGGGTTATTGGGGCTTTCAACGCTGCAGCAGCAACAATTGAAACTCCTAATGGACTTGAAATGTTATTGTTAGTAAGAGTAGCTGAAACATATTCTAAAAAAGATATCTTTCGTTTTCACCTTCCTTATTTTAATATTCCGCATGACTCAAATTCCCCCCTCATAGATTTTGATGTTTACGGAAGAAGGGATTTTAGGAGAAATAAAAAGGAGGTTCGATTACCAGATAAAAGTTCTAGGCTAACGCATATTTCTCTGCCAAGGATTTTAAGATTAGATATGGATGGAAAAATCTTAAAAAGAAGCCAAAAACCTGCAATGCTTCCCCAATCAGAATATGAAAGATTTGGTCTTGAAGATTATAGGATAACACAAATGGAAGATGGAGGATATTTGGTGACCTATGTTTGTCCTCATCGTAAGTTTGGGGTATCTACTGTAATAAAAAAAACAAATGATTTTGAAACATTTAAGGATGTATTTGAAAAGAATACTTCCCGTCCAACAATTAGGGGAAAAGATGTTGCACCTTTTCCTAAAAAATTCCCAAGCACAGCTCAAACAGAGTGTGTTCAAAAAGAAGAAGAATTGTATGCGGCACTAAAAAGACCTAACTCTTTTTCAGATATAAGTTCTCCAGGAATATGTGTTGCTTATTCCCCAGATCTTGTTCATTGGGGACAAGAGCACAGGTTAACAGAAGAGGGAGAAATTACTGGGACAGGAACTCCTTTAATCAGAACAGATGGTATGTGGTGGGGACCTTATCATAGAACATATTTAGAAAAACATTTTCCTAAAGACAGATTAAAATATGATACCCATTTAATGGGGGTTGATTCTTCAGAACCTTGGAAAAATTATAGAACCTCTGGTATGCTTTTAACAAGAGAAGATTATAGGGAAATACTTCCAAAAGACGGATTTGTTCCAGGTGTGGTGACTACTTTTGGACGTGTTGAAATAGATGGTATTACTCATTTATTTTCTGGTATTGATGATAGCTGGCAGGTAATGGATTCCTTTCATTCAGAAGATTTGATAAAATTTCTAAAAGCAAGTTAACCCAAAATTTATTAACCTATAATTTACTATTTCTAAGTATAGTCCTCATCCTAAAAAGGAAGTTGACTGTCAAGAAACCATTGGTGTCTTACAATGCTTGAGAAACTTGGAGAGGTATTAAGAAAAGCAACAACAAAGATAGCAAATGCTATATTTCTTGATAAAAATCTAGTTGATTCAATTATAAGAGATCTTCAAAGAGCACTTATTGAAGCAGATGTAAATATTGCTCTTGTTAAAAAACTTAGTGATAAAATAAAAAAAGGAGCACTTGATGAAAGAATTAAAGGCATTGAGAAAAAAGAGCATTTAATCAAGCTACTTCACGATGAGTTAAAAGGCATTCTTGGAGAATACAAACAATTTAAACTAAAAAAAGGTCAAAATAGAATAATGTTTCTCGGCTTGTATGGGGCAGGTAAAACAACAACAATTGCAAAGCTGGGAAATTACCTTGCTAAGAGAGGGAATAAAGTTGCATTAATAGGTCTTGATGTGCATAGGCCTGCAGCCCCAGAGCAACTAAAACAACTTGCAGACAAAAACAAATTAACTTGCTTTATTGATTTAAAAGAAAAAGATGCCCTTAAAATCTGGAAAAAATATGAAAAAGAACTGAAAAAGTATAACGTTGTTCTTGTAGATACTGCTGGAAGACATAGTCTTAATAAAGAATTAACCAAGGAAATAAAAGTGCTTGAAAAAAAGATAAAACCAACAGAATCAATTCTTGTAATGCCAGCAGATATTGGTCAAGCAGCTGAAAAACAAGCCAAGGAATTTAAAGAGGCTGTTAATATTTCGGGTGTAATTATCACAAGGATGGACTCTACTGCAAAAGGTGGCGGAGCACTTACAGCTTGCGGGGAGACAAAGGCAGGGGTTTATTTTATAACAACAGGAGAAAAGACAAATGATATTGAGGAATTTAATCCAGAGTCTTTTCTTTCAAGACTTTTGGGGATGGGAGATTTGCAATCTCTTCTAGAAAAAATAAAGTCTGTTACAGACGAAGATGCACAGAAAAAAGTTCAAAAAAGACTTGAAGAAGGCAAACTAACTTTGAATGATGTTGTTGAGCAAGTAAAATCAATGAGTTCTCTAGGTGGTTTTGATAAAATAAAGGGAATGATTCCAGGTCTTGGGAGTGCAAAAATCCCCGAGAATATCTTAGAAACACAAGAAGCTAAAATTTCTAAATGGGAACATATAATAAAATCAATGACTCCTGAAGAAAAAGAAAATCCAGAGATGTTGAAAAAACAAACATCAAGGATCTCAAGAGTTGCAAAAGGAGCAGGTGTTCCAACAAGTGATGTTAGATCCTTGCTAAAACAATATGATATGTTAAACGAAATGATTAAAACAGGTGGAAACATAGATATGGAAGCAGGTTTAAATCCAAAACAACTACAAAAGATGATGAAAAAATTTGGTAAAATGAAAAAAATGAGGTTTTAAATGAGATATAAAATTTTATTATTATTGTTTTTAATTTCCCTTGCGTCTTCTGTAATTATGGTCTTTGATGGCAATAATAAATTCTGTGAGATAGACGAAATAGTTGAAAAAGGAAGCTGCACAGATGTTCAAAATTCAGCATATGCTTCAACATTTGGAATTAAAAACTATTATTATGGCATTGTAATTTTTATTTTACTCAGTCTCTTAACATACTCTCAAATAAGATATCCCAGAAGGACTAAAAGAAATCTCATACACATAACAGTCTACATTGGAACCGCTATTGCACTTTATTTTATCTATCTTCAACAATTTGTCTTAAATGCTTATTGTAGATATTGCATGGTTATAGATATTAGCATGGTTCTCGCATTTTTTGTGGTATTTTCAGAGAGAAGAAGGATGAAAAAATGGCATTTCAAGTAATACAACAAGGTGCAGAAGCTATAATTCTAAAGGAAAAAAATAAAGTTATTAAAAAGCGTGTGAAAAAATCCTATAGAATTCTAGAGTTAGATAATAAGATAAGAAAATCTAGGACCCGCTCAGAAACAAAACTCTTGGAAAAAGCATCTAAAATAATTCCCATCCCTTCAAATAGGAAAACAGATGAGAAGATAAAAGAAATCCAAATGGATTTCATCGACGGAAAAAAGTTATCAGATCACTTAAATAGTTTTTCAAAGAAACGACAATTAGAAATTTGTGAAAAAATAGGGGAAAGTATTGCACTACTTCACAACTCAAACATAATTCACGGAGATCTAACAACTTCTAACATGATCTTAAAAGGCAAGAAAATATATTTTATAGATTTTGGGTTGGGATTCATAAGTCATAAATTTGAAGACAAGGCAGTAGATTTGCATTTGCTCAAACAAGCCTTAGAAGCAAAGCATTTTCAAAACTGGAAAAAACTTTTTGAAAAAGTTGCAAAAGGATATAAAAAATCAAAAGACGAAAAAATTGTTTTTGAAAGATTAAAAGCTGTTGAAAAAAGAGGCAGATATAAGCATTGATTCTAAGAGAAAAATAGCCCCACCAGGATTCGAACCTGGGTCTCAGGCTTCAAGGGCCCGCATACTTGACCACTGTACTATGGGGCTATATTCCACTTTTCAATTTTATTCGCATGCCTAGAATTACAAAAACTAATCAGTTTTAAAAACTTTACCAATTCAGTTTTCTTGGTTATATACAATTTATTGTTTGACCACTAAACCACATGCATACTTACCAGGGCTATTTAATTATTTTATTTAAACGTCCGATTATAAAATATTTCTCTATTAATCTCTTGTCTTTTAGGTGTTATTTTAAAAAAGTCTTTAATCTTACGCCCTTCTTCATATTTTTCTCCTATCAATGCTGCTGCAAGTTTTTTAAATTCAGTACTTCCCTTGGATTTTGGTTTATGAGAGGTAGAGGATTGAAAATTTGACAAAGCTTTCATAACAGCTACATCATGAGGGATTACAGCTAAAATAGGAACTTCTACTGTTCCTTCTATCTCGTCTATTGAAAGTTCAAAATTCTTATTATACACTTTATTTAGAACAATACCATTTACTCTTGAACCTCTCTGTTGCGCTCTTTTTATAGATTTTAAAGTCGTGCTAAGAGTCGGATGATCTGGTGTTGTAACAAATAAAAGTTCGTCAGAAGCAAAAACAACTGCTAAAGATTCCTCGTCAAGAGTAGGAGAAGAATCTATTAAAATAATATCATATTTTTTCTTTAAAGATTTAACCCTGTTTTTGAGTAGAAAGGGGCTTACTTTTTTCATATTAAAAAGAGATGCGGGAAGAACATCAAAATTATCTAATTTGTATATTGTTTGCCTTATATTTGCACTTCTATCTAAAAGATCATGAAGTGTCTTCTCAGGATCAACAATATTAAAGTGGAGTCCCAGATTTGGGGCTGTAAGATTACCGTCGATTAATAAAACTTTTTTGCCAAAACCAGCCAGAGTTTCTCCTAGTGCTGCAACAACAGAAGTTTTACCAACCCCTCCTTTTAGACTTAAAATCCCAACAGCCTTGCCCATATCTAATCAAGAATAGTTTTGTTTAAAAATCTTGGGGACAGCAAAGTTTAAAAAAGAATTCTACAATTTAATAAAATGCAAACAAAAACAAAGAAGAGAGGAACAAAGGAAAAACTTGTAAAAAAAGTAGCAAAAGCAAAAAAGCTTTCTCAAGAAGATTATGAAGGAAAAGTTTTAGAACTTGCCAAAAAAGGTCTTACTAGTGAAAAAATTGGAGAAGAATTAAGAGGCCAAGGAATACACCCAAAAGAATATGATAAAAAGATTTCTAAAATTTTGGGTGGAAATGATCAATATATTAACCCTGACTTAAAAAATGTGGAGGAGAAATTAGAAAGGATTAAAAACCATTACGGAAAAAACAAGCAAGATAAAGGGGCGATGAGAGACAAAGATAGGGTATTTGCCCAACTTAGAAAACTTAAAAAATATTTCAAAAAGCTTTAAAACCTCTCTAATTCTTGATAATTTATGGAACAACTAGAAGAAGGCGATATTGTATTATGTACTGTTGATAGAGTAGTTGGCACAGTAGTTTTTGTAAAGATAGAAGGTGATGGAGAAGGGAGCATTATTTTTAGTGAGATAGCTCCTGGTAGAATAAGAAACATAAGGGATTATGTTGTGCCAATGAAAAAAATAGTTTGTAAAATATTAAGACTTAACAAAAATAACATGCATCTTTCTTTAAGAAGAGTTACACAAAAAGAAAGAAAAGAGCGACTAGACGCCTTTAAACAAGAAAAAAGTTATATAAGTATGTTAAAAAGTATTTTAAAAGAAAAGGCTGACAAGGTTTTAGAAGAAATACAAAAGAAAGAAAATATTTACGATTTTTTCCAAGAAGCAAAAGAAAATCCAAAAAATCTTGAAAAACTTGTTGGAAAAAAAGATTTGGAGAAAATATTAGAGATTTTAAATGCTCAAAAACAGAAAAAGATTCTGGTTAAGAAAGAGCTTTCTCTCACCACAAAAAATCCAAATGGATTAACGCAAATAAAAGAGATTTTAGGAAATTTAAAAGCCATAAAAGTGAAATATATTTCTGCAGGAAACTATACTTTAGAAATAGAATCAGAAGATCCTAAAAAAGCAGACCATAAACTTAGAGAAATTGTCTCAGATATTGAAAAAAAGGCTAAGAAACAAGCCATGGAAGTCAGTATTAAAGAGAGGTAAATCTTTAAACTAATTTTTAATGTTGAATAAATCAGTGAAACAAAAGGCTTAAATACAGTTATTCTACCTAATATTATTAAGAAAATGAAAGAAGAACTAGATAATTTCAATGTAATTTTGCTGGGAATCATATTTGATCCGAAAACAAAAAAAATCCTTATAGGAAGGAGGGAAAATGATTCTCGTATTCCAAAATTAACATGGGTCTTTCCAGGAGGGAGACTATCTCATGGGGAAGAGATCAACAAAACTTTGAAAAAAAAGATTAAAGATAAAACCGGCTATGATATTAAAAATCTAGGTGCAATATTCTCAAAGACTTATGATGAAAGAGAAGATTTATTGTCAATCTATTTTCTGTGTCAAATATTTAAAGGAGAAGAAAACATTGGAGAAGATTTCTTAGGAGTAAAATGGGTTGCGCCAGAAGAACTAGAGAAACATTTCACAACATCTTTCCATCCAAAGCTAAAAGAATATTTGCTAGATCTTATATGATTTTGAAAAAATGTAAATCGTGTAAAAAATACACTTTAAAAAATACTTGTTCTAAATGCAAGAAAAAAACCAGTGATGCGCATTATAAATTTATCAAGACAAGGTAGATTGACTTTCTCCTGATAAAACTTTTCCATATTCTCCGTCATAACCTGGCTTAACTTTGATCTTTCCTTCACGATTTCTTAAAATTAGTTTGATTAATTTATCTTCGACATTTTTACTTAGCATCTCTTCCTTGCTTATTTCTAATAAAATATTAAATTCATTTTCAAAATCTTCAATTAATCCATTATAAACTTCCCAAACCCTTTTAGAAGCCATGGCAGAACCCAGGTGCAATGAAATTAACTCGTGTAAAGGTAATAAAAGATAAAATGGCTTTGAATTTTTTGGTTTATACCCTTTTTCTTCTTTTGCAATTTCTTCTACACGATAATCAACACCAATAATAAGATCTTCCCCACACTTAGGACATTTTCCATTTAATTTTTTTGTTTCTTCAGGCCCGCATGAAAAATCACACTTTCTATGACCGTCCCAATGATATTTTCCATAAGAAGGGGGTGTTTCAATAGTCGATTTTAACCCTTCACCTGTTCTAATAGCCTTAATTACATTATCATAACTTAGTTCATCAATATCAAAAATAGTTGCTTCTCTACCAATTCTCCACGGCCAAAAACTATGTGCATCTGAAAAACTAACCACATTTATCTTTTCTTTAAATCTCCATAACATTGCAGGATCAGCACTCATACCAGATTCAATAGCATATATGTGCTTGAGCTGATCTTCAAAACATGCTTCTAAAGAATCAAAACCTTTTTTACTTCCAAACAAGCCAAACCAAGGAGTCATGCAGTGTGCCGGAATTACTTCAATTTTATCGTCGATTTCTTTTACATCTTTAACAAAATCCTTGCAACTCATTCCAAAAATAGGTCTTCCATCATAATCTAGTCTTCCTTTGGTCCCTAAATATTGAGTTATTTTATCTACTGCATTTTTATTAGGTGCAAGAATAACTAAATGAATAGCTCTCCCCTTTCCTCCCTGAGTATACATAAAACTTATTTCTGTTTGCCAAATAAATGCAAACCCTGTTGAAGTTCTTAAAATTCCATTAGCATCTTCTGTTAATTTCTCATCTATTTCTTTTCTATGTAAAGCATGTTGAAAATCACCAGTGCCCATTAGATTAAGACCTTTCATACGCCCATATTTCTCAAGATTTTCAATACTTAAATTGTATGAAGTTGCACGAGAATGTTTTGAATGTATATGTAAGTCAGCTATGATTTGCATAAGAATTTAGAACCAAAAGAGATTAAATAGTTTATGATTTTATTTTCTTTAATATTTTTTTGTTCCCTGCAACAACCACAATAAGTATCAGAATTATTAAAATCCATAGCCAAGTTAAGTTTCTTTCAGGTGCTGGTTCTTGTATTGTTGATTCTTCCTCGTCCACGATTTCTCCGGTTGTTTCTACAGAACCTTCTTGTTCTGCAGGAATCTCTTCATGTATCTTTTGCATTAATAACTCTGCTTTGCTTCCAGAGATACCTAAAAGTTTTACATAGATATCATAGAACCCATCCTCTAAAACATCTACTTTTGCATCTTCTCCTATTGCAAGAATTACTTGGACAGGATCACTAGAAATCTCTACTGTAACTTTATCATCTATTATAGACTCAACTCCTATGTGGTGGTCTTCTCCGCCAAAATTAACTTTTATTCTATTTTTGGTAGCCAATTCTCTCGTATGACCTGATTCAAATATCTCCTCTGTAATTGTATGTGTTATCCAAGTGGGGGTCGTTGGTGGATTTCCAGGACTTTGCGTTACAGTATAGGTTGCTGACGCAGATCTTGTATTTCCAGCATTATCTGTCACACTACAACCATATGAAAAAGTTCCTGTTAAAGCTGTACTTGGTGTTGAGCTACTTGTTGTCAAAGAGGAATTAACACCTGTTCCTGCATCTGTTCCAGAACACGTACATGTAACTGTCTCGCCAGTATTTGCAGAAG
>SDBV01008991.1_pt1 | contig 13355 bp, 12 predicted proteins | sample 2277081 | NCBI WGS metagenome assembly SDBV01 (sample SAMN10402039, study PRJNA504765) | marine sediment metagenome | isolation source: marine sediment core GS10_PC15, 223 cmbsf | place: Arctic Ocean: Southern Knipovich Ridge | collected 2010 | reverse complement strand
TTTACTTTTTTTTGACATAATATTGATAAAGTTTTTTTAAACCTTCCTCTAATGATATTTTTGGCTTGAAGCCAAAAAGTCGGTTAAATGTATTCGATGAGGCATAGAATTGATTATATTCTGGTACCTTGCCTTTATGAATAATCTTAATTTTTCTCTTAAAAATTCTGGCAGCTTCCTTTACTAATTGGTTAATATTTGGATGGTCGCCCTTACAGAAATCAACTATCAAATTACCTTTATTTGAGGAAATTACTTTGACAAAACCCTGGATAACATTTTCGATATACATGGCATCAATTAAATTTTTGCCATTTCCTCTGATTGTAAAAGTAGAATTTTTTTTAATGGCGATATTTTTAACCAAATTGGTATAAATTTTACGTGATGGTTCATTCGGTCCATAGGCACCGAAAAAACGGATAATAATATATTTTTGGGTAATATCTTGTTTTTGAAAGAAGCGAGCATAGTATTCTGCTGCCAGATGAGAAATAGCATAGGGGAGAGTTGGGTCAATTTTTGATTTCTGCGTAACAAGACCATAATTTTCATCATAGACTGCCCCGGAAGAAAGATAGACAAATTTTTTAATAGAGAAAGACTGGCAAACATTTATTAATGTTAAAGTTGTTGATTTTAAATCCCAAGCAGGATCAGCAACCGATAAAGCAGGATCGCCATTAGCAGCTAAAAACAGGCAAGCGTCAAACTTTTCTTTAATTCTTTTAGATAATTTATTTACTTTATCCTTATTACTTAAGTCAACTTGGTAAAACTGAGCATTTTGAATTTTTTTTGCAAAAGTATTATCTTGGATTAAATCAAGAGAAACAATTTCCCAATTCTTTGGCCGCAAAGCCAAGAAATTTTTACCAATAAATCCCAGGCCCCCGCAAAGTAGTATTTTCATTTCACTTTTTATTCTTTATCTTACGATACCAGTTAACAGTTTTTTCTAAGCCTTCATCCAAATCAACTTTAGGAGAAAAACCAATTTCTTTTTGGGCTTTGAGGATACTTGGAACGCGAAGTTCAACATCAGGATAGTTTCGTTTGCCAAAAACAATTGAAGATCTCGAACGGGTAATTTTTTTAATTTTCTTGGCTAATTCTAAGACTGTTAAAGTTGCTTCCGGGTTACCAATATTATAAACTTCGCCAATGGCTTTTGAATTTAAAATTGCAGAAATTGTCCCCTCAATCATATCATCAATATAACACCAGGCTCGAATTTGGTTTCCAGAGCCAAATATTTCTATTGGTCTGTTGTTTATAGCTTCCAAAATAAACTTATTAAGGGCTCCTTCACCAATCTGACGTTCTCCGTAAACATTAAATGGCCGTAAGATTACAGCTGGCATTTTCCATTGTTTAAAATAAGCATATACCCAGTGTTCACCAGCAGTTTTACTGGTAGCATAAGCCCAGCGTTGTTGGCTTACTTTTCCCTGGGTAGTCATGCCATCTTCTTTGGCCTGATAAACAAATGGTCCATATACTTCAGAGGTAGAAAAGAAGACAAACCTTTTAATTTTTTTTGATTTGCCATTAATTGCTTTAAGAAGGTTATAGGTTCCCATAAGATTTATTTCTAAAGTTTTCAAAGGACTGATGATGACATTTTCAATGCCGGCAATAGCTGCTAAATGTAAGACAATATCAATATTATTAATTGATTTGTTAAGGAGGTTGCTGTCTAGGATATCGCCTTTGATGATTTTTAAATTATTATGATTTTTAAAGTTACTATATTTTAAAGCATCACGATGAAAATTATCATAGATAGTAATTTTATTCTTCTGAATAAGTCTATCAACTAAGTGGCTGCCAATAAAACCGGCTCCACCAGTAATAAAAATATGTTTGTTATTTATTTGGGAGGCTTTCATCTTCATCCTTTAAGTGTTTTTTTATCTTACCATAAAAATAATTAGAAGAGGCAATAATTGAAAGAAGTAGCAGTAAAGTTGCAATTGAGAATAGCCAGCCAGCTTTTGAAACTGTTGTCGATTCATATTTCAATTCCAAAGTATGATCACCTGAGGGCATTTGAACAACCATTAAGTCATCAATATGATTAACCTTTACTGGATTACCATCAATATAAGCATGCCAACGAGGTGCATAGGCCAGGGAAATTAAAACCAAGCGTTTTTCTTGACCTTTAATTTTGTATTTTAGATATTCAGGAGTAAATGCTTCTTTTTGAGCTGAAAAATCTCTGATAGATTTGGGATTATGATGATAATTTGTCAGTAAGTAATTAACTAGCTTTAATTCAGTTTCATTATGAGTAAGATATAAATGATAAAAAATATTCATACCAATAAAGGTAACTTTATGGCCTTCAACATTTTTATAACCTATAATCCCAAAAACATCTTCGTCAGTTGGTATTTTTGCAATAATTTCATCTAATCCAGCATATTGGACAGAGTTCCACTCTTTAAGTTGCTTTAATCGAATTTCACCCGTGCCAGGATCATATGTTTCAAACGGTAATTCAAAATTTTTAGGAAATAATTTCTCTATGCCTCGACTGCCGGTAATTTCCATCTTAAAACCTTCTTTAATTTTTTTAGTGTGGCCTGAAACCCCCAAGAAATCAGGATCTGCAGCTAGCGGACCATTATCCATATTGAATAGTTCAATAACTAAATTTCCTCCTTGTTTAGTATAATTTTTTGCAATTGTTTCGGCTTTTTCTTTATTGTGGTAACTGAAACCATAGAGGACAACTGTATCAAAGTGTTCTAGAAATTCTTCATCATAATCATCAAGATATATTGACCCTCCTTCAAGAGTTTTAATGCCTGCTGGAGAAATAGCCGCTGCTAAGGTTGAATTATATTTGCCAATAATGAGAATGTTTTCATCAATTGGCATTACAAAGTTTGATGGTTCGTCTAGATAATAGAGGGTATATTTATCTAAACGTCTTTTGCTATCATAATAATCTTCTGTTTCGAAAATTTCTTCATAGCCATTTTCTACTAAATTATCAAGCATTTGTTGGCCAACTCTAATATCATTAGTATCCTCCAGCCAGACTAAAACTCTATTAGCAATAAAGTAACGGACATTAAAATGTTCGAGTTTATGAATAACGTATTCAGGATATCTGTTATGAATTGCATCAGCCATACGAGCGATATCTCTAGCAATTCGGGCAATCCCAAAATAATGACCTTCGACATTTCCCTTGTCACTACTTAATTGTCCTAAAATCCAGTTTGTCATGCCAAAAGGATAATGTGAGGGGAATAAGCGTCCTTCATTAGGCATGCTGTTAATTTTTTCAGATAAAGCAAGGTCTGTCGGGAAATCTTTTAATTTATAATTTTTTAGACTTTTATAGTGAATAGTTGGAGAAATTGCAATAAAGAAAAAGGCCAAAATAATAACAGCTACTTCTATTCTTAGAAAATAAGATAAAATATTTTTAACAGCTTGCATTGGTATTAAAAGTCCTAAAAGATAGGCGCTCACAAATGCAGGAATAAACATCCAGATATATGCATAAGACAAACTAAACGGGAAAAATGAACCCGAGCCATAATAATATAAATAGAAAATAATTGATATAAAAATTGATGTCAAAAGCATAGCGGTTAATTTAGGCCGTTTTTCTCTCCAAACAACATAAAAAGGCAGAAGGAAGAAAAGAAGGCCACCAACTTCTCTCCAAAGGCTTCTGATTTTATCAAATAAAGACATACCCATGGGAGAAATATTCTCAATCGCAACTGTTGTTCTATTTGTTGCTTCAAAGAGGAAGGCAAAGATAAATTTACTGGCCAGTAAAAATCCTAAACCAATTGCTAAGAAAACAAGAAAGAAACGACGGGTAGGAATATTACGTTCCAAAAAAGCATATAATATTGCATAGACTGAAAGAGCCATCCCAAAAACTATTCCAGTCATTGGATGAGCGTAAATTACCAAACCAAAAATAATTGCTAAAAAAGCAATATATTTATTTTGATAACTTGTTAAAATTTTATTTGTAAAATAAAAGCATAAAGGAAGAAAAATAACAGCTACAAGTTTAGTATATGAGCCATAAGTATTAAAAATACCTGGCATAAAGGCAAAAAACATGGCTGCCATCCAAGCATTTATGGTTGGATATTTTTCTTTTTTCATTACATAGAACATTGATAGAAAGAATAAACCAACTCCTAAAGGAGTAAAAATTCTGGTGGCAACTTCAACATTATTTGTAAAATAATAAATTGTTCCTAAAATAATGCTAATTAAAGGCGGTGCGCTTTGGAGTTCAAAACCGGCATACCACCCTAAATCTATTGGCGGAAAACGATGATTTGCTCTAAAATAATCAACCATATATTGAGCTGTATGGGAAAAAGAAGATGTATCAGCTCCAGGGGCAATTCCTGGCTCAGTTATTACGTCCCAGTAGACTACAAAAATTGTGGCAGTAAAAACAATAATACCAACACCAATCCCAATCGGTCCCCAAAGCCAGTCTAATTCAAACAATTTTTGACTAAAAGTTTTTTCTTTTCCCATAATATCCTTATTAACTCCTTAGTTAAGATTTTGTTTTATCTTTATTTGAATTGCTTTGAATATTGTTTATATTATTTTTTGCATGAATATTATCTGATATTTCATCTCTATTTGTTCCAAAATCATCAAATTCAGCAATTTTTTCGTCATAAACATGCCGTTCTAATTTTTTACCAGTGAAAAAGAACCAGATTCTACTTGCTAGAGGTTCTACTTTTTGATAGCCATTTTTGATAGAAGAGCCATAACTTTTAACACTTCGAACAGGATTAATTCTTGTTGACCAGGCTTGGGGTTCTTTAATAACCTCAAGGAAGGCGGCAAACCGAGAATAGAAGGCTATCAGTCTAAAAATTGGTGTTAAAATGCAGTATTGAATGCTGTCTTTAATTTTATCCTTTGTTTCCTCATTAACGACCCGATAACAGAAAAGGGCATTAACAAAATCAATAAAGATATAAAGTGCATACATTAGAGCAATTGCCTCAACAATTAGAGTTACTGAATAACCAAATAGAAAGAAGAGAGGTAAAAGGAATGTCCACATAATTCTCGGAAAAGAGAAGGTGTGGTCAATCATAAGAAGGAGAGAGTGCCACAAGGCTCTCATAGGTTTTTTTCTAAAGTTTCCATACCAATCTAAGTGGAGACCAATAACCTCTATTTCTCCCCGGTGCCAACGGACTCTTTGGCCATAGAATCTTTCAAACGACAAGACTGGTTTTAGATAAGCTATGGCATCTTCGACAAAGCCAAGACGGATATTTTGACCCTGTAGATCTAGAGTAAAATCTGTATCTTCAGCCACAGTTCTTAATCGGTATAGCTTAGATTTCAGTAAGACTTCACGTCTAAAAGCTGTAAAAGCCCCAGAAAAAGTATAGATTGAATCGGTTATATCTTGGAACTGGCGGCCCAAGCGGAAGGCAGTTAAATACTCTAGAAATTGCGATTTGCCCAAGAATTTTTCTTTATGACTTAATTCTAACGGTTGAAAATTACCAGCTTCGTCAAGGACATAATTTCCAGCCCTGTCACGGGCATAAACCATATTCCAATCAATTTCAATGTTTCCGGTAGCCGCTCCGTATTCAGGATTTTCAATAAATTTTGCCACCATATTATAAACAGCATCAGGGGCTAAAAATGACCGGCAATCAATATTAATAATAATTTCACCTTTAGCAAGTTGAATGCCAGTATTAAGGGCTTTGGCTTTACCTTGTTCGTTTCTGATAATTAATCTAATAACACCTTGATAGTCTTTAGTATCGAACGAATTGCCATTAACTCTTATCTTTCCAGAATGATTGTTGTTTCCATTATTCTTATTATGGATATTCTGCCAGGCTTCTCTCATATGGCTTTTAACAATAGCGCTTGTTTTATCTGTTGAGCCATTATCTACCACAATAATTTCGATTTTTTCCTGAGGGTAGTTTTGGATTTTTAAGTAATTCAGACATTCATTAATATTTTCTTCTTCGTTAAAGGTTGGAATAATAATTGAAACCTGCGGCAACTCTTCTTTTTTAATGGTGTGCTTATGGGGCTTGGGAGCTTTGATAAGAATTACTATCATATAGAGAAAAGTTGAGAAACCATCAAATAAGACAGGAATAATAATCCAGACTCCCCAAAAAATTACTAACATAAACAAGCTATTATTCATTATTTTTCTCCCACCAAATCTATTTGATAATTTGAAATTTTCTTTCCAACATTTGTTATGCGCAGTTCTAGAATGTCGCCCGGCCCAACAACAATATCCTCTTTAAAGAGCTTTTGATTGCTTTCAGAGACATTTTCTGCCCGCGTACGATTATGGAACTTGCCATTTAGATAAATGTCAATCTGGACGGGCTGACTGCTTTCTGCAACATGGATATTAATTGGGATTATGTCGGAGATTCTTAATGGATGCTGGCTTTGGCTTTGTGGGGTTATATTAATAAGATTTATAGAGGATAAGGTTATTAATTGAGATTCAGTTCCTAATACTTCCTTATCTAGTAATTTTTCTTGTTCTTCACCTAATATTTCTTGTTGGTCTTCTTTGTAAGAAGTCTTTTCTTCTATGCCTGTTTCATCTTCATAAATAATTGGTCTTTCTTGTTTTTCTAGGTTAACAAATGCTTTTTTCCATTCGTTTGATGACTTAAAACTTAATGCCGATAGGCCAAAAATAATCAAAACCAAGACAGCTTGAGCAACCGTATGGCGCCACATCAAGGAATGACCAGATCTTGCTGTTTTTGCTAAGGGAATACGGTGATTAATACTATCACCGACAGATTTGACTGTTGGTTTGGTTAAAAGATACCAATAGAGAATTAATTCGCAGACAAAGAAGAAGAGACGGGCTACACCAGCGTGAGCCACAAAAATATAGTCTGACCCAAACTTATCAGCCATCAAAACAATAATCATCACACGAATGAGATTGATGACATAAGTTACAACCAGACCAAAGGTAATTCTTAAGAGCCTTTGACGTAAGCTAAATAGAGGATAGAAAATTAACAGACTGATTAAAATGCTTAATTCTACAATCGCTGAACATTCTATACCCAGTTTTAGAATGTCACTACCACCATCTGGACGAAAGATCTGAAAGCGGCCATTTGACATCAGTTCTATGTTAATATTTGGAAAGGCTTTCGCCAGTAAATCTACATGGTAGCTGGTAATATTCACGAGAATCTGGTCAAGGCCAGAGTATTCAGCCAAAAAGATTAGCATGAGCGTTAGACCAAAAGCCCCAAACAGGTAATAGAAAAGCCATTGGCGATATTTCCTGAAGAGGATGATCAATATCAACCAGATGGGGAAGATAATTAATACTGCTAATAATCTACTTGTCATAATTCTTTCTATTTTGCTTTAATGTGATGCCATCAACCGACCTTGAGGAAGGTTTCTTCCGAAATGATTGACTTTCCTCTTGATGGTTATCTAAATTTTGTTTTACAGGTGGAATTGGAGGAATCTTTATATCTTTTGGATCTGGATCTTTTTGTTTTTTAAATTTAATTACTCCTGTTTTTATGGCTAAGAAAACAGCGCAGCCTACCAGAATGATGAATAATATCTCTGTTAATGTCGGCACTGATGTAAAGGTGACATAAGTAGTGTCATAGGTTGTGCCGCCGCTATACCATTTCATCCAGATGTGATAAGTCGTATTTTGGGGGAAATTGCTATTGTCACACGTCCATTGCTCAGATTGGGTACCATCAACGGCCACATCGGGGACAGACCATCTGTCCGTATAGTCAGGTCCGTCAGTTCCAAAAATTCCCGAAGTATCACAGCTAACACTAGTTGTGTACATATAGGTTTCGCCTGGATCTGGCGTATTATCAGCATCACCGTCAATAAAGATGACATAATCTCCGGTTGAGCCAGACACAATTGCTGATGAACCATTCTCGACTGTCGAATCAACAGTGATAGTCTCGCCTAGGGTCGGGTATGAACCAGAATCAGTTGTTAAAGTTGATATTGCGTAATAGGTAACTTCGACATATATCCAGGAACAGTAGCCAATATTGCCACCTACATCAGTAAAGTGCCTGATACCAATTTGAAGAGCATCAATGTCAGTGTCATCCCAGGTAAGGCCAGACCAAGTTTCAGACATTGTCGTATAAGCATCAGGGAAATTTTGTTCTGCTCCAGCAACAATGCCGCCGCCGATATCGTAAGTAAGTTTGAAAGTATCTTGTTTGCCAGCTTTGTCGTGGACTCTGCTAAAAACTTGAATTTGTGTGACATTAGAGCCGCTGGGAATTTGACCATCAGGTAGGCCAAAAAGATCATCGTCAACAGAATCGTTGTTAGTAAGCTGTGTAGCATCATTAATGCCGGCTGAATTTACTGCCTGGTAATGGGTGGCTTCAGTTGAGGCGTCCCATTGGGTAGTAACATCTGAATTTGGCCGTAAGGTGGCCACAGCATAGACTTTCTTTGGGACATACATAAAGATGCCTATGAAATTAGCGATAACTGTCACAATCAGATACCAGCAGATTCTCTTGGCAATTTTCTTTAAGTTAAATTGTCGTTTCTTGGTTTCTTCCATATATCTAAAATTGTTATTTGTATTTTTTGGATTTTGGATTTTGGATTTTGGATTTTCTATATCAGGCATATTTAAACCTCGCTCTTTCGTAGAAAGTCTTCAAAATCGTCCTCGCGAACTCGGTAGAATTTACCGATTCGAATGGCTTTTATTTTCTTTTCCTTGATTAGTCGTGCGACGTAACTTCTATGAACTCTTAATGTTTCTGCGACATCATCAAGTGTTAATAGGGCAGTTAGCTTTCCGCCAATTAACTTTTCTAATTGATCTTCTTTAATACGATAAAACCGCCCGATTTTAAGGGCGGCTAATTTCTTCTCTTTAATTAAAGTCGCGACATAGGTTCTATGGACCTTGAGTATTTCAGCGATCTCTTCAATTGTGTAAATCCTTTTAGTCACGATTTTCCCTTTTTTTTTGCACAAATGTATAGCAATATGACACAATATTGCTTAAAATAGATTAAAATATTCAAATGTAACTTAATTAAACACAAAATGACATTGTTGTGTCAAGTGGTAGGTTTCTTCTTCTTATAATGAGGATAATATAATTAATATGTGGATAACATTATTAAAATATTCTCTTTTTTCACTATTTTCTATTTACTATTCTCTACTCTCTTTCTATCTCACAGTTGACATTGTCACGACATGACGTATAATATATATAGTCACGACAAAATAACTAAAAACTTAAATGGCAAAACTAAAAGTTGCACCAGAAAACTTAAAGCAGAACCTTAAATACCGTTCGTATATTATTTCGTTAACAATTGTCAAATTTGTCGCAGATCTTCAAAAAACAAGAGTTGCTGATATAATGGGATCACAATTATTAAGATGTGGAACTAGTATAGGTGCTAATATTATTGAGGCCCAATCAGGAACTTCTCGTAGAGATTTTATAAATTTCTATTCTCATGCCTTGAAATCAGCTAATGAATCTAAATTTTGGCTTTGTTTATTCCGTGATGCTAAGGTTGGAGATAATGAAAAAGTAAATAGTTTATTAGATGAAACTAACCAGATATCCAATATGTTAGCTAAAAGCATCCTAACCTTAAAAGGAAAGTAATCTTTTAAGTTTATTACTGAAGTTTTAACATTTAACATTTGAGTTTTAAGCTTTGGAGAATATAATGAATGATTTAATTTCTTTAGGTGAAGCTGCAGGTATCATTGGCAAAAATATAAGAACTATCCAGCGTTATATTAAGTCTGGTACTCTTAAGAGTTATATAAGACGGGGTAAAAATTTTGTTAGCAAGAGAGAACTAGAGAACAAATTTAATATCGCGACAACTTCAAAAGAGGATGTCGTAGATATAAAAGAAGAGATAAAAAAGTCGTATCAAATACCGGGAAGTGCTAATTTTTGGCAAAATGAAGCCCAAGAATTTCAAAACAAATGGACTCAGGAAATTAAAAATCATGCTCAAACCAGAGAATATTTAGGCGAATGGAAAGGCCGAGCTGAAGCTTATCAGGCCTTTGCAAGTAAGCTCCTGACTGATGGTTCAAATAATAATACCAACAATAACGGCATTTCTCATGATCCTGATATTGCCGTCGAGATGTCACCTGAGCCGAGAGCAAAAAAGACAATTAATCCAAATATTGTCTATTTTTTCATTGGTGTTATGGCAATAGTATTTATAATAGTATTCATTTTTTCTAGCCAAATTTAAAAAGAGGGGATTTGTACTCAAAAAAGTTTAAGGGCTTAGTTAACACCTGAAAAGGCCTCTAACATGGTCAATTTCAACGGCTCACCGCGGTGAGCCGTTGAAAATATAAGGGTATTTTAATGTTTCAACTAGTTGAGGTGTACATTAACAGATTAAAAATGAGATCCTTATTATCTTACACAACGGGTATAATTATAGATTCGAATAGCATCACCTTGAGGGCCATGCCCGGTTGGATAATCGCTTGGATTTCCAGATTTTGGATCACTCCTTTGAGATCCTGCACCATGAACATCCATCCATGTTCCATTCATATATCCAAATGCTTCACCAAATGCAACATAAACAGCCCCTGATGCTGGATCTTTACCTTCCAGATGTGTGGTTCCAGTCCAATAAAAAGGATAATTCTTATTTCCCCCCTCATCGATAATTGAAGTCACATCAAAGACTGGATCGATTGCGGCTGACTTGGTGGTATCTGGACTTCTGGTGTAGTCAACAATACCTTGCAGCTCTTTTGTATTTGGAAGTCTCCAATCATCATAATCCGCAATAGACAATTCTTCACAATACTGCAATGCCTCCTGCCAGTTTAATCCTCCATATTCTGCATGACCAATATGATAGTGCCCATTGTCCTTTTTTGTCCACATGAGGTCAGTTGATTGATCTGTGATAGTATCATCTTTATTATCAACAAACTTATTTTCTCCATAACTATTGTCCCGGACAAATCTTGCATAGAATTTCTTCTCGATCCTTGGATTAGAGGGATTATGGAAACCATACCCTTTAATTCTGCCATCTGCAAAGTTGACTCCAAACATTGTCTCATCGCCGTTCATTGTTGTACTTACATATTTGGCAGTCGTTAACCATTGAGAATCAATATATCTTTCACTTTTTAATCCATATGCAAATTCAAAATAGTCAGTATCAATATAAGGGACAGCATCATCCGGGACTGTATTATCACTTGTCCCCGAGGAATATTTATCACTTTGCGATCCCCCTGATCCAGTTGTTCCAGAGAAATCCATCAGCGAATATAATTCTTTGATTGTCGGAACCCTCCAATCATCATAATCACCAACCTTTAATGTTTTTGTGTACTCTGGGCCTTCATCAAAACTCAATTTACCATAGTATTGTTGTGTCCACATAAGACCTGTATTCAAATCAGTTACTGTTCCATCGCCATTATCTCTATAGGATGGAGATGTTCCTAAATATTGTCCATCCTGACCATAGAAAGCCTCTCCGGCATCTGGACAATCAATTTCACTTGTGTTGTTGTAACATTTTGTTTGACCAGTATCTACAATTGGATAACTGATTTCCGTTATTTCTTCTTGATGGACTTTTGTATTAATGGGTTCGGTAGAGATGGTTTTTTTAAAATATTTAGAATAGGCGAAATATATTCCTATACCAACAATCATTAAGATAACAACTACAAAAAACCATTTAAGAGAACCTTTATTTGGTTGGGATGAAACCTGTTGAAATTGATTCATTTATCCTTCTATATTAAATTGTATCATAATGTCAAAATCCTATCTTATAGTATGAAAACCAATAAAAAACTCCGGAGGCCGGATTCGAACCGGCAACCCACTGCTTAACAGGCAGTTGCTCTACCATTGAGCTACTCCGGAATACTACCCATATCTTACCAATTTAATTGATTTTTGTAAACTGACCACTTGACGAGATTTTAATATTTTTGTTATTATAAAAGTAAGAAAGGAGGATTTATGAATCAAAGTCACATTGGTCGGTGGGCTTTCATTGTTGGCCTCATTATTGCCATCTTATTAGGCTTTATAACATTTAGCTATGCCTCATTGGTATTAGTTATCCTAGGTTTAATCGTAGGATTTTTGAATGTTTCAGAGAAAGAAGCCAACAGTTACTTAATCGCCGTTGTTGCACTAATGATGGTTGGTGTTGCCGGTTTGCAATCTCTTTCAGTTTTAGGAACATTCTATACCTGGATTGCAGGGGTTTTGGCAAGCTTTATTACCTTTGTTGCCGCTTCTGGTGTAGTAGTAGCAATTAAATCACTATTCGAATTCGGTAAAGAAAGCTAAATTCTTGTTTTAGAATTCAAAAGAATTAAAAACAAAGCTAGTTTAAAAGACTTCCCGTCCGCCTCGGCTAGATATTGAGTCGAGGCGGGGAGGGGCTTGGGAAGTCTTAAAGCTGGCTTGGTTTAATTTGTCCAAATCATTCTTTAATAATGGACGTAAACGGGTGTGCCGAAATCAGCCCATTCATAGACCCATTGAGCATCAGCGTTGGTGGCATTGACACATCCATGAGACATTACTTGGCCAAAATTATTATGCCAATAGGTTCCGTGGATTGAGTAAGGACCTGTGAAACGATTTACCCATTGGACATTGGGTAAATAATAATCTGCTCCTTCCATTAAGACAGAACGACTTTTGGAATAAATGGCAAACTCACCCGTTGGGGTCTCATATCCTGGTTTACCAGTGGAAACCAGGAATTGTTTGACTAAGTTCTCACCTTCAAAGGCATAGACGGTTTGTTTGGAAAGATTAACATCAATATATCTGCCAGCGTATCGGCCTGGTTGAGCATCAGGATAAATAATTGTCTCACCCCTTGGAATAGTAAAGGTAATTAATCCAAATGTGCCAGGGGTACTATTATTTAAAGCAGATTTAACTTGGGTAGAAATTGTATTAGTATCAACCCCGCGGCCGTCCTGTCCTTCATCAAGGACAGAATTTGTGCCATCTTGAATTTCACGATCACGGCTAGGAATTTCAACTCGTTTAGCTACCCAGTTTATAAAAGCATCCGGATAGACAGAGGCGACTAACTGATTGCCCGATTCGCTAAATTTAATCCAAGAGCCGACTTCAGCGCGGTCAGCTGTCCAGGTAGAGTCTTCAAAGGTAACTGTAATAGGTGCAAAGTATAGAGAGCATAAAGACGGCGAAGCATATTTGCGACGCACGTATGAGAAATCTCACGCCAGGCCTCCTGCGAGAAATCGACCGACGCGCG
>SDBV01008990.1_pt1 | contig 13357 bp, 11 predicted proteins | sample 2277081 | NCBI WGS metagenome assembly SDBV01 (sample SAMN10402039, study PRJNA504765) | marine sediment metagenome | isolation source: marine sediment core GS10_PC15, 223 cmbsf | place: Arctic Ocean: Southern Knipovich Ridge | collected 2010 | reverse complement strand
GGGCGTGCTGTTCATGCTGCAGACGGTGGTGGTGTTTTCGCTGTTCGGCGTGTGTGCCGGGATGATCGGCGGCTGGCTGAAGCGCCGCCCGCGCGTGGGCGTGTGGCTTGACCGCCTTGCCGGTGCAACCTTTATCGCAATCGGCATTCGGGTCGCGTTGCGCGATTAAGCGCGTCCGCGCAGTTTTCGCGCAGTTTCCGAGCAGTTGGAGCATTCATGAGTTTGCCCTGTATCACCAAGGCGCGCCGCTTCGATGCGCACGCGCACCGGCCGTTCTGGATCGACGGCCAGCAGGTCGGCTGGATTCGCGCGACGGATGTGCCGTTGCTGGTCCGCTGGCCGGATGTTTTCGATATCGATGCGGCGCGCGTGACGTTATCCGCGCGCTTTAACACGCTGGACCTGCGCAGCGCGGCGCTGGGCGCCGTGATCGGCGCGCTGGCCGCGGACGGCCGCATTCCCGGCTGGCGCGATGAAACCTACGCGATCCGCAATGCCTTCGACGCACCGCCGCTCGCCTATATCGAACGCGCCGCGTCGCGCTTCTTCGGCACGATGACCTACGCGGTGCATCTGAACGGCGTCGTAGAATACGCGGATGGCGCGCCGCAACTGTGGATTGCGCGCCGCAGCGACACCAAGGCAACCGATCCAGGCATGCTGGATAACGTGGTGGCGGGCGGGATAGGCTGGGGTTTCGGTATCGAAGCGACCATCGTCAAGGAATGCTGGGAAGAAGCCGGCATTCCCGAAGCAATCGCCGCACGCGCTGCGGCCGGGCGGACGGTGCATGTGCTGCAATCGCTGCCGGAAGGCACCCAGGCCGAGCAGATTTTCGTCTACGACCTGGCGTTGCCCGCCGATTTCGCGCCGCGCAATCAGGACGGTGAAGTAGGCGAACACCGGCTGGCGCGTATCGATGAAGTGGCGCGCTGGATCGAAGAGGACGCCATGACGGTGGATGCCAGCCTCGCGACGCTCGATTGCCTGCTGCGCCACCGCTGGATAGATGCGCAGGACTGCGTGGGAATCGACACGCTGTTCGAGCCGCCGGCCGCCGCCTAGCCCAAGCAACAAATTACGCATTGAAGAAGGGAGTCACCCAGGTCATGTCGACCGATCACAGCTTTATTCTCAAACTGTCGTGCGCCGACCGGCCCGGCATCGTGCATGCCGTATCGGGCTTTCTGTTCGAGCGCGGCAGCAACATTCTCGACTCGGCGCAGTTCGGCGACAGCCATACGGGCGAGTTCTTCATGCGTGTGCATTTCCAGCAGGTGGGCGGCGATCCCGGTCTGGAGGCGCTACGCACCGCGTTCAGCACGCTCGCCGACGAGTTCGGCATGCGCTGGGAGCTGCACGACGCCAACGTGAAGCCGCGCGTGGTCATCATGGTCTCGAAGATCGGCCATTGCCTGAACGACCTGCTGTTCCGCTACCGCACCGGTCAGCTGGGCATCGAGATTCCCGCGATCATCTCGAACCACAAGGAGTTCTATCAACTCGCCGCGAGCTACGACATTCCGTTCCACCACTTCCCGCTGCTGGCGTCGACGCCAGCGGGCAAGGCGGCTCAGGAAGCGCGCGTGCTTGAAGTGATCGACGAGCACAAGGCCGACCTGGTGGTGCTCGCCCGCTATATGCAGATTCTCTCGCCGCAGTTGTGCGAGCACCTCGCGGGCCGCGCGATCAATATTCACCATTCGTTCCTGCCGAGCTTCAAGGGCGCGAAGCCGTATTACCAGGCGTTCGACCGCGGCGTGAAGCTGATTGGCGCGACCGCGCACTACGTGACGACCGATCTCGACGAAGGTCCGATCATCGAGCAGGAAGTGGCGCGGGTCGACCACAGCATGACGCCGGATCAGCTCACGGCGATCGGCCGCGACGTCGAGTGCGTGACGCTCGCGCGGGCGGTGAAGTGGCATGTCGAGCACCGCATCGTGCTGAACGGCAGCAAGACGGTGGTGTTCCGCTAAGCGGCGGGCTGACCCAACGCAACTGGGAAAAATAAAGGCCGCCAGTCATTGCGACTGGCGGCCTTTTCATGGAGCGAAGCGTCAGCATGCGAGCGAGCCGGCGCCCCGCAGGCGGCTTTTACACCAGCCGCAGATAGATCAGCTCCCGCTTGATATACGCATAAAAGATCGGCGCGGCAATCACGCCGGGGATGCCGAACGCGGCTTCCATGATCAGCATTGCCACCAGCAATTCCCACGCACGCGCCTCGATCTGGCCGCCCACAATCCGTGCGTTCAGGAAGTACTCGAGCTTGTGGATCAGGATCAGGAACACCAGCGACATCACCGCAGCCGGAAAGCTCACCGAGAGCGCCACCGCGACGATGATCGTGTTCGAGATCAGATTGCCGATTACCGGCAGCAAGCCGACGATAAACGTGACGAGCACCAGCGTCTTGGAGAGCGGCAGCCGGTCGTGGAAGATGGGCAGGATCACCAGCAGGAAGATGCCGGTGAAAACCGCGTTGATGGCCGAAATCTTCACCTGAGCAAACACGATGCGGCGGAAGGCGTCGGCAAAACGCGTCACGCGGGTCACGAACGCGGTGGACAGCGGCAGCCGCTGCATATGCTTCTGCGCGCCGACCGCGATAATCGCGCCGATGATCATGCCGATCAGGATGTGCGTAAAGACCCGCGCCGCATTCTTGCCGCCTTGCTGCAGCATGCCCGCATGGGTCTGCATCAGCTCGGTGGCGCGCGCCTTCATCTGGTCGGTATCCACCGGCAGATAGTTGGCGACGAACTGCGGAATCCGGCCGCGAGCCTCGTCGATCAGTTGCATGGCCTGGTCGAGCAGCACCTGCACGTTAGGCACATCCCCCTCGAAGTGATCGATGATGCCGATCACGAGCAGCGTCAGGCCGCCGACGATCACCACCGCCAGGATCACCACCGAGAGCCAGCGCGCGCGCTGGCTGGACATGTGCTTTTCGATGCGTGGCGCAATCGTCTGGATGAGCTGATACACCAGCAGCCCGGCCAGCAAGGCGCCGAGCAGCCGCAGGTTCAGCACTGCCCACATGCCGAACAGCATCAGCAGATAGCTGCCGATCTCGACTGCCGACAGCTTGGGCAGGCTCATATCGCTCGTCAGCCTGACCGGGCGTGGGCGCAGATCCTGCACCTGCCCATCTTCGGGCGCCTCGTTACGCTTGGTCATGGCCTATTTCCATCTCCAACCCAGGGTTTGCAGCATTACTTTTTGGCGGCGTCGCGCTTGAGCAGCGGCGCCAGATATCGACCGGTAAAACTTGCCTTCGACTTCGACACCTGCTCCGGCGTGCCTTGGGCGATGATCTGGCCGCCGCCGGCGCCGCCTTCGGGGCCGAGGTCGATCAGCCAGTCGGCAGTTTTGATTACATCCAGATTATGCTCGATGATCACCACCGTGTTGCCCTGATCGCGTAAACGATGAATCACTTCGAGCAACAGGGCGATATCGTGGAAGTGCAGACCGGTGGTCGGTTCGTCGAGAATGTATAGCGTGCGACCCGTGTCGCGCTTGCTCAGTTCCAGCGAAAGTTTGACACGCTGGGCTTCGCCGCCCGACAGCGTAGTGGCCGACTGGCCCAGGCGAATATAGCCAAGACCCACGTCCAGCAAGGTTTTCAGCTTGCGCGCCACGACCGGCACCGGCTTGAAGAACTCGTAGGCGCTCTCGACGGTGAGTTCCAGCACTTCGCTGATGTTTTTGCCCTTGTACTGCACGTCGAGCGTTTCGCGGTTGTAGCGCTTGCCGTGACAAACATCGCACGGCACGTACACGTCGGGCAGAAAGTGCATTTCCACCTTCAGCACGCCGTCGCCCTGGCAGGACTCGCAGCGGCCGCCCTTGACGTTGAACGAGAAGCGGCCCGGATCGTAGCCGCGTTCCTTTGAAGCCGGCACGCCCGCGAACAGCTCGCGGATCGGCGTGAAAAGACCCGTATAGGTGGCCGGATTCGAGCGCGGCGTGCGGCCGATCGGCGACTGGTCGACGTTGATGACCTTGTCGAAGTGCTCGAGCCCTTCGATCGCCTCGTACGGCGCCGGCTCGGCCGACGAGCCGTACAGGTGATGCGCAACCGCGTGGTACAGCGTGTCGTTGATCAGCGTGGACTTGCCCGAGCCGGAAACGCCGGTGATGCAGGTGAGCAGGCCCACCGGCAGATCGAGCGTGACGCGCTGCAGGTTGTTGCCGTACGCCTCGACGATGCGCAGGCGCCGTTCGTCCGGCTCCTTGCGCTCGTCCGGATACTGGATGGTGCGCGCGCCGGACAGGTACTGGCCGGTGATCGAGCCCGCATCGGCCTCCACTTCCTGAGGCGTGCCTTCCGCGATGATCATGCCGCCGTGCTCGCCGGCGCCCGGCCCCATGTCGACCACGTAGTCGGCCATGCGGATCATGTCCTCGTCGTGCTCGACGACGATCACCGAGTTGCCCAGATCGCGCAGGTGCTTCAGCGTGGAGATCAGACGGTCGTTATCGCGCTGGTGCAGGCCGATCGACGGCTCATCCAGCACGTACATGACGCCCGTAAGCCCCGAGCCGATCTGCGACGCCAGCCGGATGCGCTGCGCTTCGCCGCCCGAAAGCGTTTCGGCACTGCGCTCGAGCGACAGATAGTCGAGCCCGACGTTATTCAGGAACATCAGCCGCGCGACTATTTCCTTGATCACCTTGTCGGCGATCTCGCGCTTCGAGCCTTCCAGGCGCAAGGTCTGGAAATAGCCGAGCGCATCGCGCAACGGCCAGCCGCTGATTTCGTAGATGCCGCGCGCATCGCCGTCCGCGCCGATGCGCACGAAACGCGCTTCACGGCGCAGGCGCGTGCCTTCGCAGGCGGGGCAGGCCTGGTTGTTCTGGTACTTGGCGAGCTCTTCGCGCACCGCGACCGAATCGGTCTCGCGGTAACGGCGCTCCAGATTGGGGATGATCCCTTCAAACACATGCTCGCGCACCGATGCCCGGCCGCGCTCGTTGATGTACGAGAACGGAATGGTTTGCTTGCCCGAGCCGTACAGCAGGATCTTCCTGACCTTTTCCGGCAGGTCCTCGAAGGCCTCGTCGATATCGAACTCGTAGAACGCCGCGAGGCTTTGCAGCATCTGGAAGTAGAACTGGTTGCGCCGGTCCCAGCCCTTCACGGCGCCTGCCGCCAGCGACAGCGAGGGATGCGCCACCACCCGCTTCGGATCGAAGAACGTGATCTGGCCCAGGCCGTCGCACTCCGGGCACGCGCCCATCGGGTTGTTGAACGAGAACAGGCGCGGCTCGAGTTCCTGCAGCGAGTACGAGCAGATCGGGCAGGCGAACTTGGAGCTGAACAGATGCTCCTTGTCGGTGTCCATTTCCAGCGCAATGGCGCGGCCGTCGGCGAGGCGCAGCGCGGTTTCGAACGATTCGGCCAGGCGCTGCTTCATGTCGGCGCGCACTTTCAGGCGGTCGACCACGACGTCGATCGTATGCTTGTCGTTCTTCTTCAGCTTGGGCAGCGAATCCACTTCGTAGATCGTTGCGACCTCTTCATTGGCCGTGCCGCCGCCCGAGCGCACGCGAAAGCGGATAAAGCCCTGCGCCTGCATTTCCTCGAACAGCTCGACGTGCTCGCCCTTGCGGTTCGCCACCACGGGCGCCAGGATCATCAGCTTGGTGTCTTCGGGCAGCGCGAGCGCGGCGTCCACCATCTGCGAGACGCTTTGCGCCTCCAGCGGGATCTCGTGGTCCGGGCAATAGGGCGTGCCGACTCGCGCGTACAGCAGGCGCAGGTAGTCGTGGATCTCCGTGACCGTGCCGACCGTGGAACGCGGATTGTGCGAAGTGGCCTTCTGCTCGATCGAAATGGCGGGGGACAAGCCCTCGATCAGGTCGACGTCCGGCTTTTCCATCAGTTGCAGGAATTGCCGGGCGTAGGCGGAGAGACTTTCGACGTAGCGCCGTTGCCCTTCCGCGTAGAGCGTGTCGAAGGCAAGCGACGATTTGCCTGAGCCCGACAGGCCCGTAATCACGATGAGCTTGTGGCGCGGCAGGTCGAGACTGACGTTCTTCAGGTTGTGGGTACGGGCCCCACGGATACGGATTTGTTCCACGCGTTGATCCAATACCTGGCCATTACCTGGCGGAAAGAGGAAGAGGCTAAACCTGCTACTATAACGACTTTTCAAGACTGCTGTTACGGCTACCTGACAGCGTCCTACAGGCGCGCGGCAGGCTGTAAGACAGCGGTTCTGAGCGCCGTGGGGAAGGGCCGCAGGTGGGGTCTTTTTTCGTGACTGCAAGACGCCTGCGGGTCTTTGCCGCAGGGTGAAGGTCGCTCACGGCGGGCCACCGGGAGTATGCTGCTCGACGGTGTGTCGCCCGGCCCAACAAGGCCGTCCAGATTATTCAAAACACGTTCCCGATGTCCAATCCGTCCGCCACATCTTCACGCATGAGCGCGCCTGAGTTGCGCGCGACCGTGTCGCTCGCAGCCATCTTTGCGTTGCGCATGCTCGGTCTCTTCATGATCATGCCGGTGTTCTCGATCTACGCGAAAACCATCCCCGGCGGCGACAACGTGCTGCTGGTGGGGATCGCGCTCGGCGCGTACGGCGTGACCCAGTCGCTGCTGTATATCTTCTACGGCTGGATTTCCGACAAGGTGGGCCGCAAGCCCGTGATCGCGACCGGGCTGGCGATTTTTGCGCTCGGCAGCTTCGTCGCGGCGGGCGCACACGACATGACGTGGATTATTGTCGGCCGGGTGATTCAGGGGATGGGGGCGGTGTCGTCCGCCGTGCTCGCCTTTATCGCCGACCTCACCTCCGAGGAACATCGCACCAAGGCGATGGCGATGGTGGGCGGCAGCATTGGCGTGTCGTTCGCGGTGGCGATTGTCGGCGCGCCGATCGTATTCCAGTGGGTCGGCATGAGCGGCCTGTTTACGCTGGTCGGCATTTTCTCGATTCTGGCGATTGGGGTCGTGATCTGGATCGTGCCCAATGCGCCGATGCCGGTGCACGTACGCGCACCGTTTTCGGAGGTGCTGCACAACGTCGAACTGCTGCGCCTGAATTTCGGCGTGCTGGTGCTGCATGCCACGCAAACGGCGCTGTTTCTGGTGGTGCCGCGGATTCTGGAGGCGGGCGGCTTGCCCGTTGCGTCGCACTGGAAGGTTTACCTGCCCGTGATGGGGCTGTCGTTTGTGATGATGGTCCCGGCGATTATCGCTGCGGAAACGCGCGGCAAGATGAAGACGGTGCTGGTCGGTGCGATTGGTCTTATCCTGATCGGACAGTTGCTGCTGGGCGTCGCACCCCATACCATTCTGAGTGTGGCCGGGATTCTGTTTATCTACTTCCTCGGCTTCAATATTCTTGAAGCGTCGCAGCCTTCGCTGGTGTCGAAACTGGCGCCCGGCTCACGCAAGGGCGCGGCGACGGGTGTTTACAACACGACGCAGTCGATCGGCCTCGCGATTGGCGGCGTGCTCGGCGGTGTGCTGCTGAAAGCGGACGGGCAGAGCGCGGTGTTCTTCGCGTGCTCGGGGCTGGTATTTTGCTGGCTTATAATCGCGGCAAATATGAAGCAGCCGCCGCGCAAGAAGGCGTAATCAAGACTCACCGGTGGCCGGTTGAGGCGCAGTTTTTGTCTCGAGCCGGCCGGTTCTGAGATGTGAAACGTGCGTTGCCGCGCCACCTGCAACGGAATCAACAGGAGAAACTCATGGCATCCGTGAACAAGGTTATTCTCGTCGGCAACCTCGGAGCCGATCCGGAAGTCCGTTATCTTCCGAGCGGCGACGCTGTGGCGAACATCCGCCTTGCGACGACGGACCGGTATAAGGACAAGACGTCGGGCGAAATGAAGGAAGCTACCGAGTGGCATCGGGTTTCGTTCTTTGGGCGTCTGGCGGAGATTGTTAACGAGTACCTGAAGAAGGGCTCGTCGGTTTATATCGAAGGGCGCATTCGTACGCGTAAGTGGCAGGCGCAGGATGGTACCGATCGGTACTCCACCGAGATTGTGGCTGAGCAGATGCAGATGCTTGGTGGTCGGGGTGGGGCTTCGATGGGTGGTGATGAAGGCGGGTATAGCCGGGGTGAGCCGTCGGAGCGCAGTGGTGGCGGTGGTGGTGGCCGTGTGGCTTCGTCGGGTGGTGGTTCGCGTGGCGGTAGCGGTGGTGGGGCTAGCCGGCCGAGCGCGCCAGCTGGGGGCGGGTTTGATGAGATGGATGATGATATTCCGTTCTAAGAGGAACATCGTCCACTGATGTAAAGGAGGCCCCGGATCTCTCGGGGTCTTTTATTTTTACCGCGCTGATTCGATGGCCGGAGCATCCGGTGTTGGTAAGGAATCACTCGGCCAAATGCGCATGGCGTTCCTCCATGCAATCCCACAGCGATTGACAACTCGACAAGCAGAAAGAGACCAAGACCATGACGATCCTTAAACAACCCGACGATGCCCAGTATCGAGTCGAATGCACTATTGCCAAGCTCGACGAAATTGAAACCGAGTTGGAGGCTGAAAAAGCCGTAGCACACGTCAAAGGCTATATCTCGGCGCTCCGTTACAGCGAGCAGATCGGAGATGAACACTTCAAGCGGATGGTGGAGGCTCTGGATAGAGCGCTTCGCGACTGGCATCTGAAGCATGACAAGCTCTGAGTTGAGTGACTGAGCACAGGTCGCCCGTGCGTGATAGTTGAGCTAGAAGCCTGAAGGTTTCGGTCGGTCAACCTCTTTGCCGGGCGACGATGGCGCACGTTTTGACACAGCCTCGACCGAACCCAGCCTGGCGGCGACTGGCTTAACTCAGCGACTTTCTGCCTGCCGATGATCGGCCATGCGCAACTCTGAGAGGATTCCCTGCCACCCCCTCAATTCCTCAACTCCGCCAGAATCTGCTCAGCGAGAAAATCACAAGGCGGCCTCCCAGACCGGGCACTACGGGCAAGAATGACTTCAAGATCATCCAACGGCGGCAACCCTTCGTTCTGCGACAACTGAACAAGATGCGCCGGCACGCTGCACTGTGCCAGCGGCGCCACCGCCAGCCCCGCTTCGACCATACTGATAAGCCCCAACAAACTCGGGCTCTCATACGACATCCGGTACTTGATATTTTCACGCTGAAGCGCGCTGATCGCATGGGCACGTGCGGTACTGCCATGCTCAAAAACGGCAATCGGAAGTGGCCGCTCTTTCCAAACTTTTCGCGTAGGCGACCCAGCCCACACGATCGGTTCGAACCGGATAAATTCGCCCACAATACCCTTAGTTTTGGTGAGACAAGCCAGGTCGAGCGTATTGTCCTTAAGCAATGGAGCAAGCCCGCTACTGGGCAAACCGACCACCCGAATCTCCACACGTGGATGAGCAGCCGCGAACTTCCCCAAAACCGTTGGCAGCAACGTTGAAGCATAATCGTCAGGCACACCGATCGTAACGCGCCCCTTTATCTCCGGCCGAACCACCGACGCCCACGCTTCCTCCCGCATCGCAAGCATCTGACGCCCATAGTCCAGCAGCGTTTTACCCTCTGCGGTAATCGCAACGTTACGCGTGCTTCGCACGAAGAGCGGTTTACCCAGCGCTTCTTCAAGCGCCTTGATCTGCATGCTGACCGCCGATGGCGACCGGTGCACCGATTCCGCACCTTGAACAAACGATCCCGCATCGGCGACCGCCACCACCATCTCAAGCACATCCAGATCGAGCTTTTTCATTTTAGTCAGAAAATCTGAGTAATGAGTTCAGTTTAATTCGTTTTACTGGAGTATGCATCGAATCGATACTGCTAACACTGAACACTTGAAGGGAGCCCGAGAAATGCACGGCACCACATCGATTTACGGATTTCTGATGGTCGGTGGAATGCTCGCCGTGACACCGGGCCCGAACATGATCTACGTGATGTCGCGCTCGATTGCGCAAGGACGCACGGCCGGGCTTATTTCGCTCGCGGGCGTCATGTTCGGCTACCTTGTCTATATGTTTGGCGCCGCGTTCGGTATCACGGCACTTTTCATGAGCGTGCCTTATGCAGGCAGCGTGTTAGGCGCAGGGGGCGCTGCGTATCTGTTCTATCTGGCGTGGCAGGCGGTTAAACCCGGCGGCCGCTCCCCGCTGGAGGTGCGCGAACTGCCTCGCGAACAACCTCGCCGGCTTCTCGCAATGGGCGCGACGACTAGCCTGTTGAATCCCAAGCTCGCGATGATTTTTCTGTCCCTCCTGCCGCAATTCATCAACTACCAGGACGGCAGCGTTCTCAGGCAATCGCTTGTGCTCGGTTCGTCGTTGATTATCGCGTTCGCATCGGTTAATGGCCTGGTAGCCGTGTGTTCCGGCAGTATGGCGACGTTTCTCGGCCGTCGCCCTGGGCTCCTGCTGGCTCAACGCTGGGCGATGGGAACGGTACTGGTTGTCCTTGGCGCGCACATGACCATGGACGCATTGAGGCTGGCAGGCGTCGCTTGACGCCACACAGCTTGAGCCCGGTCTGCAGACCACCGGGCACAACCCACTCAACAAACCACTCAAACAACCGTCCGGGCCTCGCGCATCTCCACTCCCACCCGAATACAAGCCACCCTTCGATCCCCCGTTCCACGCGACACCGGCTGCGGCACATCTTCCGCACAAGCCGCAATCGCGTCCGGACAGCGCGTGCGAAACGCACACCCGGAAGGCAGATTAAGCGGCGAGGGCATTTCCCCGGTCAACACCGCATGCTTGCGCGTGCGCTCGCTGGCGGGATCGGGCCGCGGCACCGCCGACAGCAAAGCCCGCGTATAAGGATGCTGCGGCGACCCATACACCTCATGCCGTGTCCCAAGCTCCATCACCCGCCCGAGATACATCACCAGCACGCGCTGACTAATCGCCTTAACCACAGCCAGATCATGCGCAACAAACAGCAGTGAAAGCGACAGCTCCCGCTGCAAATCGCGCAAGAGGTTAACAATCTGCGCCTGAATGGAAACATCGAGCGCGGACACAGGCTCATCGCAAATTACCAGTTGCGGCTCACCGACCAAGGCGCGCGCAATCCCTATCCGCTGGCACTGCCCGCCGGAAAATTCATGCGCATACCGCGACAGATGATGCGCACCGAGCCCCACGCGTTCGAGCATCGTCACCACTCGCGCATGTGCCTCGTCCCGTCCGAGTTCCGGCCGCTGCACCTTCAGCGGCTCAGTCACAATCTGCTCGATCGTCATGCGCGGATCGAGCGACGCAAGCGGGTCCTGAAACACCATCTGCACGTCTTTGCGCAGCCGCTCCATCGCAGCGGCGGGGCGCCGCCCGTCGCTAACCGTTTCGGTATCGCGCCACCGCACGCTACCGTCCGTCACAGGCGTCAGCCCAATAATCGCCCTTGCCAACGTCGACTTGCCGCAGCCCGACTCGCCGACAAGCCCCACGGTCTCACCGCGTCGAATGTCGAACGACACGCCTTCGACCGCGCGCAGCGTTGCCTTGGGCGACCATGGATATCCGCCGCGCGGCACGCGGAAATGCACCTTCAGATCGCGCACCGTCAACACCGGCTCGCCGACCGGCGCCACGTGTGCGCCCCCTGCTGCGCCGCCGGCTACGCCACCAGCTACGCCACCAGGCAGTGAGCTCGTCATCGCATCATCCCTATGCGCCGTCTTGCGCGTTGCCGTATCACTCACCGCACCACCTCCTCAATCTCCTCGACAGGCCGCAGACAGGCGCGCCAGCCGTCTGTCACACCGGCAATCGGCTCCAGTTCAGGCCGCGTGCTGTGGCAGCGCTCGCGCGCCAGCGAGCAGCGCGGCGCAAACGCACAGCCTTCGATCGTTTGGCCCGGCGCTGGCGGATTACCCGCAATCGTGCGCAGCGGCGCATCGATATCATGTGTCCCGTCGCCGTCATCGAGCCGCGGCAACGCTTCGAGCAACCCACGCGTATAAGGATGCGTCGGGTGCTCGAAGAGCGCCTGCGCACTCGCGCGCTCCACGGTCCGTCCTGCGTACATCACCATCACATCGTCAGCGAGCCCGGCCACCACGCCCATATCGTGCGTAATCAGGATGATCGCCGTACCCAGATCGCGGTTCAGCTCGCGCAGCAGTTCGATGATCTGCGCCTGCACGGTCACGTCGAGTGCGGTAGTCGGCTCGTCGGCAATCAGGATTTCAGGTTCGGTGAGTAGCGCCGTGGCGATCGTCACGCGCTGGCGCATGCCGCCCGAGAATTCATGCGGATAGCGATCGATGCGTCGTGCCGCGTCCGGAATCCAGACGCGCTGCAGCGCTTCGATAGCCTGGCGGCGTGCCTCGCGGCGCGACACGCCACGGTGCATCTGCAGCGCCTCGGTCATCTGCCGCTCGACGGTCAGAAACGGATTCAGCGAGGTCATCGGGTCCTGGAACACCATGCCGATGCGATCGCCACGAATCTGGTTCAGTTCGCGCTGGCTGAGCGTCAGCAGGTTGCGCCCCGCGTAGAGCGCTTCGCCGGACGCCTGGCCGTTGCCGGGCAGCAGTCCGAGCAGTGCCATCACCGTCTGGCTTTTACCGGAACCGGACTCACCGACAATCCCCAGCGTCTTGCCTTTTTCGAGCGTGAACGACACGCGTTGCACGGCGTCCACAGGCGAGGCGTCGCGGCGTGTGAAGCGCACCCCCAGGTCTTTTACTTCGAGCAACGCCATCTCACCGCTCCTTGGTATCGAGCGCGTCGCGCAGCCCGTCGCCTACAAAGTTCACGCAATACAGCGTGACGCACAGCATCACCGCCGGGCACAGCAGCAGCCACGGCATCGACTCCAGTTTTTGCGCGCCGTCGTTGATCAGCACGCCCCAGCTTGTCATCGGTTCCTGCACGCCCAGGCCAAGAAACGACAGCACGGATTCGGTCAGCACGATGCCCGGCACGGTGACCGTCGCGTACACCACCACCACGCCGAGCAGGTTCGGCACGATATGCCGCAGGATGATCCCCGACGTGCCCACGCCGGTGGCGCGCGCCGCGTCGATGAACTCGCGCGTGCGCAGCGACAGCGTCTGGCCGCGCACCACGCGCGCCATGTCGAGCCACGAGAACGCGCTAATGGTCAGCACCACCAGGTAGAAGGCGCGGCCGAGCAGCGTCATCATCAGAATGGCGATCAGCATGTAGGGAATCGCATACATCATGTCGACGATACGCATCATCACCGCGTCGGTGCGTCCGCCGATATAGCCGGCCGTGGCGCCCCAGGCCACCCCGATCAGGCCGGAAACGAGCGTGCCGAGCAAGCCAACCTCGAGCGACACGCGCCCGCCGGCGAGCGTGCGCACCAGCAGGTCGCGGCCCAGCTCGTCGGTGCCGAACCAGTGCTGGCCTTGCAGCGTGGGAGC
>SDBV01008989.1_pt1 | contig 13358 bp, 7 predicted proteins | sample 2277081 | NCBI WGS metagenome assembly SDBV01 (sample SAMN10402039, study PRJNA504765) | marine sediment metagenome | isolation source: marine sediment core GS10_PC15, 223 cmbsf | place: Arctic Ocean: Southern Knipovich Ridge | collected 2010 | reverse complement strand
TGATCCTGTAGAAAATAGAAGGTTTAATTTCGCTAATTCCCAGTTGCAAATTGGATATCAAGGTGCGATTACGAAATGGAATAAATATTTAAAGGTGTATTTAGCGGGACTCATGAATCATTTAGCAAAGGATTTAACTTTTTCTGATAGAGTTTTAAATCATAAATATAGATATGCCTGGTATGTCGGGGTTTCGTATGGCAGAATTCTACAAGCTAATGATTGGGCAGTCGATGTAAACTATCAGTATGTGATGCCACAGGCGGTGCCGGGATTTGATTCTTCAGGCATCGGTAAAGGTAATACACAAGGGGCGGGTTTGTATACTGTAAATTTAAACGGTTCCGGGGGAGCTCAAACGAGCGCTAATGCTGTCGGTGAGACTAATTTTAAAGGATTTTCATTCGATATATTATATGCAATTACTAACAATTTGACTCTTCTTCAAAGTTTTGAAGTTTCAAATAATCAGACAAAAGATTTTGGGCCATCTATGAGTTACAAAAGGTATGAAATGGAATTTATCTATGCTTTTTGATCTTTTGTTAAAAAGTTATAGTTAATTACCTTTCCGATTCTTTTTGTTTGTAGAAAAATTACTCCTGGATAAGGCTCGCCATAAGAACTTTTCAAAAAGTTTGAGATATCATTTTTATTAAAATCTGAATCTAAAAATAGACAAACAAAATTGATTCTTCTTTTATATTTTTTAGTTTTAGCAAAGAGTCTTTTCAAAGAATATTTTTTGCTAGGCCGTCTTTTTATTAGATATAAAGAATTTAAAAAGCCTCTAAAATATGGGAAATTCATTAAAACCTTTCCTAATGAAAAGATTTTTAGATTAGGTAAAAAAGAAAAAAGAAGTAGAACTTCTAACCAAGATCCTCCAAGTAAAACAATGTAAGAAGATGGCGTTGGGATGTTGGTAACCTTGATTTTAAAAAATTTGAGCAATATTTTTCTAGCAAAGTAAGAAAAGAAGAGCTCTGACATTCTGCCTGTTATAAAAATCATAAAAAAAAGAGTTAAAATTCCGATAACTATAAAACCTGTCGCTGATGAGAATTTTAAAACAGAGTTAATTAGATATAAAAAAAAAGCTCCTAGCAGAACTCCACAAAAACTTAAAAAATTAGCAGCAGCTATTATTCTTCCTCTTTTTTTATCTGGGCTAGAGATTTGAATGAAAGTATCGAAAGGAATTAAAAAAATACCTCCAAAAAAACCGAGTAATATCAAAAAAATTATTACGAGGGTAAGCGAGTTAGAAAACAAACCGAGTAAAATAAATGCAATACCTATAAAAAAACCGGCCAGACATCCCATGCCCGGTTCTACTCTATCTTTTGATAATTTTCCTGCAACAACAGATCCTATAGCGATCCCAACCGCTGTTGCTAAAAATAGATACCCTCCACCAACTTCAGACAAATTTAAAGATTCGATAGCAAAAGGAATAGTATTTAATTGAGTAAAACCTCCGATAAAAAGAAAGAAGGCCGAGCCTAAAACTGCTGATATTAAATATCTTTTTTTTGAGCAAATAACCAAAGTTTTATAAATTTCATAAATAAAAAGAGGGTTAATTCTTTTTTTAGATCTTTTAGCCGGAGTTTTGATGATACCAAAACTTGTTGTTAGACCCAAAATGGCGATAACAACACAACAAGAAGCTGTAAGAATAAAATTTTTATCAGTTATGTCTGTAATAAATGAAGCTAAAAAAGTACCGACAATAACAGCGAGATAGGTAAAAGAGTTGATTGCCCCATTAGCTTTGGAAAGATATTTAGGGTCAACAATTTCTGGGATAATACCATATTTTGAAGGACCAAAAACAGCGCTTTGCATACCCATTAAAAATAAAAGAGAATATAAAGCAAAAGGCGATTTGAATAAAACCGCGAGAACACTTAGGCTCATTACAATTACTTCGCTTATTTTCATAGCGATGAGAATGTTTCTTTTACTTATCCTATCGGCTAAAACACCAGCGGCTGATGAAAATAATAAAAAGGGAACAACAAAAATAGCGCCCGCTGTTGCTAAAAGAGCAGAAGCATCTTGAGTGCCATACAAATTGATCAAAAAATAAACGAGGATCAATTTGAAAACATTATCATTTAAGGCACCCAAAAATTGAGTAGCATTTAAGAATTTGAAGGAATGTTTGCTTTTATTTAACGTCCACATAGACAAAATTTTACTATAATAATAATATCTAAATTATAACTCATCTCGTTACATATTAGAAAAGGATAATCTAATGGCAATGATGAAAGCAATGTTTTCTAGCAACTTATGTCAAAACTTACTTATAAAATTAAAGGAAAATATTTTTTTTAACAATCCTATTACCAAAGCTTATATCTTTGTGCCTAATAGATTTGTGAAGCAATACTTGATGAAGGAGTTTTGTGATGATAGATCTATTTCTGTATCGTTCAATCTAAATTTTATTAATATTAAAAACTTTTTGAATTTCTTTGAAAATCAACTTGAGATACCCAGGGACAAAAGATTTTTTGATTATTTAGAGCTTCATTTTCTAATAAGTCAAAAGATTATGAGCGGCATTTTAGAGACTAATTATAAGTATTTAGAGCTGAAAAAATATCTGATAAAAGATGGTAGGGTTTTGCAAAAAAGACTAAATTCTCTTGTAGATGAGCTTAGCACTGATTTTTTAAGGTACTCAATTTTTGGCAATTTTTTAGATTTGCAAAAAAAAATGAAATCCCATTGGCAAGCTAATTTATTTTACGATATTTTTTATAATGAGGGTTATCCTCTGTGTTTTCGTGATTTCAAACATAGAGATCAAACTTTTGAAAATTTTTCATTTCATTTTTTTGCTATCGATTATATCCCTGATATTTATTTTGATTTTATAAATAGACTTTCAAATATCTATCACTATTTTATTTCTCCTTGCAAAATTTTTTGGGAAGATATTGTATCAGATTTTGAAAGGCAAAAAATTCAAAAATATTACAAGAGACAAAATGTATCTGATAATAAAATTGAAGAGCTGGGTTGTTACTTAAAAGAGAGAAACTCGTATTTAGCAAATATGGAGAAGGTAAAAAAGAGCTATCTCAAAATCATGAGTAATTATGATAACTTTGAAATATTTGAAAATTATTCTAATGTTACAGATCATAACCCATCTTTACTAAAGCTGTTTCAAAATGATATTTTAAATTTAGAAAGTAGAAAAAATGCGTTAGTTAATATAGAGAAAGAAGAGAGCTCCATTCAAGTGCATATAGCAACTTCTAAATTTAGGGAAGTTCAAATTTTATATTCTAATATTTTAAAACTTTTATCAGAAGATGATGATATATCTTTAAAGGATATTAGAGTTTTTGTGCCTAATATTGATGAATATGTAACTTTTATTCATATGGTTTTTTCTAATCAAGAAGAGAAGATCAATTATAAGATATCTAACATATCTTTAATAAATGAGAGTTATTTGCTTGCTGGTTTGAAAGTTTTTTTTTCCATTGCGCATAACAATTGGGATAAAATAGATGTTATTACACTTTTTGAAAATCCTCTTTTTCAAAAAAAACATAAACTTTCAAAAGAAGAAGTTTGCCTTTTATTTGATTGGATAGAAAAAGCTAATATCTCTTGGGGTTTAGATGAAGATCATGTAAAAAAAGTTATGAAAGATAAAAATCCATTAATAGAGTCATTATATGCCAAAACATTCGAAGGGGGATTTTCTAGAATTCTTTTTGGCCTCGTTTTTCTTTTTAACTCAAAATATATCGATAGCTCATTTAACTTCGATTTTTGGCCTGATGGATTAGATTTATCTAAATCAAATATTTTGGACAAAGTATTAAAGATTTTTACACATCTTGAAAAAGATCTTAAAATTATTGAAGAAAACAGATCTCTTACACTCCTTGAATGGGCTGAATTTTTTATGAAAATAATATCAGAAAATTTTAGCTTAAATTTTCAAAAGGATGATTCTGAAAACTTTTCTAATTTTATTGAAAAATCAGCTTTTGATGCATGTTTTGAGTTTTTGAATTCTTTAAAAGAAATAAAAATATCTAAAAAGTTTAAAGAAGATAGATATTCATTTGAGGTGATTTTTGATCTTTTTGAAAAGCATTTAAAAAGGACAAAAACTCATTTTAATCCAAACGATCAAATGGCTATTAGTTTTACCTCTTTTGAAACATCTTCTCTTCCATCAAAAGCGGTTTTTTTAATTGGATTAGATGAAAATGTTTTAACGATCAAAGATCAAAATTCTTTAAGTTTAACCGCCAATCTAAATATCCCAACTGATAGTGAGCATATTCGTTCAAGATTTTTACAAAGCCTTTTGAGCGCAAAAAATAATCTTTATTTAAGTTATACATCCAAAGATGGAGGATTAATCGATTCTTCAATACTGCTTCAAGAATTTATCACTTATTTAGACGATTCTTATCGAATACTAAAAAACAAACCATCAGATTATATTATCAAAAAAAACACGCCTTTTTCTTTTCACAAAAATAATTTTACAAAAGGATCTTCAAGTTTTGCTGGTCAAGATTTTATAGCGGCTAAAGCTTATTGGAATACCAATAATAGAAAGGAAGCCAAGTTTAAAGGCGATTTTAAAGAAAATAAGCACTTGGATGATGATATCCCTGAAGTCATTGATCTAAAAAGCTTAAAAAAGCTTTCAAAAAATCCTATTAGATTTTATTTAAATGAAGGGTTAGATATTTATCTTGAATCCAAAATAGATATTTCAGATTTTAATGTTTCTTTTTTAGATAAATATCTAATAAAAAGGGCTTCTTCAAATGATAAGATAGACGATATATTATTTTCTTATGAAAAAGAGGCTAAAATGCCTCTTGGATTTTTTGGTGAAATAGAGAAAAGAGCTATAATTGAGTCACATACTCAGTTTCATCGCGATTTAAAAAATTTAGGAATTGATAAAGATAAAATTATATCTATCGATTTGAGTCTTTCTTGTCAAAATATTGAAAAGATAGATGAAAATAACATAAAGATGCCAGCCGTTGAGATCAATATCCAAGATAAAAAAGTAAAAATTATTGGCAGACTTGATAATATTTCTGATAAGGGGCTTTTGGTCTATAGTGATGATAAGGTCTCTAGTTTAGTCCAAATTTGGGCAGAAATTTTGATTTTCTATAAATTGAAATTAAAAAATATTCCAAAACAGATTCTATTCATGAAAAATAATAAAGTTAAAGATTTCAAAATAGATGATTTGGAGAAAAATTTATCAAATTATATTCAGTATTATCTAAACAGTAAAAAAAGCATCTCTTATATGATTCCATCTTTTTCAGAACATATTTTGAAAAAGGATGAAAGATCATTTCAAAAAGCAATAAACAACATTAAAAAAAATAGAATTTTAGATGTTTATTTTTCTTGGTTATCACAAAATGATAAAATCATCGAGCCAAGAAAAATTATTGAATCGCAATCAGATTATATGCAATCGATTTTTAGAACTATTTTGGAGGATTTTTAAGTGCAAGTTTTTGATGTTTTAAAACAAAACAGTCAAATTTTTGGAAAAAAAATAATAGAGGCTTCTGCTGGAACGGGAAAGACTTTTGCGATTGAACATCTTATCGTTAGATTACTCTTGGAAAAAGAAAACCCTTTAACCATTGATCAAATTTTAGTGGTTACATTTACAAAAGCGGCAACAAAAGAGCTTAGATTTAGAATTAGAGGGACGCTTCAAAAAGCGCTACTTTTTTTAAAAAAGAGATTAAAAGAAGAAAGTATTTTTTCATATTTGATTCCCTTCATTGAAAAGGAAGACAAGATTTCGAAACTTCAAAATGCGATAGATCTATTTGAAACAGCTCAAATTTTTACAATTCATAGCTTTTGTTTTAAAGCTTTAAAAGAATTTGCTTTTGAAGCGGATATTTTACTTGATATTGATGAAGATGATGATCTCTCGGTGAATATCAAAAAAATAATCTCAAACTACCTCAAATATTTTCTGGATCCAAATCTTTACTTGCCCGAGCAAATTGATGTTTTGGTAAAAAAAAATACAAGCGCCCAAATCCTTATTCATAAGATTTTTCAAAATATTGATAAGACATTTGAGAAAAGCTATAAAGGTTATAAGGATCATTTAAACGATTTCAATGAAAATCTCAAATCTTTTGAAGATGTTGATTTAAACGAGACTAGAGAGTGTTTTGAGAACATTTCAAAAAATTTTAAAAAACTTAGCAAATTTAAAAATGATAATTTTGTAGACCAGTTAGATTTGTTAATAGCAATAATAAATAAAAGAGAGAGCACAAAATCTGACTTTAAAATTTTACTCAGATACAAGCTTAATATTTTTGAATTTTTAGATGAAAAGAATAAAAAAGTTAAAGCTAAAGACTTTGTTTTGCCTGATTTTTTTCAAAAGGCAAAAAAAGAGCTATATCCGATTATTACCGACGCTATAGATCCTAATATTTTATTTTATAGATTAGCCAAAGACATTTCAAAAGAGGTTGCTCTGTATCTAGAAAAAGATGAAGTTTTTAGTTATGATAAGATCTTAACTAAAATGAGAGAGGCTCTTAAAAATAAAAAATTCAAAGAAAAAGTACAGCTTATTTATAAAGCTGCCATAATCGATGAGTTTCAAGATACCGATCCTATCCAATTTGAAATTTTTGAAAATCTATTTTTAAAAAATAAAAATCTACTAGCTTTTTATCTAATTGGAGATCCCAAACAATCAATTTATAGTTTTAGAAAAGCTAATTTGTATACCTATATTGAAGCTACAAAAAAAATTGATGAGATAAATTATTTAGACACTAACTATCGCTCTTCAAAATCACTAATCGCTTCTTTAAATGCTTTATTTTCCTCTAGTTTTTCGAAAAACTGGCTAAAATTGCCTCAAAAAAATGACTCTTTGAAATATATTCCGATAAAAGCGGGCTTGGGGTTGGATTTTGATTTTCAAGATTCTTTTAAAAGCCTTCACTTTTTTATTGCCGAAGATAATTTTAGTAAAAAAAAATGGCCAACCGATGAAATTGAGCAAAAATATTTTGCCTTTATTACAAATGAGATTTTAAAGCTGAAAAAGAAACTTCAATTTGAAGAGAGTTCTTTTGCTGTTTTAGTGAAAGATCGATATCAAGCAGCGAGACTTAAAAATTATTTTCAAAAATTTTCTATTTCGTCAATTACTACAAGGGGATCTTCTTTAAAAGGTTCTATTGCTCTAAAAGCGATGAAAGAGTTTTTGGATGCTGTGATAAGTCCCTCTGATCTAAATAAAGTAAAAATAGCCCTATTAGGAGCGTTTATTGGATTTAACGCTGAAAAAATAATAAATTTAGATTTAATGAAAAACCCTGAGATCATCGAAGAGTTCTATAAACTCAAAATTGCTTTAAAAAAGGGTTTAGGCTTTTTTTTCAATCTCTTTTTTAAAGCTACCTTTGATCAAAAAACCATTTTAGAAAATATAGCTTCAAAGAAGGATATCCATTTTTATTTTGATGTTATTTCTTTAATTGAGCTTATCGCAATTGAAAAAAATATTGTTTCGATTCAAAGTTTTTTTGAAAAATTAGAAACTTTAGATTCCGATGATGAAAAACTACAAAACAATCAAGTATTTGAAACTGGCGTTCAAATCCTTACAACTTTCATGTCGAAAGGCTTAGAATACGATATAGTTTTTGCGCTGGGTTTAGCGAATAGATCAAAGATAAACCCTTTAAATGAAGATATTGAAGAGATTGATGCTGAAAAGATGAGACAATTATATGTTGCTTTAACCAGAGCAAAATATAGAGTATATGCACCTATCGCCTTAGATTTAAAAGAAAAAGAAATCCAAGATGGTACCTATTCATGTATGGAGTATTTTTTATCCCATATAATAGATTCTAAAAATGTTATAAAAAAACAAGATATAATAGATAAACTAGACACTTTAAGAGCTCAAAACCATATTTCATATAGCTATGTAGATACTATAAAAATAGCTGATTTTGAGGATAAGAAAAGCATGCAAAACGAAGTTGGTTTATATCCTCCAACAGATTTTAGTAAAAAATTTTTATCTAGTTATATTTATTCTTTTTCATCTCTTCAAAAAAAAGAAAAAGAGATATTATCAGAAAAAAAACACTCAACCGATCTTCCGATAGGACCAATCGTTGGTAATACATTTCATAAAATTTTGGAAAAGATTTTCAGAAAAAAGAGTTTTGATCAGCACAATATTAGAAAAATTATACAAGATGAAATAATAGATACCTCTTTAGAACCATATGCAAAAAAAGTTTTTTTAATAATAGAAAACACCTTAAAAAAACCTCTTTTAAAAGATAAAAATTTTAGCTTGATGGATATTAATCTTGAAAACTTTTTGCCGGAAGTTGAATTTTTGTTTTCTTATCAAACAGATTATTTGAAGGGATTTATCGATTTAGTTTTTCATCACAAGAATATTTATTATATTCTAGATTGGAAGAGTAATTTTTTGGGGGATAGTGCAAGTGATTACTCAATTGAAAATATTGAAAAAGAGATGCATGGGCATAACTATTTTATGCAAGCATCTATTTACACAGAAGCCTTAAAAAGGCATCTTAAAATAACGAAAAATGATTTCCCTAGAGCGTTTGGTGGTGTTTTTTATATATTTTTAAGAGCTTTTGCCTTTGATAATGCAATGGGTATATATCATTTCTTTCCAAAGCCAATAGATCTAATAGATAATAACTTAGACAAAAAGATTTTATGTTAGTTGAAATACAAAAAAGAGATTATGAGTTTTTTCAAAAGCTGAATAAAGTTAGTTTTTTCTCAGCAATAGATATATTTTTTTCTAAGAAATTAAATCCAAAAAATGAAAATCAAGCGATATTTTTTGCTTATATTTTTTTAATTTCAAGGCTTGGCTTTGTCTCACTTCAAATTGAAAAAGATTCAATCTATCCAAAGCCTGAAGATTTAAATATAGAAAATGACAATTCAAATACAATCGATGAAGAGATATATCGAGTAATTTCTCAAAAAGTAATGGAAGGTTCTCAAACTAATTTAGATAATGCAATGGGTTCAAAAGAAGATGAGTTAAATGCTAATGAACTATTAAAATACCCACTTTGTAGATTTCAAAATTTTTATTATCTTCAAAGAAATTATTTCTTTGAGACTAAAATTATTGAAAATCTAAAAACTTTAGCTATCTCTAAACCAGACGAAATCTTTTTGAAAGAAGAGTTTCAAAAGTTGCTTGAAAACGAAGAAATACTTGGAGCTGACCAGAAAAAAGCTATTTCAAATGCTTTGAAAAATTCTATTAGTTTTATTCTAGGAGGCCCGGGAACCGGCAAAACTTATGTTGCCTCCCATTTAATAAATATTTTCTCAAAATCTTTAGATTTGACTAAAAAAAAGGAGCTTCAAATAGCTGCAACATCCTTTACAGGCAAAGCAACCTCTCACTTAAAGTCTAATATTTTCAAACATGCAAAAAATGTTCAAATAGAAGCTAAAACGCTGCATTCTCTATTAAATCTAAGAGAAGGTAAAAATAAATTTTTTAAAGATCAAAAAATTGATTTTGATCTGATCTTAGTAGATGAATCTTCTATGATAGATATTAAGTTAATGGCTTATCTTCTAGATGCTATAAAAAAAGGGACTAGAATTGTATTTATTGGAGATCCTAATCAGCTGCCCCCGATTGTTGGAGGTAATCTTTTTAAAGAAATAGTAGATGTCTTACCAAATCAAGCCTCTATCTTAAAAAGAGCCCATCGATTTGATAACAACATTATTTTAGATTTAGCAAAGGCGATTGATTTAGAAAATGAAAAAAATATCGTAGATATCTTAGATAACAAAATTGATTTTTTTGATATCGAAACTATAAATGCTGCTAAAAACAATATCTTTGATATGGCTAAAGATAACTTTTTCGAACCTCAAAATAAGAAACTTCAAATCAGCAATGTTTTAAATAGAATCAATGATTTTAGAATTTTATCATCGATAAAAAAAGGACCGTTTGGTGTCGACACTCTCAACAAAGAGATTTTTTCTATTTTTTATAGAAAAGCAAAAACAGATGACTTTCTATATGTTCCGATAATTATTACTAAAAATAACTATAAATTAGATCTGTATAATGGTCAGGTAGGAATCTTAAGTTATCAAAAAACAGATAGCGGCCTCACGCGCGGCATAGCTCATTTTCAGATGGATGGGCAAGTCAAATCTTACTCAATTTATTATCTAAACTCCTTTGAATACGCTTATGCAATCTCTATTCATAAATCTCAAGGTAGTGAATTTGAAAAAGCTATAGTTATTATTCCTGAAACTCAAAAAAGTTTTTCAAAAGAGCTTTTTTATACGGCTGTAACTAGGGTGAAAAACAAACTATATCTAATATCTTCTAAAAAAATTATATTTGATCTTATTAAGAAACAATCATTTAAAAAATCAGCATTGTCGAAAAGATATTCTTGAAAAATTTGTTTAATCTTTAGCTATATGATCTAATCCAACCGCTTGCCAAATTCTTCGCCATATATCCTACTATGAAACCAGATGTATGCAAGGCTGTAGTTATAGCTCCATTTGACTTAAAATAATATGTTGCATAAATACCAAAAGATAAAATTGCCAAGGCATTAATTTTTGAGCCAGTTTTGGAGCTGATATAATTGAAAAAAGCCCTGGATGGATTTAGAACAAGATTGTGGGCTAGAGAATTTAAATGAGAATTATAGGGAACAAATTTGAGATCTGTATTATAAAGTTTTAAAATCAAAGCATGATCTATTTCTATACCAACTATTTTTCTGCATAACGCTGGGTATTTTTTTGCAATATTTGTTTTTGAGTCATAATTTATAGGTTGATTTAGAAGAGTTATTAGTTTATTTTTAAGTTTACCTATTTTTTCATAAGAAGGAAAATAGGTATCAGAACATCTCTTTAAAAATTCTTTATGCTCTGCGCTCTTTAAATATAATTTATCTAGACCATCAGTTTCATCATCTTTGTGACAGAATGTTTGTAGTTCTTGATATTCATTTTGGATATGATCAATTTCAGTTTTAAGATCTTTATAAGTGTTATTTAGGACTTTGGGATCTTTTGGATAACCAAAAAACTGTACCCAAAGGCCTTGAGGACGTTGACTAACTCTACAATCTGAAGGCATAAAACCCTCTCTTTTTTTAAAGTTTTAGACTTTGCAAGAGTACTTAGCTTTCATTCTATTCGCTGTATTTTTCTTAAATATATTCTTCTTAACGCCTTTATCAATCAATGAAAAAATAAGACTTAGTTGTTTTGTAAGAGTTTCTTTAGCCGCTTTTTCTTCTATAGATTTATTAAAATTTTTTATTGCAGTTTTCGCTTTAGATTTGAATTGAGAATTGAGTTGGTTTTTTTGCATGCTTTGTTTGATTCTTTTTAAAGCTGTTGGTTTTTTTACTCTCTTTTTTTCTTCTGCCATTTTATTCCTTTTTTATAATTTTTTTTTGTTTTTTCAAAATATTACTTATGAAAAATAGCTTCATAAGAAAACCTAATCTAGATATCTTAATCTAGTTAGGCAATAATTATATATAATTGATTTTTTTTTACAAAAAAAAACGTCTTTGTTATAACTTTAGGCATTATGAAGTATAAAATTAGCTGGATGGTCGTTTTATTTTTATCTGGATTTATCTTTTGCTGGTTTGGATTTAAAACCGTAAATCAGATAAATTATTATTTTGTTTTAGATCAAGCTTCCAAAGCTCATATTGATAAAGTTAAAGTAAAAGATTTAGGTAAGGAAAAATTTGAAGTTTTAGCCTCTTACTACTATAAGGTAGGCGAGGAATTCTTTTTTAAAACAGAGACTTTTAAAAATAAGTTTTTAAATTATGATGCGGCCCAAACATTTGGCTCTAAAATTTCAAAAGATATATCTATTTGGTATAATTTTAAAAATCCCAAAATTTCTACTATGGAAAAAATTTTTCCTATCAAAAACTTAGTTTATTCAATATTAACTTTGATAGTTTTCATCTATTTTGTGATTATGAAATATTATATTTTTGGCTTTCAAAAAAACGGATAAAAGCCTAAATTTTAAGTTTATATTTATCTAAATCCTTAAATTTGATATAATTACCCTAGTAATGAATTTTTTTATCTTTAATTTGTAAAAACAGTATGAATGACACAACTCTAACAGAATTTACCGATCCAAAACATCAACAAAAAATTGATGAGCTGGTGACTATATCTAAAGAGCAAGGTTATCTCACGTATGAAGAGATAAATGAAATCTTACCGATGTCTTATGATAGCGCTGATCAGATAGATCAGGTGCTTATCTTTTTAAGTGGATTAGATATTCAAATCTTAAATCAAGCCGAAGTTGAAAAGCAAAAAGAGAGAAAAAAAGAAGCCAAAGAGCTCGAGACGCTGCCCAAAAGACCTGAAGGTTCTTCCGATGATCCGGTAAGAATGTATTTAAAGGAGATGGGTTCTGTTCCTCTCTTATCTAGGGAAGAAGAGGTGGAAATTTCTAAAAGGATTGAAAAGGCGCAACTTCAAGTCGAGAGAATAATTCTCCGTTTTCGATATTCAACTAGAGAAGCGATATCTATAGCTTATTATCTGATTGCTGGTAAAGATAGATTTGACAAAGTTATAGCTGAAAAAGAGATCGTCGATAAAGCTCATCATATCAAAACGCTTCCAAAATTATGCGATCTTATGAAAAAAGAAGATGAGTATTTGGAAGGTTTATTAATTAAATTAAGAGATCCTGATTTAAAAAAAGAAAATAAAGTTGCTTTAGATGAAGATCTTGAAAAATGTCGGATTCGCTCTCAAGCTTATTTGAGATATTTTAGTTGTCGTCATAATGTAATCGAAGATTTTGGAGAAGTTATTCTATCTTCATATGATAGGTTTATACTTTTGGAAAAAGAGATTGACGATTTAATTCCACGAGCTGAAAAAAATAAATTTGCGACAATTAAACTTTTTGCTGCAAAAAGAAAACTCGTCAAAAGAGAGCTAGCAGCAGGACGAACGCTTAATGAATTCAAAAAAGATGTCAGGATGCTTCAGCGCTGGATGGATAAAAGCCATGAAGCTAAAAGAGAAATGGTAGAATCCAATCTAAGACTTGTTATTTCTATCGCCAAAAAATATACCAATCGTGGTCTTTCCTTTTTAGATCTTATTCAAGAAGGAAATATGGGACTAATGAAAGCGGTAGAAAAGTTTGAGTATAGAAGGGGATATAAATTTTCAACTTATGCCACATGGTGGATAAGACA
>SDBV01008988.1_pt1 | contig 13361 bp, 14 predicted proteins | sample 2277081 | NCBI WGS metagenome assembly SDBV01 (sample SAMN10402039, study PRJNA504765) | marine sediment metagenome | isolation source: marine sediment core GS10_PC15, 223 cmbsf | place: Arctic Ocean: Southern Knipovich Ridge | collected 2010 | reverse complement strand
TTAATCTCAATACTGGAAAAATAATCATCAATTGGATTTCCAAGGATTAAAACTTCTATATTTTGGAATACCTTATTTATTAAGTTATTATTATCATTTGTTTTGACTTTAAAACCAAGGGAAAGTAATAATTCTAAAAAATCTGAAAAATCTTCGCTTTCAATATTAAGCATCTCGTTATGAGATAAGTCGAAAAGTAAAGTAGGGTTTTTCAAAGAACTCAATTTTTAATTTTTAAGTTAAATTGCTCGAAGTCTAAATCCATAAAGTAAATTCACATATAAAAATCATTCCAAATTCTTCCATGGACACTATTGAAAAATCTAAATTACAACTGAAAAATTTTAAAAGGATTATGAATATTCCCTTTTGGAAAAAAAAATTAGATTTTTAAAAAAAATATTATTAATTATGAATGAAAAAGAATATAACAATATCGCTGTTATTGGGCTAAGTTGGGGAGACGAAGGCAAAGGAAAATTTGTCGATTACATGGCGCAAAAAGCGGATATTGTGGTTAGATATCAAGGAGGAAATAATGCCGGCCACACAGTGGTCTGCAATGGAACTAAACACAAATTTAAACTAATTCCAAGTGGTGCTCCACTAGAAAAGGAAATAATTATAGCTAATGGTGTTGTTGTAGATCCTAAAGTTTTACTCCAAGAGATTGATGATTTAAAGAAAATGGGTAAGAAAGTCAATTTAAAATTAAGCTCTACCGCTCATGTAATTTTTCCGTTCCACATAATATTAGATGGTCTCGAAGAACAGTCTAAAGGTAAATATGGAGCAGGAACTACTAAAAGGGGTATTGGCCCTACCTATTCAGATAAAGCTGCCAGGTGGGGAATAAGAATTTTTGATCTAATTAACCCTGATCTATTAAAAACTAAATTAGAAAAATTATTTGCAATAAAAAAGAAATTAATTAATGTTTATGACCCAGAGTGGGATACAGATTTAAAATCGATTTATGAAGAATATAAATCCTATGGTGAACAATTAAAACCTTATGTAATTGATACTGCTTATTATTTGAATAAAGCTATTGATTCTGGGAAAAAAGTTATCTTCGAGGGGGCACAAGGAACTCTTCTTGGCATCGATCACGGTATGTACCCATATGGGACATCCTCTAATGCAAATGCTTTAGGAATCTCATCCGGAACGGGGGTACCTCCAAAGAAGATCGGAAAAATAATTGGTATAATTAAAGCTTACACATCAAGAGTAGGAGGAGGATTATTTCCAACTGAATTGACTGATGAGATAGCAGAAAAAATTCGAGAAAGGGGTCATGAATATGGTACTGTTACAGGTAGACCAAGAAGAATTGGATGGATTGATCTTTTTAACATTAAATATGGGATAATGATTAATGGGATTGATAAAGTAATTATAACTCTCTTAGATGTCTTAGAGGGAATAGATCCATTATATTTATGTACTGCCTATGAATTAAATGGAGAGATTCTAGAAAGTTGGCCCATACAATCAGAGATTATTGAAAATTGCAAGCCTGTTTATAAAAAATTCGAAGGTTGGGAGCCTAAAACAGAAGCTGAATGGTCAGAAATAGCAAAGAGAGGGTATGATTCAATACCAGAAACGATGAAGATTTATGTATCGTTTCTATCTGAAGAATTAAAAACTGAAGTTGCTATGATATCTGTAGGCTCGGATAGAAACGACACAATCATATTAGATGATGATATCTTTTAATTTAACTATTCAGACTTTCTTTTTTGGAACGAACTTGAAAGTAATATCTCTGAAGAAAAACTTCCAAATGTAAAGCCTGAAATTTACCAAGAAAAGGAAGGCTTTACTATAATAATTATCATTTTTAGTGTTGGAAACGAAATTTTTAGGTTTGACATAAGATTTTTAACATTTATGTCTTTATTATTATTAGAGTTAAGTCATGATAATAAGTCATGATTAATATCCAAAACTCTTTAATAGATTTTTCAATTCATGTAGTTATATTAAAAGAATTGAGAGGTGAAATTAATGGTAAATGAAATTCGCATGCAAGCTAATAATTTAGGCTTGACCAAACTCCGTATGACTCTACTTTATGCACGACCAAAAAAACTCAGAATGTTGTTTTCTAAGTATAAACCAGATACCGCTGATGTAATCGAGGATTATATGAAGCTAATTGATCCAAGCTTTGTCGAGGGTAGTTCTGGAGGTATGAGAAACATTACTTATTATTGTCTAGCACCTCAAGAAAAGTTTTATGTTGAAATAGTTGATAAGGCAGCAGGATTTATGATTGTTAATCCTGCCAACCACTCGATACAAATTAGCATTTTTAGTGATAATGACGAGCACATTCGGGGAATTGCCAACACTGTAAATCAACTATGGGAAGACGGGATTCTTCCTCATATGGTCTGGAAAAAAATTGAAAAAAAGTATAAAATCAAGAGAGAGGATGCCATCGCAACTTGGAATCGTTTCCTTACGATGTAGATCTAACCTCCGATAACCCTACTGAAAGAGATTTCTGCACAGGTGAATATGTAGATCAATGTGCCAATATTATTGAGGACGGAAACGGAAAGAAAGATAGAAACGACACAATCATATTAAATGGTGATATCTTTTGATTTAACTATCTCGACTTTCTTTATTGGTTAATCTTCTTCGTGTAATAATTCTTTTAATAGTTGCTCATTTTTGTAAATCCATTGTTTAAGAGCTAGAACATTATCTTTATTATCAAAGACTGCAAAATAGCTAGTATTCTTTAAAAATTGTTTAAAAAATAAGATTGAATCATCGTAATTAATAATTATATCTCTGAAGATTCTCTCTTTTGACAAATTGGCAAGAGGTGTAATTAATTCGCTCAATCTTGCAGAAAATCTTTTAAGATCAGTTTCGTCATTTGTGGTATAAATTAACGGTAAACCTTTTAATCTACCTCCCGTACCAATTATGGCTATAATTTCAGAACCCGTCTTTTTCTTTAATTTATTTAAATCTTCTTCAATTTCTTTAAGAGATTCAATCGATTTTTTGCCAAATATTTTTGTTAATATCCCCATAACTCTCTAATCCCAAAATAAATAATTTTAACCTATTTGCTTTATCTTATTTGATATTTCTTCAATTAACAGAGTCGCAAGACCCAACGGAGTATTTTTTCTTATTAAGGCAGATAGAACATAATGATCATCAATTTTATGTAAAATTAAGTGTCTTTCTTCGTAGGAAAGAATGATTTGATCCAAAACTAAACTTTTTGATTTCCAAAACGCGTCCATTTGTCTTAAACAGAGCTCTAAAAATTCTTCTGTCCTTTTATGTATTATTGGCAATCCTGTAGAAAGAGAAATAAGATCACAATCTAAAATCTCTTTATTAGAGCGAAAATGGAATAGAATATTTTTATATTTTTCTATTAAAACTTCAGCTGCATCACTTTTAGTTGGTTCCTTGACTAAATTTTCAATTATTTCTTCCAATCCTTTAAATTCTTTAATATTCACTAGTTTTCCATCAAATAATTCGCCATATTTATCATATATAATATTTTTTAAATCAATGAGTTTCTTTCTAATTGCCATTGAACTGTCAGATTTATTTAAAAACGCTACAATTATGATATCTTTAGATAATTCAAATAAGATACGATAGTCTCCTAATTCAATATCATCAATTTCTGCTCCAAAAGTCATTTGGGTAAAGTTAAATGCCGCTGAGATAAATCCACTTGTAAGGATTTCATTCCACGTAGTTTCGACAAAACTCTTACTACATATAGTTTCACCTGTTCTTCTTAATACCAAGATATTGTGTATCATTTTACTTCCACGAATCTTCCTTTGTTTATATATTATCTTTTTGAGTTGTTCTTCTTATTTAAAAATTTGAGTACAAAAAGGGTATTAAAATAATCTAATTTAAAATTTGATTTTAAACGAGCAGTCACAATTGTCTGTCGCTCTCAGTTTTTCACTAGTAAATGACACACCCTCGAAAGCTTTTGCAACAACTGTTTCGATTAATCCTTCTGTATATGTACAATAAAATTTATTTGAAATATCTATTCCAGCTCTTTGAAACGGACATACTTTTAATAGTACTGATAATCCATCACTTTCCACTTTAACTTCATAATTTCCTTCACCTAAAGCTGGATCTAATACTTCTTTTCCAAATTTTTCAGCGAATAATTCTGTAGTCCATTTGTCAATATTATTTTTTTCTCGTAACCTTTTTTCTACGGAAGTGCCTTGATTTTCACCAATAAGCCTAAAAATTGTTTGAATTGTTTCAGTACCCATTACGTTGTCAAATTCTTCCATTGCCATTCTAAACATAGAAGCAATGAATTTAAGTTCGCCAATTGTTTTTGTTTTTTCTTCCCCCATAGATTTATCACTCAACCTCGAATAATTTACTTATTTTTTTACTAGTATCTTCCATCTCTAATGAAACAAGACCAATATTCGGCTCTTTCGTTGTAATTGCCACAAGAATCACTCTTCCAGCACCTATTAATAACATATTCCCTTTATCTATTTCTAAACTAAGACTTTTGAAAGTTCCTTTTTGGAATAATGTTTCGGCACTTCTTTTACTAGTGCCAAGTAACGCCGCTGACATTGCCGCAATCATTCTTTCATTTGATTCACTTGGAAGAGAAGAGGCAATTACTAATCCGTTTGTTCTAATAACAGCGGTTCCAATAATATCTGAAACTTTTCCCTCTAAATCATCTAATATTTTTTTTACTTCATCTATCTTACTCATTATCACCACTAAACTGAATTCAAACCCTTAAAAAAAATATATAATATTCTCATAAGATCTTAATTGATTTATAGGATTGTAATTTTTAAATTTTTATATTGTGGTACACAATAACGATATAAAATATTTATAAGATATTATAATTTTAAGATTTATTTAATAAAGAACTAAAAAAAAAGAAAAAGAAAAAGAAATGTAGGATTAACTCTCAACCATTAGAGTTGTCTCCTCAATTGATTTTCCACAAAATACACAGTAAACTGATCCTTCTAGATTCAGTCGCTGATCCATAGAATCTGATATATGTGAACCGCACTCTGGGCAATATTGGATAATCTCATTTAGAAATTTTTCGGTAGGAATAGTTGTTAGCTCATCTTTTTCCTGTGATTCTTCTACTCCAGCATTCTTAGCATTGTTTTCTGGCTTACTATTACCAAATATTAAACTAAATATCTTGACAATACCGAGTATTATCCATTTAAATAATGAAAATAAACCTTTAGCAGTGTAATATAATAGATATCCAAGTCCTTTTAAAAGATAATAAACAAGAGTAATAGCCACTGCTAAAATAGCAATTATGCCTGCAATTACTAGTATTTGACCAAAAAATGGTAAATCTAGAAACCATTCAACAAATTCTTGCCAAGACATACCAAAAATTATATAATCCATTCTCTTATCACTTTGTTTTGTTATTTTATTCTTAGTAAAAACGTGTTAAAAATAGGTTATAAAAAATTTGGAGTCCAGTTTTTATAGATTTAATTTCACTTAAAACAAACTAAACCAAATCTATAATAATTTCTGACAGGGGGCCATTCCAAATCAAGATTAATTTTCTTAACAGTGTTCGTCACATGAATTCCTACGGCTTCCATTGAATATCTTTTTTTGTCAGGATATCGACATGGTTTACCACTATCATAAGTACAACCTTTATCTTTTCTATTAGAGCAAACTCGACAGGTACCATCCCATAGAATAAGTTTTTCTTGAAATTTTTTATTATAATTGTCCAAAAATTGGAAAATTTCTTTTTCTTGAGCGTCCCGCAAATAGCTTTTCATAAAAAACATATCCCTGATTCGTTTTTCACTTCTCCTTGGATGTTTAACCTTAACTTCCTTTATATGAGATTCTATATCGAATTTTGAATAAACAAGAAAGAATTTCTTATATTTTGAAGCTTCTTCTTCTAAATATGGAGCAACTGGGGGACAGGAATGAGAATGACCAAAATTGGGACATTTTAATTTTGGATTATTACAATATCCCTGAACCTCAGTATCAAATTCTACATCTTCGAATTTTATTTCAATATGGGGCATAAATTTAATTTAATATATCCGATTTTTCTTTTAATTAATATTAAAATGTAAAAAAGGTTTATTTTTATAATAATTAATAATTAACCCTATTAGTAATTGAAAAGTGTTTTGCGACGTCATTTCATAAAATCTTAAGGGAAGAAGAAAATGAAAAAAAAAAAAAGAAGGGAAAAAGAGGGGAAACCGAAACTTGATGAGATTATTGAAAAGTTTCAAGAAGAAGTAAGGTGTTGTTGCCAGAAGCTTTATAATTACTTGAGTGATTTTATAGAAAAAAAATTAGTTGATGATAAATTAATCGATGACAAATTTCAAGAAGTAATAGCCTGTGAAAAGCGTGCAGATAAATTAAAAGAGCAGTATCTTGAACTTCTATTTAAAGATAAAAAAGCTCTACCCTTTTTAGTTGAAGACCAATATAAGATTATTACATCATTAGATAAGATCGTTAATAAATCCGAGTTTATTGCTAGGTATATGATGATCTTTCCCTTTGAGATTTATGACGATCTTCGAGAAGATTTTAGTGCGCTAAACAAGCTTTATATGGACATAACAAATCAACTACTTAATTGTACTCTACTTATGGAAACTAATTTTGATTCTTCCTATGAATTAACATTCGAAATTGAAAATTTAAGGAGAGAATCTCATGATTTAAAATTCAGAATGCTTAAATCTTTATTTAAAAAAACTGATAATGTTCTTAGGATAAATCTGACATGGAAGCTAATAGGATTAATCTATGATGTAATATCCTGGTCGGAAGAGATATCAGATTATTTAAGATGTTTAATAATTAAATACCCCGAAAAGTGAATGTAATGGAATTTACTACGATTATCATAATTTTTCTAATACTTTCAATGTTAATTGCTGTAATGGCTAATTTTTCGAGTTGATATTCTATGATTTTTAAAATATTTATTGTTGTATGAACTCCTTATTATAGTAATTTATTAGTAGACTTTTTCAATTCATATATATTCTTAGAAAGCAAATATAAATTTTTATATAGCTACATTATGAAAATTTCAAATTATAAGAGTTAAATTAAATGAAATTATTCAAAGAAAAGAAAAATGAACTATTAGAAGTTGGAAAGGAATTCCAAGATGAAGTCTTGAAGGGTGTTCAGCTTCTTAATGAATGTATCAGAGATTGTATAGCGAATAAATGTGATATAGAAAAAATTAAGAGCGTGATACTTTCGGAACATATTGGTGATCGCCTTAAAGACAAGTATATAGAAATTCTCTATAAAGATAAGCGCGCCTTACCTTTTCTAGTCGAGGATCGTTATAGAATAATAAAATACTTGGATGTCATTTCAGATACGACAGAAGATATCGCATATATTTTAAAAATCTATTCTTTTGATATATATGATGATATTGAAGAGGATTTGGCCAAACTTGGTAATGTAATGGTTGAGTGTGTTAAGGAGTTGGTTGATATGGTCGGATTAATGGAAACGGATTTTAAAACATCTTATGAAAAATCTTTTATCGTGGAAGGCCATAAAAGAGTAGCACGTGAATTAAAATATAAAATTTTAGAGAAATTATATCAAAAAGACGATAAATCATTAAAGGTCTATTTAACATCAAAACTATGCATAAAAACCTTTGATATTATAACGAGAGCAGAAGAAATTAGTGATTTCTTGAGGAGTTTAATTGTTAAATATCCCAGTAAATAAGGACGGTGTAAATTCATGAACTTAACATTTATAATTATTATCTTTTTAATCTTAGCAATATTAATTGCTGTGGGCATAGGAGGAAATGATGAGACATTTAGCGTCATCTATGGCTCCCGTACTCTAAATATGAAGCATATTATGATACTGGCCATTATTCTTGCAATTGCAGGAGCACTTATATTGGGAGAAGGTGTTGCTAAAACTGTCGGTAATAGTATCCTCAATTTTGAAATTGATGAAGCTATTGTAATTACCGTTTTACTCTCATCTGCAATATTTTTGATTCTTGCATCTGCTTTAGGCCTCCCCATTTCTACTACACATGCAACAATCGGTAGTATTATTGGTATTGGCCTTTATGTTGCGGGTGTTAATGGAATTATTTGGTCAACAATCTTTATACTAGTAATATGGTGGATTTTATCTCCCATAGTGGGTTATCTTGGAACATATTATGCCTATAAATTATTAGCAAGATATAAGGAAAGGCGTCTAAATGGATTTCAAGATTATGAAAGATCCGAGAACATGTTTGCAGTTGTTATACTAATTGCAATTTGCATTACAGCATTTGCGAGAGCCGGTAATGATGTTTCTAATGCAGTTGGTATCGTAGTTGGGGTAGGTGATGTTGATATCGGTTTGCTTTTAATAATAACGGGATTGAGCTTAGCTGCTGGACTTCTCGTGTTAGGAAGAATAGTTATTAAAAATTTAGGAGAAATGACAGAACTTAGACCATCCACAGCATTTGCAGCACAATTACCAACAGCAGTAATCATGCTCGTGGGAACAATTCAGAAGATTCCGCTTTCAGGATCCCACATGTTAGTAGCATCTTTAGTAGGGCTATCCAAAGCTAGTAAGACTCCAATGAAAAAGGGATTATGGAAAATCTTATTAGTTTGGTTCATTACATTCCCAATATCGGGTATTTTAGCGATAATCTTATATTTTCCAATAAGCAGCTTCTTCTAAATCTTCTTTTTTTTATTCAATATCAATTGAATTTGAATATTTTAAAACGATGATGTTGGCAATCAAAATTAAAGTTCCTCCAATAATTGTATAAATAGAGAAGATCTTCAGAAAAATTATTGTATTTATCGTAGCTATAATTGGTTCAATAAAAGATAAAATAATGATGCTCCCTCCCTTATCATTTTTTACTCCAACATTATACAGATAAAAAGCCAGCGCTGTTGGGATTAAACCAAGAAAGATCGCAAAAATTAATTCCATATAAGTTAATCTTGGAAGATCAGACGCACCTAAAGGTAAAAATATGATAATAATAAAGAGTGTATTAAACCAAGCTAGAAAAATATCAAAATCTCCTTTTGCTTTTAAAACTTGAACGTCATTATTTCTTTTATTATAAATTATCTTTTTATAAAAAATAAAAATAGCTAGAGTAAATCCGGAAAGAATTCCTGTAATTAATGGAAGAATTCGTAGAGCTTGAAAATTCCAGAATTCCATAATAATCGCGACTCCTATTATCGCTAAAATAAAACTTATTATAGTTGTGTTAGAAATTGTATCCATCTTAGTTAATTTTATCAATATAAGAACAAATATTCCACTAGTATATAGTAAAAATGCGGCTATTGCATAGCCATATATTGTAATATTAAGAAAATATAAATAAATTAAAATTGGATAAATTAAACTACTAATAATAAGTGGTTTCCAGTGATATTTAAAAGATTCTTTCAAAAACTCGCGTGATAGTGAATGAGATTTTATCATAAATAAAGTTAGAAAAAAGGTTCCAAAAATCCCTCTTAATAAAACAATTGTATAAATTGGATATCCTCCTAAAGCAGTAACAAATAAGCCTACATTTCCCATACATATAGCAGACATTAACATACTAATTTGAGATACCTTTGGACTAACTGTCTCGTCTTTAACTGGTTCATTATTATTCATATTTAAATTGAATAATGCATTATGCCTTTAATTCTGTTGGTTTTCCATTTTCTTTTAATGAATGCTGAGAACAATCGGTAGTGATTTACGAGCAAATTGTGATTCAAATAAGGCGTCCGAATGTAGATCAATTAAAAAATAATTTTTTTAATCCACATTTTTTTCATGATGGTTATCTAGGATTTCCGCGTTATCATCATCCTGTATATCTTTGTCAAAATAAACATATATCAAAACTAAGCCAATAATAATTAGTAATATAAAAATATTAATCCCAATCATGGATAGAATAAAAATAGTAATTGAACCTCCTATTATTAGAGAATATAAAATAATTTGGTTTTTCGTCAGTTCTGTATTTTCATCTTTATATTGATCACTTAGATTTTGATCTTTACTCATCATTTATACAAATAGTTTTTAGTATTAAATTTTTAATATTTATTTACTCAGAAATTCCTTGTTTTTTAATGTAAAGTGATTACTCGGATAAAATGAGAAATGAAAATTTCAGTCTATAAATGCTCCACAATTTGGGCAGTTTATAACATTTGAACATGAACTTCCACATATTTTACAAAACTTTAATGTTACTCGTTTCTTTGGAGGTTTTAAAGTAGTTATAGACTTTTTTCGTTCAAATATTCGAGTCGTCGTTTTAGGCTCTAAAATCTTTAAATCTTTGGTTTTTTCAAGAGATTTAACATCAATTTCTTGTCCAAAATATCCTCCTAATCTAATTTTTTTCGATTGAGGCGGAGCTGGGGGTGGCACCGCAGGTTGAGCGGGTTTGGGGATTAATTTTATCTCAGGTTTTGGTAGGGTTGGAAGTCTTCGTGTATCAAGAGAATTTTTCTCTAAGGGAACATTTTGATTATCTATACTATCCACTATTTTAAGTGTGTTCGAAATAACTAGCACTTCTTGTTCAACAGTTTGATTCTTGTCCAATTCTCTCATTTCTTCGTTTTCTTCTTCATATACTAAATTTACGTAGTCCTCATCCAATTTTAATAACGTTTGACATTGTGGACATCTAAATATGTGTTTAAATCCAATGTTCTTAATAATTGAATATCTTGATGCGCAACAACCATGATACTTGGCATTACAGTTATAACATTTATGTATCTCGTCAGAGTAAGCGCCGCAGACATGGCAGAGCTCTAATTGGCAAATTGAGCAAATTTCTTCATCTTCGGGATCAAGAGTAATTAAATCGGCTGCCAAATGTTCATAAAATATTTTATCTTCTTCTAAGATTTGACTTCCAGAGAGATTTTGAATTATATTAAATTCATTTTTATTTTTAATTAGTGAACCTATAACATCATTAAATTGCTCAATTTGACAATAAAAGGTGCCCCCATGAGTTTCACTAGAGAGAACTTTTAATTTAATATCATCTTCGTGGTATTCAGTATCTCCTACTCGAATTATGTCCACAATTGTAGAGAAATTTTTTGATTTAATAATTAAATCGTAAACAGCTTGATGATATTCTTCAGAACGCCTACTAGGAGTGTCTGATATTACTATAATTCGATATGTTTTATTCTCTTTTCTAACTTTTCGAAAAATATATGAGAGTATTTCAAATAAACCATTTTCTAAGTATGAAATATCTTTTGGTCTTGAATCCCAATGTTTTTCAATAATATCAGTAATTGATTTAGACTTATTTTGGTCATAAGAAGTTATTGGATTGTCTTCTTCTTGAAAGATTACGATTCCAAATGTAGTTAAATTACTTATTTTTGATTTTTCTTGAATAAATGAATTTATTTCAGTAACTAACGTTTCTTTATTTATATATTCTGTTGCTAAGTCTATGTAAAATATAATCTCTTCCGAAATTATCGAGCCATTCCCTGCTGTCATAGTAATTTAATACAAAAAGAAATCTAATATTTAATATAAAGAAATGATATAACTCTAAATTATTAAACTTTTAGTTCAAACCAAAAAATAAATATCTCTCTTATTTTTGCCTAAAAAACCAGTAATTTTAAAATAATATCGAAATAATTATATAATGTAGATGTTAACAAAACTACATATAGGAGTTTAGAAGGTAACTAAATTTAGTGAATTTTTATGGAGCAGTTCTTAAGGCAACTAGATTTATCAGACGAAGCGATTAAAATATATCGCAAATCTTTAGGAAAATCACCTTTAACTTATTTTGAACTTTACTCATTAGTCTCTAAATTGTCTTTAGAAGATTTTAAAGCCGTATTAGGTGAATTAAAGAATTCCAATTTAATTGTTGAACTTGTTCCGCAAAAGCCAGAAATTCCTCTACATTACATAATTATACCCCCATTTTCCCCTATATTAACATATTATTCAAATTTTAGAAAGAATTTATCAAATATTCAAGATGCTATTAAAGGTTTGGTGATTAATTCATTAAACCAAATTTTTCAAAATAAAGAGACGACGATAATCGATAATGAAGCTTTATATGAACAATTCCAAGAGATAAGGAGAGACTTTTCTGAGGATTCTCTTATACAGAAGCAAGATGTAGAAGAAATTGTAGATGATTTGGAAAATTTAAAACAAATTAAAGAATTGTTATCAAGCCTAAAGGATGTCGAAGATAATCTTTATAAAAGAATTAAGGGAATAACACAGACTGAATTTGCGAATTTAATAAAAACTCTTACAAAAATTAAGTCAGAAATTAATGACAGATTAAAAACATTAGAACTTAAAAAAAAAGAGGATAAAGTAATAAATATCGTAGAAGAAGTTTTCAAGGAACAATTACATCAGATGTTACAAGACTTTTCTTCTAAATTGAGTGATTTAATAAGAGAGGAATTTGAAAAATTTGAAGAACCTTTAAATAAAATAATTGTAAAACCAATCAGTACGATTATTGATGATATTTTTAAATTTCAAAATGATTTCAAGATACTTTACTTAAACGTGATTAATGATTTTGAGATTAAAATAAATAATATTCAAGAACTTATTGTAAAAAATAAGTTAAATCTCGAAAATGGATTAGAAAACCTTCAGGATGTAATCTTGGAAAATCTAAATGAAATTGTTAACGATTCAATTGAACAATTTTCAGGATTGAGCAAACCTATAGAAAATATAATGAAAACCTTCTTCGAAAAGATGGTATCATCTGACAGAATGAGAATTGATAATATATGGGGTATCAAAAGTAAAATTAAAATTGCAGGAGAAATTGCTAACATTTTATCTAGGTCTATAGACGAAATCATGCTGTTTGTTCCCAAAATTGAAGGATTTTTGAATATAGAACAATTTCAAAACCTTGTTAAAAATATTAGGGTAAAAATTGTATCATCAGAACCTCATACAAATAGTTTAGTGAGAAAATTTAAGGAAATTCCCAATATTGAATTTAGAACTTTTAAAAACGATAATATTATTGCACTTAAAGGGGATGATAATTATATTGGAATTAATATAATTCAAACAGATTCAAATAATCCTTTAAATAATGTTATAGGTATTGCCACTAACTATGAACCTTTTATTAAATTACTAAACCCCATATTCAAGTCTACTTGGGCTGCTGCTGAACCAGATTTTGGTACACCTGCCATCCATAAGGTAGAACCAACTAT
>SDBV01008987.1_pt1 | contig 13363 bp, 12 predicted proteins | sample 2277081 | NCBI WGS metagenome assembly SDBV01 (sample SAMN10402039, study PRJNA504765) | marine sediment metagenome | isolation source: marine sediment core GS10_PC15, 223 cmbsf | place: Arctic Ocean: Southern Knipovich Ridge | collected 2010 | reverse complement strand
CTGAAAATAAATTTCACCTCTATGCCTGAAGGTATTTTCTCGGAAACTGCTTTTCCCATAATAAGCCTTCCCCCGCCGAGAGTTCATTAAACGACTTGCGGTAAATTCTTACTTTAAATATATCACTTTTTAGAAAAATACAATATCGGCCTTTAGCTTTTTTTTTCATAGGATTATTTCCTGCATACAGTCGGGGATTGCCCTATATTCCGGATTTTTTCAACATCTAAAACCAGGGACAGGCGCCGGGGAATCAGTAAGGAACGAACAAACTGCCCCCCGGCACGCGCCCTGAAGACTGTCATTATTATTCCTTCAACTCATCAATTTTTCTTTTCCCATTTTTTTATAGGGATCCCCCCGGGGCTAATCATTGCCATACTGGCTGATCAACCCCAAGGGGAGGGATAGGGCAGGGAAAACGATTTTAATCAGGTTTTTCATATTAAATATTTATTATCTAATACGGTCTTCTGGATTGTCTTCTAAAGAGGGAGAACAGCTCTATTTTTTATAAGGGAAACCCTTATATTTGAAGTATCCTATTCCCTAATATTCCATTAGGGTTGTGCAAATCCGGATGCAATTGCTATTTACTTTTCCGCGTTTATAGTGACGTAAATATACCCCCCGCCTCTGTAAACCAGAAGAAGCATATTTTCTTCGCCGCTGATTTTAGAGACCACATCTTCATAGTCGGCGGTCTCTTTAATGGTCTTCCTGTTTATCTCCTGGATCACATCGCCCCTTCTCAGCATCTCCACAGCCATGCTGTCCTCATCGATATTCGTCACAATAACACCCATGGTTTTTTCAGGTATGTTAAATCTGTCTTCGATCTCCGGTGTAAGGTCCTGCACATGAACTCCTGCCAGGGCATTCTCATAACTGCTCCTCATGTCGGTCATTCTGCCGGGCATCTCTCCGACGAGAACGGTCAGTATCTCTTCCTTTCCTGCCCTTATGACCTTAACCGGAACTGTTTTATCAGGCAGCGTGGCGGCCACGATGTTCCTCAGGCTGGTTGGGTCCTCCGTCAGCTTCCCGTCAAATTCGACAATGACATCCCCTCTTTGAAATCCGGCCCTTTCAGCCGGACTGTCTTTCATTACCTCGGTAATCAGCGCCCCCTGCTTCTCTTTTATATCAAAGTGCTTTGCCAGTTCAGGAGAAACGTTCTGTATAGAAACTCCAAGCCACCCGCGAACAACCTTTCCATGCTTGATAATGCTATCCATAATCGAACTTGCCATGTCGGACGGTATTGCAAATCCTATTCCCATGTAACCTCCGCTGGTCGAAAAGATAGCGGTATTGACTCCTATTAATTCGCCCCGGATATTTACGAGCGCGCCTCCCGAGTTTCCCGGGTTAATAGCAGCATCGGTCTGGATAAAGTCTTCATAATCCGCGATCCCAACATTTGAACGGCCGACCGCACTAATAATACCCATTGTGATGGTATTGCCCAGGCCGAACGGATTACCGATCGCTATTACAATTTCTCCGACTCTCAGCCCTTCCGATATGCCCATCTTAATAGCAGGAAGACCTTCAGCTTCAACTTTTACTATTGCCAGGTCAGATTTCGGGTCAGAGCCTATAAGCCGGCCTTCAAACTCTCTTTTGTCATACAAAGTTATTTTTATCTCATCAACATCCTGCACCACATGATTATTCGTAAGAATGTAGCCGTCGCCGGTCACTATGACCCCGGAACCGAGTGCAGGAGTCTTAAACTTCTTTTTCTTGTCAAAAGGGTGGAACCTGTCTCCAAAATATTTTCTGAAAAGAGGGTCGTCAAAAAATTCACCAAAAGGGTGCTCCCTGGCGGAAATGCTTTTTGTAGTCGATATATTTACAACCGACGGCTTCACCTCTTCAGCGACCCCGGACAAAGAGGCGTTTAATCTGCCCAGTAAATCATCAGTTGTATTTAAAGCTGCGGATCCCTTTTTAATCTCTTTTGTTTCTTTTGCAGCTTCAACACCTTTTTCTGCGGCCCGAATGACATCCTGTTTTATTTCCGGCTGTTTTGCCTGTTCCTCTTTATCACCGGACTGACTGCTGCAGGCAGCAGCAGAAAGGACTGCGATAATACAGATAATTGCACATAATAATTTTTTCATATAAACCTCCAATATAGTTTTAATAATTCAGGCAATTACTTAATGATCATTCAAGTCAAATTGAAAATCGTATTTTATTATATTTAAATATAAAATGACAGAAAAGAATCGCCTGCCTTTTCATAGCACCTCAATTCTTTCTTTTTATCCTGAAAAAAACAGGTTATACTTAAAAAACAGTTTAGACATCTGAATTATGAGCAACTATACAAATTTAGAAGAAAAGATAAAAAACACGGCATCTGAGATCTATTCCTCCATAAAAGGAGAAGTACCGCCGGTCTTTGACAGGAAAAGATGGATGGGGGAACTAATGGAATGGGCCATGAAAAATGACAACTTCAAAGTCCAGCTCCTCAGGTTCGTTGACGTCCTTCCTTCTCTGAAAACCGATGCCCTCGTAGTCAGGCTGCTTAAAGAGTACTTCACAGGTACAGACATTGCCCCGATGATAGTTAAATGGGGGATAAAAGGTGTCTCGGAAAAGGGCATCCTTCCTAAAATTGCCGGAAAGATAATCCGGTCAAATATAGAGTCCATGGCAAGGCAGTTCATAGCCGGCAAAGACCCGGAGGATGCGTTGGATATCCTCTATGAACTGAGAAGAGACGGCTGCCCCTTTATTGTAGACCTTCTCGGGGAAGTGGTTGTCAGTGACAGGGAAGCCATGGAGTATATGGACAGGTATATGAAGCTTCTGGATTTCCTTCATCCAAAAGTTATGGGATGGGAAGAAAACCCTCTTTTGGACAGGGACAGCAGCGGCCCGGTCCCCAGATTAAATATATCTCTCAAAATATCATCTTTTTATTCGCAGCTCGATCCGCTTGACTGGACAGGTTCTGTTGAAAGAACAAAAGAGGGGTTAAGACCCGTATTAATTAAAGCCGGGGAACTCGGTGCATCAGTTACGTTTGATATGGAAGATTATTACCACAAGGACCTTACTATTGCGGTATTTAAAAATGTCATGGAAGAGTTCAATGACTTTCCCTTTGCCGGGATAGCTCTGCAGACTTATCTGAAAGATACAAAGGATGATTTACTGGAAATAATAAAGTGGGCAGAGGAGAGAAAGCGGCCCATAACAATACGTCTGGTAAAGGGGGCGTACTGGGACTATGAAATGGTCATAAACCGGCAGAAAGGATGGCCTGTCCCGGTATTCCTGAACAAAGAGGAAACCGACCACAGTTTTGAAGAACTTACCCGGTTAATGCTGGAAAATACCGGATATATCCGTCCTGCTTTTGCCACTCACAATATAAGGAGCATCAGTAATGCAATTGCAGCTGCCGATTCATTAAACCTGCCCGTTGATTCATTTGAATTCCAGATGCTGCATGGTATGGCTGAACCCATAAGAAGGGCCCTGCAAAAACTCCGGTACAGGATAAGTGTCTACACCCCTGTCGGAGAACTGATACCCGGAATGGCATACCTTGTCAGAAGGCTTCTTGAAAATACATCCAATGAATCATTTCTGAGAAAGTCCTTTGTTGAGAACAAGACATTTGAGGAACTGATAAAGGCCCCTCAACCTCAGGAGGATTCTGCTGTTAAAGAAAATGACGATAAAGTTTTCCGTAATGAACCGTTGACGGATTTTTCAAAAGCGGAAAACAGGGACAAATTCAAAGATACGCTCGAAAAAACAAGAAAGAAATTCGGAAATAAATATCCGCTCTGCATCGGCAGCAAAGAAATCCGGAAGGACAAAGAGATCATATCACTAAACCCTTCAAACCCTGATGAAATCGTAGGGATGGTCTCTTCGGCTGACAGAGAGGATGCAGACATGGCCATTGCAGATGCAGTGAAGGCATGGAGTTCGTGGAAAAAGACCTCGTATGAAGAGAGGGCGGAATATTTATTCAGGGCAGCAAAAGAGATAAGGAATAGGAAGTTTGAGCTTGCAGCGCTTGAAGTGTTTGAAGCAGGCAAATCATGGAGAGAATCGGATGCTGACGTTGCAGAGGCAATTGATTTTCTCGAGTATTATGCAAGGGAAATGATACGGCTCGGACCGCCTCAGCGTCTCAGCCGTTATCCGGGAGAACATAACGAATACGTTTATGAACCGAGGGGAACAGGGGTGGTTATATCTCCATGGAACTTTCCACTGGCCATTCCTGCCGGGATGGTTTCAGCCGGGATTGTCACGGGAAACTGCATCCTGTTCAAACCTTCAGGACTAGCACCTGTCATGGGATGGATGCTGGTTGAGGTCTTCAGGGCAGCCGGTCTGCCGCCCGGAGTGCTGCAGTTCCTGCCGGGACCGGGAGAAGACGTGGGAGAATATCTTGTTTCTCACCCATTAACTGACTTCATAGCTTTTACCGGCTCAAAGGACGTAGGTCTGGGGATCGTAAAACATTCAGGTGAGGTTTCTACCGGACAAAAAAATGTAAAAAAGGTAGTCGCTGAAATGGGCGGCAAAAACGCCATTATAATCGACGAGACCGCTGACCTTGATGAGTCTGTCAAAGGAGTTGTAGAGTCCTCTCTGGGATATCAGGGACAGAAGTGTTCTGCCTGTTCAAGAGTAATAGTTATAGGCGGAATATATAACAAGTTTTGTGAACGCCTCAGAGATGCAATGGAAAGCATAAAGGTCGGCGCAGCTGAAGACCCATCCAGTTTTATGGGGCCGGTAGTGGATAAAGGCGCGTTAAAAAAGATCAATAATTATATTAATCTCGGGAAAAAAGAAGAGAACCTGCTTGTTTTCAGAGAGACTGAAGGCACGGGTTATTTTGTCGGCCCTGTTGTATTTGCCGATGTAAAACCTGACTCTGTTATTGCTCATGATGAAATATTCGGCCCGGTCCTTACAGTTATTAAGGCGGAGAATATTGATGAAGCCGTGAAGATTGCAAACAATACCGAATATGCCCTGACAGGGGGAATATTCTCAAGAAGTCCCGCAAATATCCGGCTGGTAAAGGATGAATTAAACGCGGGCAATCTGTATATAAACAGGGGAATTACGGGCGCCCTTGTAGGAAGGCAGCCTTTCGGGGGGTTCGGTATGTCGGGGGTTGGCTCAAAGGCCGGAGGACCTGATTATCTCCTGCAGTTCATGAACCCCAGGTGTATTAGCGAAAAAACATTACGAAGAGGTTTTGCACCGGAAGAAAAGTGACAGGATTTTCTGTTATAAATTACAAGCCATTAGTTAATCTTATAAGATCCATAAACATTTCTGATTGACAGCCAAATTACTATGTGATACACAGTAGGTAAGGAGAAAAGTACCTAATGAAAGGAAGTATCGGCTTATGAATAAAATTTCTGCCAAGGACATAAAAATAGGAATAAAGGAAACATTAATAATCCTGCACGAAATGGGTAATGATGCCGAGGAATGCATATCGTCGCTCCAGACTGCATTAATTTATCACAAAACGCTGCCTTTGGATGACAGTAGAGACAGGGCCGAAAGCATAAGAAAACAGGAGGTTCCTTTAACAACAAGATTAACTGAAATCATCGCTGACGATTCAAGTGCGGAGCGATATGTATCAATTCCGGGGCATCTCGCAAGGATCGCGGATGACATCATAAAATTACTTGAGCTTATAGACAAAAAAATCCAGGATAAAATACTCTTTTCCGACAGGGCGGATAATGAATCAATGTTTCTTCTTCAGAGGCTGGTAGAAATATTAAGGCCTGCAACAGACATGATTCTTGCAAGGAATATCTTTCTCAGCAAGTATGTCCAGAAATCTCAATCGGATTTGTCCAAAATGGCGGATGAATATGCGACATTGCATGAAGAGCGGCTGATAACGGGCGAGTGTCTTCCTTTAGCATCATCAATTTATATAAGTATGCTCGACCTCATTAAACGGATCGCTTGGCATGCAAAACAGATTACACTGAAGCTTTCATAATAATCATGATGTACGCGCTTTTCAGATATGTCTGTTCACAGCTATCAAACAGGATATCCATTTCATAAACGGATATCCTGTTTTTTCTGTCTCCATGTTCATTCTATTTCATCAATACCGCATTTTCCCTTCGCATATCCTGATAATTATTGTCTGGATAATATTCTTTTCATGCCGTAGAATTATTGAGTACTATTGTGATACACTCTTTCGAATATAGACGCAGCATTTACTTTTTGGGGCCAGAGAGGAGTACGGCATGAAGAAAAAAAGCCTTTGCGGTTATGACGTTACTGATATCAAAAATATCAATGAAGAACTGGTAGTTGAATTAATGGACATACTGTTAAAGAGTGACGACTCCATATGCAGGTGCCAGCTATGTATCGAAGATATTTATGCGCTCTCCTTAAATAAACTGCCGTCCCTATATGTCCAGAGCACCTTCAAGGAAAACACCTTCAGGGGCTATGACCTTACCAAAATACTGGATAGAGAAAAAGTGGAAAAGGCTGTTCGTGCGGCAGCAGGTAAGGTCGCTAAAAACCCATATCATTGATTTACTGAAAGGCATGATGATTTCGTGCTTCCCTGTCTTCCCTGAAATATCCTCCTGAAAATCACTAAAAAATAATCCTGCAGCCTTTTACCTGTCATTTTTGACAGGTGATTTTACCTTTTCTGTTCTGTAAAATTATAAAGCAAAGCAGTTCTGATTAACTGCAAACAGAACCGGGAGGATCAATACTATGCATACGAAAAACAATCTTTCAATTATAACTCTCTGGGATGAAGAATAAATTGGTGTCAACCGGAATAATTTTTTTACAATTCCATCTTTTCGCCGTTGACAATATCATGAAGCACTTTCTTTTTAATTAATACTATTTTTCTCCCCTTTACCTTGAGAATCTTTTTCTCACTCATACGGCGGAGTATCCTTGAAAGGGTCTCGGGTATCGTACCGATAAGGCTCGCAAGCTGTCCTTTGGAAATATCTATTTCAACAGCATCGCCGCACCCTGTCTGCTTGCAGAGATAAAGAAGATATGCCGCGAGTCTTCCGGGGACTTCCTTCAGTGAAAGGTCTTCAATCATCCTGGTAAAATGCTGGAGGCGCATAGAAAGGTTCGCCATCATATTCATGACAACCGAGGGCTCTTTCTGGACCAGCTCAAGAAAGTCCTTTCTGGGAAAATAGAGCGCCCTTGTCTTCTCCATTGCATCAGCATGTGCAGGATACGGAGAACCTGCAAAGGCAGAGACCGCGCCCAGGAGCTCTTTCATACCGACAATGTGAAGAATCTGCTCCTTCCCTTCCATAGAAAGTTTAAATACCTTCACACGGCCTTTGATAATAATATAGAAGCCTGTTGATTCGCTCCCCTCGGTAAATATATTCTCTCCCCGGGAAAACTCTTTCTCGGAAAGTATCCCGTCCAGCATTTCCAGAGCATTCTCAGGCAGTTTCCGGAAAAGCGGTATATTCGCAATAAGGGATAAGCTGTCTTTTTTCTTATTAACCATGAAGGATACTTTAATAACATTATTTTGACCTTCCTGTCAAAATGGAAGTCAGGATCCAGAAGTCAGAATCCAGAATTATACTTCACAGAATTCATTTTTCGTTCTTTTTCATTCTGACTCCTGGCTCCTGACTTCTTCCGTTGTTTTTTCTTGACCTAAGTCAAGGACATCTCTAAACAGCACTGATAAGATAAATTCAGACGATAAGAAAAGTCATTATAAACTCTTAAATTAATACAGGAGGTTTCAAAATGTTTTGTAATCAGTGTGAACAGGTAGCAAAAGGAGGAGGATGTACTAAAATCGGTGCATGCGGGAAAAAACCGGGGGTAGCTGCGCTCCAGGACCTTTTAATCTATGCACTCAAAGGTCTTTCTCTTTATGCAGTTGAAGGGAGAAAGGCCGGCGTTATTGATGACGAGGTTAATGAATTCACGGCTAACGCCCTTTTTTCTACTCTTACCAATGTAAATTTTGATGAGGAAAGGTTCCTGACTCTTATAAGCAAGTCCGGTACATTGAGGGAAAAACTCAAAGCAGCTATCAGCGCAGCAGGCGGCTCAACAGATATCCCGGAAAGCGCCGCCCAGTTCATTCCTTCAGTAACTCTCGAAGGCATGATAGATCAGGGCAAGACTTCAGCAATCATCCCGAATGATGTTAATGCCGATATAGCATCCCTTCAACAAACAGTTCTATACGGCCTCAAAGGTGTTGCCGCATATGCTCACCACGCGCATACACTCGGTCAGAAAGATGATGCAGTATATGCTTATCTGCATGACGCATTATGTTCAATGCTCAATAATAAACTCTCTCTTGAAGACTGGGTATCAATAGCCCTGAAATGCGGAGAGATAAACCTGAAGGCTATGGAACTGCTTGATACCGGCAATACAGAAAAGTACGGCCACCCTGTTCCTACAGAGGTTCCTCTCGGCGCTAAAGCAGGAAAGGCTCTCCTCGTATCCGGTCATGATCTGCAAGACCTTGAAGATATACTCAAACAGACCGAAGGCAAAGGCATAAATGTCTATACACATGGAGAGATGCTCCCTACTCACGGCTATCCGGAGTTAAAGAAGTACTCTCATTTTTACGGCCATTACGGAACAGCATGGCAGAACCAGCATACGGAATTCGCAAAATTCCCCGGTGCGATCGTCATGACCACTAACTGTCTCCAGAAGCCGCATGATTCCTACAAGGACAACATCTTTACATGTGGGATGGTAGGCTGGCCCGGCACCCCGCACATTCAGGACCATGACTATACACCTGCAATTGAAAGGGCGCTCGAACTTCCGGGCTTTACAGAAGACGCCGCCGGCAAGACCGTTATGACAGGGTTTGCAAGAAACGCTGTTATGGGAGTTGCCGACAAGATAATCGAAGGAGTCAAAGGCGGAGCAATCAGGCATTTCTTTCTCGTTGCAGGCTGTGACGGCGCAAAACCTGGAAGAAACTACTACACGGAATTTGTAGAAAAGGTGCCGGAAGACTGTGTGGTACTTACGCTGGGCTGCGGCAAGTTCAGATTTTTTGACAAGGACCTTGGCGACATAGGCGGCATCCCCCGTCTGCTGGACATCGGCCAGTGCAATGACGCATATTCAGCAATACAGATTGCGCTTGCCCTGTCAGACGCCTTCGGAGTAGGTGTGAATGATCTACCGCTCTCAATCGTGCTTTCATGGTATGAGCAGAAGGCCGTAGCCATACTGCTTTCCCTGCTCCATCTCGGCATAAAAGATATAAGGCTCGGGCCAACGCTCCCGTCATTCCTGACACCGAACGTGCTCGACTTCCTCGTGAAGAATTACGACATCAAACCGATCACAACACCAGAGGAAGACCTGGCGGCAATACTCAAGGAAGAATCCGTAGAAGCATAGTAAACACCTTCAAAAGGGGGCAGCAATGCCCCCTTTTTTATTCTTTTCTCATTTAATAATTCCATTTTTTTGCAATACAGTGCTACTCGTCACTCAACTCTGCTTTATTTGTAAAGATCAATAATAACGATTGACATTATTAACGCAATGCGTTACTATGATATAAATGATAAAGGGTTTTGCGAGCAAAGAAACAGAAAAATTATTTAAACGCGATTTATCACGAAAGATCCCTAAGACCATACAGCAGATTGCTCGTCGAAAACTTGAAATATTGGATGCGGCCGAGGTGTTGCAGGACTTGCGCATACCACCATCAAACCACCTCGAAAAGCTGACCGGGAAAAGAAAAGGCCAACACAGCATCCGTATTAATATTCAGTGGCGCATCTGCTTTGAATGGCGTAAGGGAGATGCCTACAATGTTGAGATAGTTGACTATCATTAGGAGGCATTATGAGTAAGACTAAATTATCACCAATACATCCCGGGGAAATCCTGATGGAAGAATTTCTGAAACCCATGGAAATCAGCCAGTACAGATTGGCTAAGGATATTAATGTTCCGGCAAGACGAATAAATGAAATTGTTCAGGGCAAACGGTCTGTAACTCCTGATACTGCATTGAGACTATCTAAGTACTTCGGACTGTCTGAAAGATTCTGGATCAACCTTCAGGCTCGTTATGACCTGGAAACAGAAAAGGACAAATTAAAAGACAGACTGAACAAAGAAGTACATGTATATGCAGCTGCTGTTTAAGCAGTTATTGTTTTAAAATATTAACATTATTAGATTGCATGTTAATGTCTTCAAGGGCTCGCATCAAGTCAACTTATCATTAGAAAATATGAATACCACCATCATACAAATAGTGTGGGAATCACCCACATATAGCGTTTTATAAAAGAAAGTAATATTTTTATGGATGAACTGATGCTGCTTACGGATGGAAGTGTGAATACTCAGTCAAATATTGGATATGGGGCTTACCTCGCTCTGTCTGAATATGGACTGCCGCTGGATTCGTTGAGGGCGCGCGTGAAGGTGAGGCGGTTTGAGCATACGTCTTCAACGAAACTGGAATTGCAGACTTTATTATGGGCGCTGGGGGATATACAATCATCGGGGGGCAAGGTGATTGTGTATACAGATTCTCAAAACATCATGGGTTTACCGGCAAGACGTGAGCGGTTTGAGCAAAACAATTATCGTTCAAAGAAAAACAGGCGCCTCAACAATTATGAGCTGTATCAGGAATTTTACAGGATGACCGATAAGTTGAATTGTAAATTTGTTAAAGTGCGCGGACATCAGGTTTCGAATCAGAAAGATGATATAGACAGGCTCTTCTCACTTGTGGACAGAGCTTCAAGGAATGCGCTGAGAGAAGATAACAAGAATGGAATTTTATATCTATAAGATGTTAATATTTTCAGTATACATTTTAATTGTTTTAGAGAGGACAGATAAATCAAAAAAACGAAAAGAATATCGAAACTTTTTAAGATACGGTGCGCGCAGTGCGGGGCCTGCTGTATCGACCCCATGATTGAATTAACTCATCACGATCTTCACAGGCTGCTTGAACACACAGGTCTTCCGGCCGACAGGCTGGTTACACTTTATTCAAATACTGAGTTAAACGATGACATGGATGATGACGGTTGGATAAAGCTTTCGTACGGCAAACGGAAAATGGGTCTACGGAAAAAGCGGGACGGGACATGCATGTTTCTCTCCCGGAAGCATCAATGCAATGCATATGAAGCCAGACCCATCTCATGCCGTATATTCCCGATTGACGTGGTCCTGGATGATGATAATGAGATAATTGACCTTGAACTTTCAGATGTAGTCGTTGAGAAATTCATTAAATGCAAACATTTCTATGGCAAGACTGGTTCACACAGTAGATTGCTTCACTCCGCGTCCCAATCCAGGGATGAAACTGATTCTTACTGGAAGAAATTAATCCAATGGAACAAACTCCCGGAAAAAGGCAGGAAAGGAGACTTTCTTGATTTTATACGCCTCAAAACAGGCAAGTCCCGAAACAGGAAGATAAAGACTAATTAACCTTCAAATCAAAGGGGTAAATTGGAAAAGAGAGCTTTCGACAGGATAAGCACAACTCTGGAGATCAGCTTCAGCTGCTGCAGCAAAGTCCATGAGGGAACCATAACCAACCTGTCTGAAAAAGGTATGTTTATAACTATGGCCGAGATGTGCCTTCCGTTTGATTTTCATATAGATGTATTTATTCTTTCCGGAGACGGGAAACTGCATGTCCCGGTCAATTTAAGCAGGATAACAATATCGCCGGACATTCATGACGGCATAGGGGTCGAACTCCCTGATCCGCCCCGGAATTATCTGGATTTTGTAAGCAACCTCAAATCCACTCTATAAAAATATTGGTACATTTTACTGTTTATCTATCCATCTAAGAGGAATTTTAATCCTGAAAGACGTACCTTCCCCCGGGGTGCTTTCCACATATATATCTCCCATATGTTCAGACACTATCCTCTTGACTAACGGCAGTCCCATACCAAACCTGTGTTCTTTTGTACTGAATACAGGTTCAAATATTTTGTCGATGTCTTCTTTGCTGATTCCATGGCCGGTATCTGAAATGGTAAGAACAATACCGCTCCCCTCTTCATAAATCAGTACATTTATGCTGCCGCCGTCAGGTGTTGCCTGGATCGCATTTCTTATAAGATGCGAGATCGCAATCTGGAACAGGTTTTTCTGTATATTTATTTTCAGATGACTTTTCATAGGACTGAAAACAAGCCCTATACCCTTATCAGCGGCCTTGTTTTCGTTGATTGAAATAACACTTTTAATAACACTGTTAATGTCTTCAAGTTTGAACATGAACTTCTTGCTGTCCAGCAGGGACTGGAAATCCTTGACAATGTTGTCCAGTTTTTCCGCCTCCTCAATAATACCCCCGAGTTTCGGCCTTAACTTTTCAGGGACCTCTTCTTTGTCCAGTATTCTCCTGCATGTCAACCCTATTACCGAAGCAGGGTTTCTGATCTTGTCCGCTATGGTCAGGGCCATGAGGCTCATTGTCCTTTCTGAAACAAGCGTTTCTATTTCCTGGTTGAATTCCTCAAGCAAACGTTTATAATCCTTTTCCATCTGCATTAACTTGCTGTGGTTGACCGCTTTTTCAATTGAGTGGACAAGCAGCTGAGAGGTAAACGGTTTTATTATAAAATCAAATGCCCCGATTTTTATCGCATCTATAACTTTCTCCATATCAGCATACGCTGTCATCAGTATTACCGGTTTCTGCGGGTCGAGGTCATGTATCTGCCTGAGCAGCTCAATCCCTGACATGGAAGGCATTACAATATCCGTGATAACAACGTCTATATGGTCTGTTTCAAGCCTGCCAATTGCGTCCCCGGCACTCGGCGATGAAACAATATCATATCCAAATTCCTCCAGCAGTAATGAGGTAGCCTCAAGAACACTCGGGTCGTCGTCAACGACAAGGATAGAACAATGTTTACTACCGGGCATCTTCCAATTTCTCCATATAGAAAAGTATAGCCCTTATTTATTCAAGTCGCAAGCTTTTTTATAAGCTTGACTGCCCCCTGCTTTTTGTGCTATTAATATAGGTGTAAAAAGCCACGAAGGCTTAAAAGGTCAGTAGGCCGAAAAGCTTTCGCGGCTTTTTTATTTGCAGTTTTTATAATATGGAGACTAACGTATATGTCCAGTGAACTCTTGATTTTGCTGAGCGCTGCAGCCTCAAATTGAGTTTCATCCTGCTCGGCGTTATTGGAGAACAATCTTTATGACTGAACTGGAAAAGTTAAAGCACCTTCTTAAACACTGGATAGAGCATAATGATGCACACATAGAAACCTATAGTGAATGGGCGTCC
>SDBV01008986.1_pt1 | contig 13364 bp, 13 predicted proteins | sample 2277081 | NCBI WGS metagenome assembly SDBV01 (sample SAMN10402039, study PRJNA504765) | marine sediment metagenome | isolation source: marine sediment core GS10_PC15, 223 cmbsf | place: Arctic Ocean: Southern Knipovich Ridge | collected 2010 | reverse complement strand
AATATTTTCTATAAAAGAGTCTGAAAAAGTGATCCACAGTGCTGAGGGGTTTATCGTTAAAATTCCCTCGGTGATGAGATTGATTAAACTCATTCGGACCCTGTACCGAAACCGCATCCCCTTCAGCAAAAAAAATGTCCTGGTCAGAGATGGCTTTAAATGCGCCTATTGTCAGACACACCATGGCCGCTTGACCATCGATCATATTATTCCAAAATCCCGTGGTGGGAAAACCTGCTTTGAGAATTGTGTCGCATCCTGCAAGCCTTGCAATACCAAAAAAGGGGCCTCTCTGCCCAGCGAGGTACACATGTTTCTAAAAACTAAACCGTTTCAGCCCACCATCGCTGAATTTCTCCGCCTCAAGATCAACAAACTGGGAATTAATACCGTGTTAAAAGATCTCGGTGTTTACTGAAGTATCGGCTACTTACCGCTTCTTCCCCAAGATTCCATATGCCTCCTGTATTTCTATAAACCGCTCTTTGGCTAGTTCCTGGAATTCCTTTCCCAGGTGGTTCACTTTGTCCGGATGGTATTTTTTTGCCAATTTGCGGTAAGCCTGTTTTATCGTTGCTTCCGTTGCGTTTTTTTCGATACCCAGTATGGTATAAGGATCTTTGAAGGCCCCTCTTTCAACGGGCCTTGTCGCGTGTTGATAAGGGTCCCTAAAAGTAAACGGACCCTTGGACCTGCCCCGAAGATATCGCCATAACAATCCCAAAATCACCAAGTCATCCAACCATCCAAATCCGGCGAGGAAATCCGGTATGAAATCATAGGGAGATATCGTATACAAAACAGCCAAAATGATTAAAAGGGTTCGGATGGTCAACTATTGTTAACTTTCTCAATACCCGTGAGGGCGTTTTTAAACTTTGTTGTGTTACGGCTTGTCCTTATGGTATGATCTTATCTCAGAATATTCAGAATTACCACTATTTTAAAACACTATCTCTGTTTCTCATTTTGCTCCCTTTCATTTAGGATATGAGTAATGTTCTTTTCTTTTATATACTGCCCTTCGGCAGTTTCAAAATGGCTACTATAAAGATCCAATTTACCAATAGGCATTTTTTGTCCTGATCACAGCCGCACAAGAACGCGCTTCAGATCAAAAAGGACCCTTTTTTTAACGAACAACTACCCGGGAGCGGTCATGAAAAACCCGATTGTGAAAAAATTAAAGTTTACTCAAGCCGAAAAAAGCTGGGTTCTGTACGATGTCGCCAACTCCGCTTTCATTTTGATTATTGTCACGACCATAATGCCGATCTTTTTTAAAGACATTGCTTCAAAAGGAATTGCTGATGCCATATCAACTGCCAACTGGGGATTTGCCAATGCATTTGCTTCCCTGGTGCTGGCGATAATGGCTCCTTTGATCGGAACAATTGCCGATTTTCAAGGCATGAAAAAGCGGTTTTTTATCTTCTTTTTGCTGATGGGTGTCATTTTTACGTTATTCTTAACGACTGTTACCCAGGGGAGCTGGCTGCTTTGTTTGACCATTTTCGTTTTCGCGCGAATCGGTTATTCCGGCGCCAACCTGTTCTATGACGCTTTTCTGGTGGACGTAACTGAAAAAAAACGTATGGATTGGATTTCATCATGCGGTTACGCCTGGGGATATATTGGTGGCGCCGTTCCATTTATTGTTGTTATCGGCCTGGTTATCTACGGAATGTCGGCGGGGGGGTCCGGTGCAATCCCTGTTTTTTCCGCTAAAGCAGCCTTCGTGATAGTGGCCGTATGGTGGGCAACCCTCTCCGTTCCCATGTTAAAAAATGTCCATCAGGTTTATTATATCCCCAAAGCGCCCAACCCGCTAAAAGAGAGCATCCTGCGATTGCACACCACTTTCAAGGAGATCCGCAAATATAAGAACGCTTTTTTGTTTCTTTTGGCTTATTTTTTTTATATCGATGGCGTCAATACCATCATCACGATGGCCACCGCTTACGGCCGCGATATCGGACTGGGTATCAGCATGCTGATTGTCGTAATCCTGATGATCCAGATTGTCGCATTTCCATTCACGCTGATTTATGGAAAACTGGCCAAACGGTTTTCCACCCGACCCCTTCTTTTTGTCGGCATCACGGTTTACGTCTTCATCACGTTGATTAGTTTCTTTCTGCCGTCTATGCCCTCCCATGGCATCAAAGTCGCCCTGTTCTGGATCCTGGCATTCTTTGTGGCAACATCCCAAGGGGGCATCCAGGCCCTGAGCCGGTCGTACTTCGGAAAGTTGATTCCCCCGGAGCGCTCAGCCGAGTTTTTCGGTTTTTACAACATATTCGGAAAATTCGCCACCATCACCGGACCGTTTCTCATGGGTGTGATCACCCGGCTGAGCGGCCACTCAAAATACGGCATTCTGAGCATATTGGTGCTGTTCATTTTAGGCGGATGGGTTCTTAAAAAGGTTGATCTAAGGTGATTGTCTTTCATAAAAAAGCAAGGTAGGGATATCTGAAATAGTGTTCGATTCAGAATCGGTATAACCGGTTGTATCGGTTAATGCATGAATCAAAACTGTCTTTTTAGCCTAGATCTGCGTTGAATATAAAATTGTAATCCTTAAAATACAGTGCGGTTGCCTGGGTTAAACTTTTAATCCGCCCTGATCTGAACAGAAAATCATCGTTTTCGTTTGGACACTAATTACTCTCCATTCACAGCTTTAAAATAAATGCGGTATTGGAGAGTTTCCCGAGTAATTCGATAAGTGATAGCGGAGTGGATGATCATCACCGAAAATGGATGCTGTTTGAGACTCTTAGGGATCGTTTTGAATGAACAGCCCGCATCCGATAATTTTTTGTTCGCATCTGATTTCTGCATAAACCAAAAGTATTATTTTCATCAAGATAGCGTTCATTCGTTACGAACCCTTAGGGTCGAGTTCATCCGTTTTTGGTGATGATTATCCATGGAGCGATTCTATTTATGGAAACACCCTTCCCCTCTTATTTGTGCTATCTAGTGCCTGAAAGGCACCGTCTCTTTAGTGCAGATCTGCGTTGAATATAAAATTGTAATCCCCGGGATACGGAACGTATGTCCGGGGCTAAAATTTTAATCCGCCCTGATCCGAACAGAAAATTCTATTTTTCGTTTGGGCACTGATTCGTGCTGGCTCTATCGGATTGCCATCAGGTGGGTTCGAAGATTGATTTTCTGTTTTTTAAGCTTCAGTTTCGTCCGGATATGATCTCGATGCGCTTCCACCGTTCTTTTGGATATATTGAACAGCACGGCAATTTCCCTATTCTTTTTCCCCTGACGGATCAAATTGGCGATTCGAATTTCAGATCGGGTAAAACTGAGATATTCTGCAGTTAATGTATGGGAAAAAGGAGAAATGATATCAGCCAGGTTTTCTTCCAGTATCCCCACAAAAGATTCCTGCCGGGCATTCAAACCGGTCTGTTTTATTTTTTTGAGATAGGGAGCAACCAGTTGCTTGACATTAAGAACCACTTTCTCTTCAAAGAGGCTTCTGTCTTTATCCCTTCTATCGAGCATCAGCTTTAATGCGGTGTTCACCTCCGTCAGGTTCGCCACCTGTATCGATAGCTCCTCTGTCCGTTGGATGACCTGTTTTTCCAGTTCAGCTTTTAATTTTTTTCCTTTTAGGGCTATCGGTTTTGGTCGGGGACGCGCCTTGTATAAGACCACTATACATTTTTTCCCGTTTACGACATCGACCGTTCCATGAATGTTAAAGACTTTGGCAATGCCGTCTTTTGTCTTGCAAGGAACATCTTTTTCAAAAAAATCCGACATTCCGGACAAACTCTTTATTTTTAAAAATATGGGATGAAAAATACCTTTAGGATGTATATCTCCCACGGGCATCCCCATGAGTTCCTTTTCATCATAGCCCAGTTCCTGACAGATGGCTGGATTGGCGAATTTAACGCGACCACTTCTGAAATTCGCAATCAGTATTCCATCCGTACCGAATCGGGATAACATCATGCCAAAACTATCAGAAGAAAGTACTTGGGATGGTTTTTTCTTTTGATCCTTTCGCCTTCTGGTGTCTTTATTTTTAATCGTCATCTCTACTTCTCCCGTTAAATCTCTTGTATCAGCCGTGACTCTTAAGCAAGCGCAAAAGAAAATCGGTAGCTACGTATTTCGTAAGTAAAACTCTATCAAAATAATATGGATAAGGCAAGGAAAAGATTTATCGGATAAAAAAAGCGCTGGATCGGATATGATTACGTTTAAAAAGCTCGACCCGGTCCTGGATTGCCTGAACCTGTTCCTCGGCAAGCGGTATGGGTTGATGAGATTCTAGAATTTGGGCCAGCCGGTTTTGAGCCCGCTGCAATAAATCGGTGCTTCCGGTTTGTTGCCATTTGTCAAAACCCATTCGGCTAAACAGTTTTGGGCGCCATTGGGTGCTTCTGAGATGTTTGAGGGTATGTTCATGGGACAGAAATTCACCGTCTGCGCCCACCTGGCGAATGGCATCCAGACCCAACATTTCATCGTCTACAGGGATGCCGCTTTTCATACGTCTCACCGGATCGATAGTTTCATCACCGAACAGCACGATGAATTTTATCTTTATCGTCACTTGACAGAAAGGTTAATTTTGGCCTAAAAGTGGGGTTGGAATTCAATGGTAAAATTTCCTTATTCATACGCCGGTGGTTTGTGCCACCTCATTCAAACCGAGTTGTTCCAGTTTCTGTTGGGTGGGGCGACCCATCTCATCCCAGCCCATCATCCGGTAAAATTCCTGTTTCATCGGCTCCATCCAGGCATGTGGCTTTGACGGCGCTTCCCCGGCGTTGTAATCTTTTTCAAAAAACATGTCCGGAAGTCGATCGTCCCGAACAGTAAAACCGTGTCGCAAATTAAAAAGCCGTTCCAAGTTAACAATTTTTTCACCGGCGGCAAAAAGGTCTTTCGCCTTGAAGGACGTTTGAGTGATGGCAGCGGTCAATCCCGCTTCGGCTTCCAGATCATAGGCACAAATCAAGCACAAAGGTGGAATTTTGCAGATTCCCAGGCTGTCAAGGGCGTTTGTGATGATCATGGACCGCCTGACCAGATCGGCTTTTCCATGGATCGACTTGAGGTCGACTTTTTTCTCTGTTTCGATGCCGTTTCTTATTTTTTTGGACTCATACTTATATTCCAAGGTAGCAAATACATCATTAAAATCCGCCCCGCGGCCGGCCACTGTATATCCCAGAGCCGTGCCCATGATATTGTTGGGGTGGTACCCGGGCATTTCAAGCCCTTTGACGTGAGCCGCGTATCGGTCCGCACCCCTCCCGATATGGGCCGCTGCCCGGCAAACGCCTTGAGATAAGATCTTTCCAAATCCTTCATATGCAGCCATCCGGCGAATCAACACCTCCATTACCGCATCATCTCCCCAATTGATTTCGAGGCCATCGGTATCTTCAGTGGTTATGATTTTCCTTTCAAAAAGATCCATAACAAATGCGATAACACCTCCGGCTGAGATGCTGTCGAGCCCCAGCTTGGAGCAGAGGTTATCCAGGTAAACAAGGGCTTCCAGGTCTTCCAGTCCGCATTTGGAGCCCAGCGCCAACATGGTTTCAAATTCGGGACGAACAACGCGGCCACCCTGGAATCTGGCACTTTCAAATTTAAGGTCCGCCTTGCATCCCACCGGACAACGATGGCAGCTACGTTTGCGAGAGATATTTTTCGCTAAACGTTTTCCATCAATACGATCGGCTGCGTGAAAATGAAAATCCTGATAATTGCGCGTAGCCAGAATCCCGAGATCATCCGCCCATTTCACATAACCCGACCCGCCATAGGTTGAAATTCCGGCATAATGCGGTGACTTTTTCATAAGCTTTGCGTAATTGATTATCGCATCCCTCTTATCAGAGGATCTTTGGGAAAGGGGCGCCGGTTTTTTACCACAAATGACCAGGGCTTTAAGATTTTTAGATCCCATTACCGTCCCCATGCCTGTTCGCCCGGCCGCGTGGTCGTAGTCTGTCATGATACAGCCGAACAGCGACCCGTTCTCTCCTCCCGGTCCGATGGCCATCACCTTTAACGGGGCGCCCGCATAACGGGCTTCCAGCGCGTCATGAGTCTGCCAGGTGTCCATCCCCCATAGATCGGCGGCATCTTCGATTTTGATCCCGTGATTGTCAATCAACAGAAAAACCGGAGAGTCCGATTTCCCTCGAACAATGATCTGTTGAATGCCGAATGACCGCAGTCTGGCCCCAAATCCGCCGCCCACATTGGAACTTCCCAAACCACCGGTCAGGGGAGAAAGAGAATTGATATGCAGTCTGGCAGATGCGGGCGCTTCTGTTCCCGTGAGCAACCCGCAGGAGAATGTGATGATATTTTTCGGACTGAGAGGATCAACACCGGCCGGGATATGGTCCCAAATGAATTTGACATTCATTCCCCGACCACCCAGAAAAGTTAACACTAAATCATCGGGGCTGGATCGAAATTTCCATGTTCTATCGGATAAATCGATTTCAAGAATACGTCCCAAAAAATCCATGTGTGATAATACTTTCTTAGTATGTATTTTGTACAATGCCTCATATAGTCAACCCTCCCTTTGAAGTCAAGATCGATAAAACCACTCCCAATCACTTCTTGATATAACCGGGTCGATTTCATGAGTTATCTTCGGCATCCAGAAGATTTAGAAATGCCGAAATCTTTTCAAGCGGCAGGATATGATCAATTGCGGCCGCAGCCATGGCCGCCCGTGGCATGGCGGCGGCCTCAGCGGTATCCGGATTTTGAACAATGGCCAGTCCTCCGGATTCCTTGATGACCTTGAGGCCGTAACTCCCATCGACATTTCCACCCGTCAGAATCATCCCCACCAGCCTGGACCCATATGCATCAGCCGCTGATTCAAACAGCACGTCAATGGATGGCCGGGAGTAATTGACAAGTTCATCAACTGACAAGGAAAAGGTTTTGTCTGTTTCAATGAGCAGATGATAATTTGCAGGGGCGATATAAACAGCGCCCGGTTGGATAATCTCTTTTTCATCCGCCTGTTTGACCCTCAAAGGAGACACGTCGTTTAAATGGCGGGCCAAAAAGTAATCTGATGTGGAAAGGGTATGCTGCACAATAACGACACTCATCATAAATTCCGGCACCAATTGAGAAAGAATGGTGTCAAGAGCATTCATTCCGCCTGCTGAAGCCCCGATGACCACTGCCGTGTATCCCTTTTTCATTGATGTGGGTTCACCCATTTTTTACCCCGGATCTTTTTCATCCTCAGCTTTTTTTCGATATATCCGTTCCGCTTTGACAACATCTTCAAAATCTTGTGAAACATCTGAGAACCGGATGGTTTCTTTTTTACCAATACATAGATATCCACCTTCCTGCAGACTCTCTTTTAAAAGACCGAACACCCGATTTTGCAGCTCCCGGCTGAAGTAGATCAATACATTTCGGCAAAGAATCATATTCATTTCCCCAAAAGAACCATCGGTTACCAGATTATGATCAGAAAAAGTGATTTTCTCTTTTAAAAACTGCTTCATGAGCGCATATTCATATCTGGCCGTGTAATAATCAGCAAACGACGCACATCCCCCTGCGTTCTGGTAGTTACGGGTATATGTTTTCAATTTATCGATTGCATATATCCCCTGTCTGGCTTTCTGAATGACCACTTCGTTAAAGTCGGTGGCATAAATGTGAGTCCGTTCAAACAGGCCCTCTTCCTGCAGGACAATCGCCACGGAATAAACTTCTTCACCGGTGGCACAACCCGCATGCCAAATTTTTAAAAATGGATATTTTTTCAGTTCCGGCACGATGGTTTGCCTCAATGCCAGATAAAATGATGGATCACGGAACATTTCGGTAACGTTAATGGAAAGGTCTAAAAGGAGTGTGGAGAAAAATGATTCATCATAGATTATTTTGTGCTGCAATGCGGATATGGACTCAAGACCGGATAAAGAAAGTCTTCGGAGAATTCGACGTTTGATGGAAGCCATAGAATAACTTCTAAAATCGTACCCGTACTTTTGGTAGATCGCCTCTATAAGCAGCCTGATTTCAATATTTTTATTACTGGTTTCCGTTTCCATGGGGTGGTGTCCCTTTTTTACCGACCGGTTAACCCGTTGTTAATACCAAAAAAAGTCCAAATTACAAAGACGTTTTTTCCGGTTTCAACCTCCCATCCGCCGTCAATTTAATTTCAGGTATTGATTTTGCGTTGATTCCTGATTTCTTTCATGGTAATTACGTTCCATCGATATATGAAAATTTTAAATGATGCTCCAACCTCCGAGCACTTCAATCCTTTAATCTTCATCTTAACGCGACCTTTGAGAAATGCTCAATTTCGTTTTAGTTTAAGTCAAAAATCCCGGACTCTGAGTGGGGGACGGCAAAAATTTTAGTCATCCCGATGGAACAATCCATCGGGACGGACATCCATGCATTAAGGATTTCGAGGATTAAAATTTGCGCCTGCCGTCAAATCCTGCCGATCGGGACACAGAAATTGGGCAAAAGGGGTATTTTTCAAAGGTCTCCTTAGCTTAACAGAATGCTGCCTGAATATTATATCCTAATTATCGGTTATATTTTTGGATTCTACATGGCCTGGAATATCGGGGCCAATGATGTTGCCAATTCTATGGCCTCCGCTGTCGGCGCCAAGGCCATTACCATCCGGCAGGCCATCTTTATCGCCGCCACATTGAACGTTCTTGGGGCAACCGTTATCGGGTCCCATGTAACCAACACCATTCGGAAAGGGATCGTCTCCACCGAGATTCTGGCCGACCCCCACATTGCCCTTTTGGGCGCGCTTTCGGCGCTGTTGGCGGCTGCTCTCTGGGTCTCTTTTGCCACATGGAAATCTTTGCCGGTTTCCACCACCCATTCCATTGTTGGAGCCATGATCGGGTTCGGTATTATGGCCGGCGGTTTCTCAGTTATTAATTGGGACAAACTGGGTGCCGTGGTTTTGAGCTGGGTCATATCTCCCGTGTTAAGCATGGTCATCAGTTTTATCATGCTCAAAATTATCATTCGACTGATCCTTTCCAAACCGGACCCGTTTCATCAGGCACTCCGGTTCTCTCCTTTTTTTATCGGCATCGCGGCTTCTATCATTGTGCTGTCATTTCTGTTTAAAACACCCCTGGGCAAAAACTTGGCCCTCAACACAGGATCAGCGTTAGGTATCGCCATAATTTTAGGTATTTTTTTAGGATTCCTTGGAAAAGGGATTCTAAAACGAATTATCCAGCCGAAAAACTCCTCCGGGGAGGAAGAAATATTTCGTCGAATTCAAATCGGAACATCCTGCTATGTGGCCCTGGCCCAGGGTGCCAATGATGTTGCCAATGCCATCGGCCCGCTGGCGGTGATATACTTTTTGGTTAACACCGGGACTGTGGGTGACAAAGTGCCCGTCCCTTTGTTTTTACTCCTATTTGGAGGTGTCGGCATCGCCCTCGGTATCGCCATGGCCGGTCATCGCGTCATGGATACCATCGGCAAAAAAATCACCACCCTCACGAACACCCGGGGTTTTGCTGTGGATTTTGCGGCAGCCACCACCGTCATGATCGCTTCTAAAATGGGGCTTCCGGTCTCCACGACACATGCGGCTGTGGGGGGTGTTATGGGAATCGGGCTGGCACGAGGCATGGAAGCGATCAACTTCAAAATTATTTTCCAAATTGTCATCTATTGGGTGCTGACCGTTCCCGCGTCAGCTTTGACCAGTATGCTTCTTTTCAAGGTTTTACAAACGGTATTTTAGGAGGAGAAAATGAGGATCCCTTTTATTTCAATGTTTATGACATCCCCTTTCGACGGCCTCCAGGAACACGCAGAAAAGGTTAAAGAATGCGCTTGGACATTTCAGCATGCGATTGAATGCCACTTTTCAAACCGGTGTGAACGATTTGAAGAGCTCCGCAAAGACATTATTTCATTTGAACGCGAAGCCGACGCCATCAAGAGACGAATCCGGGGACACATACCCAAGGGCACCCTGCTTCCGGTGGATAAATTTCAACTATTCAGATATTTAAGAGAACAGGATTCTGTTCTGGATGCGGTGGAAGATTCCCTGGACTGGATCTCCTTTCGAATGGAACCGGGTATTCCTAAAGAGTTCCAGAAGGATTTTCTATTGCTCATCGATGCGGTTGTCGACCCGATTGACGAACTGAGTCTCATGCTGAAAGAGGCCAGGAAATATTTCAGAACCTATTCCGAAAAGCAGCGCGTGGTGGTTAAAGAAATTATTCATAATTTACGATTACAAGAACGGAAAGCCGATCGGTTGGAGGATGGCATCAGAAGTAACGCCTTTCATTTAGAAACTGATCCGGTCACTGTTTTTCATGTGGTGAGACTTGCAGAATATATCGGTTCTATCGCCGACCACGCGGAAAACACCGGAGATATGATGCGCGCTATGATTGCAAAATAAAAAAAAGAGACCGAATGCCTGACACTCGGTCTCTTATCGTCAACCCGAAAAGTCGTATCAGCAGCAACAAGCCGATACATAACATCCACAAGGATCTACATAGCAGCCGCAAGGATCAACGCGACAGCAGGGATCTACGAAAGAACAAGTATCGGATGGGTCCTTGCTGGGGCTTTCGCTCATCTCATTTTTCTTTTTATCTTTTTGATCGGCCATATTCTCACCTCCCTATTCCCCGAAAAACAGGTATGAAACAACCCATCCACATCAAGGGTTTAAGAGTCGATCATTACCGTTTTGCATCACTTTACCTATAAAAAGGTTCCTGATGTGGCTATCGGGAAGTATTTTAATTTTCAACACAGCCTGAAAATGAATCTAAAAACAGGCTCTTATAACATAAGCATGTTTTCCCCGGACTCCAGGTCATCATCTTAATTTTGGATCTTCCAACTGCCGTCCGGCTGCCTGCAGGCGGTGCCATACCCCTGAGTCTCTTTGCCGCCGATTACGATCGTTTGCTGGTATTCCCGACAATACCCCTGTTCTTTGGTGACGATGACCCTGCCGGAGTGGCCTGTTTCGTTATTATACCACTGATTCCCTTCCCCTATTTTGGAAGTTTCGATGGTGCTGGACAGGGTGGATTCATGCACCCGAGACTCTTCCGTGTTGAGTTTGTCATACATGCCGCCCAATTTAGAGCCGGCGATGCCGCCGACAATCATGCCCACCCCGGCGCCGATGGTCCGGGCAACGTTATCCCCTCCCACCTGGTGACCGATAATCGCTCCGGCAATAATGCCTGTAAGGGTACCCAGGGTTTCACCGGTCCGGGTTCCCGGGGCACAGCTCAGCAGTGGGGCAACAATTAGTAAAACCAGTAGTTTTTTCATTTGTTGGCTCCTTTAAATGCATTTGAATCGCACATTTTTTTTTAAAAAAAATAACCCTTGGATCATTCGGAATCTGTTTGAGCATCCATTTGGCTTCTTTTTTCACTTTCCTTTTTTTCAACAATGCAATAGATTCCGCCTTCTTCCACTCCAGGTTCGAAGCAGCCATTGCAGGAAATACATTTGGCTTCACGCCGGTCCCCTTTCAGCCATCGATTCGGCAATCCAGGTTCCCGGATAAACGGTCTGGACATGGCGATATAATCCATTTTGTCATCCAAAATGGCCTTTTCAGCCACTCCATAGGAGCGAAATCCCCCCACCACCATCACCGGACAGTTAACCGCCTCCTTGATCAGCCGCGCCAGATCCAGATTATAGGCTTCTTTTTCCGGTTTATTGATTTTTCGGCGGGCCGGGTTTTTGGCCCCTGAAGCGGATGTGCCGGCTGAAACCTCAATGGCATCGATTCCGGCATCTGAAAGGAGCCGGGCCGCACGCGCGCCGTCCTCGATATTCAGAGCACCCTCTAAGTTATCTGAGGCATTCAGTTTAATCATCACCGGAAAATCAGCCCCCACCGCTGCCCTCACGGTTTGATAAACTTCGATCATAAATCGGCTCCGATTCTCGAAACTGCCGCCATAGGAATCGGTTCGTCGGTTGGTCAAGGGAGATAAAAACTGATTGATCAGATATCCATGGGCGCCATGCAACTGAACAGCGTCAAATCCCCATGCTTTGGCCCTGCGGGCCCCATCACCGAAGGCCGTAACAATCTCGTTGATATCATCTAGGGTCAGTTCAAGGGGTTTTTGTGAAAATTGTTCTACTTTTACAGCGGACGGGGCCAAAGGCTGTTGTCCGGAATTTTTAGCAACGGCCTGTCCGCCCGCATGAACCAGCTGGACAGCGATCTTCCCTCCCATCTCATGGACGGTCCGGGTCAAAATTTCATAGTCGGTTTTAAAGTCATCGGTATGGATTCCCATTTTCCCGACGTGCTGTTTTCCCTCGGGCCTGATAAAAGCATACCCTGTAATGATCAGGCCGACGCCCCCCTGGGCCAGATCTTTGTACCAAGATGTCAATTTTTCCGTCGGCCTTCCATCCGGAGCACACATGCCTTCCCAGGTCGCTGACCGCACCAGCCGGTTTTGCATTTTCATACTGTTAATGTTCGTTTTTTCAAACAACGGGGTCATATTTTTTCTCCTTTTAACAAAATGGATGGGTTTCTGCTTATGATCAAATCATACCGGAATTCATGTAAAGAAATAACAACGATGAAATTTGATGTCAACGCTGGATGCTTAACAAAGTATCTAAATTGGATTGGAAATCTTTTAGGAATTGAGACAGGTAACTTACTCCGGTTCCCGATATAGGGCCAGCACTCCGGATCTAGCCAGTTTCTTAATACCCATCGGTTCTAACAATAGAATCAAGGCATCGACCTTTTCTTGCCGACCAACGACCTCGATAATGTAATGGCTGGCACCGGTATCGACGACTCTGGCCCTGAAGGTTTCCGTTAATCTGAGAATTTCCGTGCGGTTCTTTAAAGTGGCTTTAACACAAATCAAGGCCATTTCCCGTTTAACCGTTTCCTCGCCGGTCATGTCGCGAACCTTAATCACGTTGATGAGCCGCCTCACCTGTTTCATGATCCGCTCGAGCATTTCCGGATTTGTCTTGGTGGTGATGGTGATGCGGGACATTTCCGGATTGGTCGTGGGTGCCCCGCATATGGTCTCGATATTGTAGCCGCGGCTGGCAAACAACCCTGAAACACGAGCGGTAACGCCGGGTTCATTTTCCACAAGCATGGTGATAATGTGCTTTTGCTCTTTCATAACAGTTCCCCTATTCCCCTTTATCCTTTCAGGCTGAAATGCAATAATGACAGTCCCTGAGTACCGAATTTTTAGTACAGCGAAATATGAAGTATCCAGCATCAAGTCCCTACGGGACATGCAGCCATGCATGCT
>SDBV01008985.1_pt1 | contig 13365 bp, 20 predicted proteins | sample 2277081 | NCBI WGS metagenome assembly SDBV01 (sample SAMN10402039, study PRJNA504765) | marine sediment metagenome | isolation source: marine sediment core GS10_PC15, 223 cmbsf | place: Arctic Ocean: Southern Knipovich Ridge | collected 2010 | reverse complement strand
AATAAAAGAGGCAGATCCGAAATACCTTCTCCTAAGAAAACTTGAAACAGAGAAAAACAGAGCGTCAAATTCTGTTGCAGTTTCCTCGGCTCAAAAAGAACAAATTGTTGCGATAAAGGACAAACTTCTAGACTTGATAAAAGGAAACGAAGAAAATGGGGGAATTGAGATGACGGAAATAAAATCAAAACTTCCAGAATTCTCTCCGACAATAGTCGAACAAGAAATTCAAAAACTTCTCGAAGAAGGAATAGCATTCGAACCTCGTCCTGGAAAAATTAGATATTTAGGTTAAAATGGAAAATAAAGTATTCCCTGCTACTAAAGCATTTGTTGTCTATACGGGAAGAGTATTAATCATAAGAGAGTCTTCTAATTACAAGGAAGGAACAAGCCCAGGAAGGTATGATGTTTCTGGCGGAAGAGTGAAATCAGGGCAGACATATTATCAAAGTTTATTAAGGGAAATCAGGGAAGAAACAGGATTAGTAGTAAGGATTAGAAACCGCCATAAACCATTTCACATTGATGAATGGAGGGTCGATATTCACGGTGATGAATTACAAATAGTAGGAGCATATTTTGAATGTTTTGCAGATTCAGATCAAGTGATTTTAAGCAAGGATCACGACAGATTTGAGTGGATAAATCCAGAAGATTATGGAAAATTTAATCTAATTCCAGGCCTAGAAAGGGCATTTGAAAGCTATTTGGCACTGAATAGATAATCACTTCTTCTTTCCCTTTTTCCCTTTCTTCTCAAACTTCTTGTTAAAGTAATATGCGACCCAAATCACAATCACAAGCCCTATGAGAGAAAGAATGAATTTTAAAACGTCATCTGCAAATCTCCAGAAACTTCCAACACCCCAAAGAACTATTCCTACTCCTCCTGCCATCAAACCAGCTCCAACAGCTTCCAAGCCAAAGAAAATTGCTCCTAAAGCAATTATCGCTATCCCTAAAGGAAGAGTTATTAAAAACAAAGTTCTAGAATATTTTTCCCTAGCATCTTCAAGATTGTTTCTACAAGTGAAATCGCGGTCACAAAAACCTTTCGCACCGTCTAGAGCCCGAGGAGCAATCTCAGAATTCCACTCTCCTCCAATTTCCTCACATCTTTCCTGAGTTTCAATAACCTCTGCAGTTCTGGATTCTCCACAAAAATCTTCATATTCTGGACCTTCATGAAAAATATTTATTCCCGTAACTGCAACAGAAACAGTAAGAATTACTATCACAAGACCGATTATATTATTTTTCAGAGTCATGAAGCTAAAATGCCTAAAAGATTTATAAACCTTGTCGAACAAAGATTTTTAATGGAAGATTATGAAAAACTACTTGAAGAAGCTTACAAAGGAATCAAGCAAACAGACAGTTCTAGCGAAAGATTCGAAATACCGAAGATAGAAGGGCATTTTGAAGGAAGAAAAACAATTCTGACAAACTTCTTCCAACTCTCATCACATTTAAGGAGAAAACCCGAACACTTTCAAAAATTCTTGCTTAGAGAATTAGCAGCTTCAGGGCAAAAAGAAGGAGATCGTCTAGTTCTAAACATGAAAGTTCCGAGTGCAAAGATAAATCAAAAGGTGGAATCGTACGTTAAGGAATTTGTTCTCTGCAGAGAATGTAAAAAACCAGATACTGAACTAATCAGAGAAGATAGAATTACCTTTGTTCACTGCCTTGCTTGTGGAGCAAAACACTCAGTTAGAAGCAAAATCTAAATTCAGAAGGTTTAAAAATTAAGATTTCTTATGGTTTTTAGGAGGATAAAAAAAATGGTAAGCGGATATTGTGTAAAATGCGGACGTGGAGATTCATCTAAAGGGAAAGGGAAAGAGATGAAAAATCCCGAAATCAAACAAACTGCGAAAGGCGGATACATGGCTCAAGGTAATTGCGTTACATGCGATACCAGAATGAGTGCTATGATTTCCAAAGATAACGCAGAGAAAGCAATGAAAGACGGGGCAAAAAAATCTTTTTAATTAACCCTTATTTATTCTTATGAATATGATATTTGTAAATGTAATTAAGTCTTACAGGGACGTTGTTGCTATTTGTGATAAGGAGCTTCTCGGGAAAAAATTTGAAGAAGGAAAATTCCAACTAGATGTAAAGGAAAATTTCTACAAAGGAGAGTTGGTTTCTGAAGAAGAAGCTATTAAAATATCTGAGTCTTTCTCAAAAGAGGACTCAACATTCAACATTGTTGGAGAGAATTCTATTAAAGTCGCCCTAAAAACAAGGATGATTGAAAAGGAAGACGTCGGAGAGGTTGAAGGAATCCCCTTTGCCTTAGTTCTTTTATGAAGTAGTGGCTTCCTCATATAATCGTTTTACTTCAAATTCTCTTTCTTCTGGAAAAGCCGTCTCATAGGCTTCTGCCAATGCCATAGCTTCGTTAAAATAAGGTTTAGATTCAACAGTAATCAGATTACTGCGGGGAGTTATACTAATTCCATATCCAGGAGCTTCAGTAGAATAACGTTTTATATGGATATTTCCTAAATAAGTCTCAACTCTTTGAGAATCAATAGAACCAAGAACCTGTTCGGTAATCTCTACCAACCGACTAGTTTTCTCTCTCAAAGCAACTTCCCGGTCACTCAAACCAGTAACTTTAACCATCACTTTTCTTAAGTTTCAGTATTTAAATAAATTTATCCACTAAAAAGCATATATTAAAATTTATAAACAAACTTCTTTTAGGATAAAGATGGGATATTATAAAAAACCAAACAAAAATCAAGAAGAAGAAATTGTAACAAGAGTAAAACTTCCAAGAGGCAGAGAAGTTTTAGGCATCATTGATCAAAGACTCGGAGGAAATAAAATGATGGTTAATTGTCTTGATGGAAAAGCAAGGAACTGTCGTGTTCCCGGAAGATTAAGGAGAAGATTATGGCTAAGACCCGGAGACACCGTAATAATAGAGCCTTGGGAATTGGATAGTGAAAAAAAAGGAGATGTTCTTTTCAAATATCGTCCAAACCAAGTCGAATGGCTAAAAAAGAAGGGTTATCTAAAAACAGAAACAGAAGAGTTCTAAAATGGAAATTAATGAAAAGGTATTAAAATCAATAAAGAATATCTTAAATAAGAACAAACTTTTAACACTCTCTACATCTTATAACAATCAGCCACACTCAAATACTGCTTATTACACTTTTGACAAGGAATTTAATATATATATTTGGAGTGAAAAAAATACCAAACACGAAAGAAATATTTCAAAAAATAATAAGGTAGCAGTTAATATTTTTGATTCTTCGCAGAAATGGGGATCATTGCTTCAAGGTATACAGGCTATAGGAACTGCAACCCCTATTAAAAATAGCGAACTAATGAGGGTGGGAACCCTCTATATAAAAAGATTTCCTTCTTCTATAAAGATTATTAAAAAAATAAAGGGATTCCATGACAAGATTTTTAAATCCAGAATATACAAAATAAAATTGGATAAAATAAAGGTTTTTGATGAAAAAACTTTTGGGAAGGGGGAATTTAGAGAAGTTTGATTAAAAATGGAAAAACTAATTTGTGACAAACTTCCAAGAATAGTGAAAAACAGGAAAAAGCTTGAAGAAAAACTTGGTGTAAAAATATCTAACCGTGGAAAAGAAGTTTTTATCAGAGGAAAACCAGAAGACGAATACACCGCAGAAAAAGTAATCGGAGCATTGGAGTTTGGGTTTCCCTTTTCAACAGCCCTTCTAATAAAAGAGGAAGATTATGTTTTCGAAATAATAAACATCAAGGACCACACAAACAGAAAAGATTTAGAGAGAGTGAGAGCACGACTGATAGGAACAGGGGGAGGAACACTAAAAACTCTCTGCCAATTAACAAAGTGCAATTTTGAACTAAAAGATAACCGCATAGGAATTCTTGGAGACCCTGAATATATAAGAAACGCTCAAGAGGCAGTAATCTCTTTGATAAAAGGCTCAAAACAATCCAACATATACAGTCATCTCGAAAAGCACCAGATTAGGCCAGCGGAGGATTTGGGATTGAAAGAATAAGTTTTAATGAAAATGAGTTTTAATTCCTTCCAAAATTTCCTTGAAGATCTTTTTAGAACCGAAACTAACTCTGCACACCCCATATTCATGCCTAGCCTTCCTTATATTTGGTTTAGATTTGGAAATGTATGATTTTGTGAATTGGGATAATGGAATTTTCAGCTCTTTAGACCAAAATTCTTTGGCCTTTTTTTCATCAAAAGAGTTCCATATGTAAAGTCTCCCTTTTAACCTCTTTTCATCAATTTCGAAGTATTTTCTTATCCAAGAAACGAAATATTTTAAGACTTTTACATCCGTATTAGTTAATGCAACAAAATAATTTCCTGTTTTATCTCCTTCCCCCCAGTAAAGCATTAGCCCTAGTTCCTTAGTGAGTTTCATATTAAATGGTGTGCACCATTACTTAAATAGATTTATCTAGACTGAAGAATAGTAAGATGGTTAAATTTAAATACAGTTCTCTTTTATTAAAATCAGTCCCGGTAGCTCAGTTGGTTAGAGCGCATGGCTGTTAGATTCGTAAAAAGGGTATGGTGACCATGAAGTCGTAGGTTCGAGTCCTACCCGGGACGTTTCTCACCACATAAATTTTTAAAAAAGAGCTTACGATTTTTTTATATGGCAGAACCAGAAATAAGTTGCTGTAATGAATCAATTGAGCTTAGAGCTAGAGGAGGAGATTCTTGGAGAACATACAGGCCATTAGAGGCGAATTGTAATTCTTGCGGGAATCATTTTCAAAAACAAGGGGAAACTGGAACGATTTATGTTCTACCAAAAAAAGGAGAAGAGTATCAATGTTTAAACTGCGAAAAACCTTTATCCAGAATAATGCAACTTCATCCATATCTAGACGAAAATGGAATAATTTCCCCAGAAGGGGTAAATGAAGAAATCCCATATTGTCCTAAATGCGATGAAGGTCGTGAGCCAGAAAAGTTCGGCATAGTAATAATAAGATCTTCAAAAAATCAATAATTTTATAACTTTTAATTCTAAACATAGTTTATGAAAAAGTTAAATAAAAGAACACGTGTTCTTTTAGCAATGTCGGGAGGAGTGGATAGCAGTGTAGCGGCACTCTTGATGAAAAGAAAAGGATATGAAGTAATAGGCGCGTTTATGAAAAACTGGAGTGATACAAAAAACGATTTGGGGGAATGCACTTGGAAAGACGATAGAAAAGAAGCTATGAGGATTGCTGCAAAACTCGAAATTCCATTAATCACTCTAGACTTTGAAAAAGAATACAGAAGGGATGTTGTAGATAAAATGTTCAAAAACTATAGGAGAGGAATTACTCCTAACCCAGATATAGACTGCAACCAAAAAATAAAATTTCCCCTTCTCTGGAAAGCTGCAAAAAAGCTAAAAGCAGATTATGTGGTAACGGGACATTATTCAAGGATAAAAAATAATAAATTATACAGAGCAAAGGACGAATCCAAAGACCAATCTTACTTTCTCTACAGATTAAACAAAAATGACCTAAAACACTCCCTATTCCCCATAGGGGATTATACAAAAAAACAAGTCAGAGGAATAGCAAGAAAAAACAAATTTCCAAATTTCGATAGAAAAGGAACAGTAGGAATCTGTTTTATAGGAAAGATAAACCTAAAGAAATTTCTACAAAAAAAGATTAAACCAAAGAAAGGAAAAATTCTAGACCCTGAAGGAAACCTAATTGGAAAACATGACGGGATATATTACTACACTGTTGGTCAAAGAATAGGTCCCCGGTTCGGAATAGAAATCGATAAGGGGAAAACTATGAAGAGGTGGTATGTTGCAAGAAAAAACCTAAAAAGAAATGAAATAGTCGCAGCACCAGAATCCCACCCCTTAAACCTAAGAAAAGAAATTATGTTAAAAAATACTCATTGGATAAGTAATGAACCAGCTAAAAATAAAAAAACAAAAGTTTTATCCAGAATAAGGCAGGTTGGTGAACTTCTTCCAAGCATAATATCTTATAACAAAAAAAACAGGCGATTTAAGGTCATTGTCAATAAGGCCATAACAGGGGTTTCGGAAGGCCAAGCAATTGTTCTCTACAAGGGAAAAGAAGTTCTCGGAGGAGGAGTGATAGGGTTTAATTAAACTTAAAAATCACGGTTTAAATCCTTTTGATTTAGCCCACCTTATCAGATTTTGCATTAATTTTTTTTCTTTGTCATATTTTTTCTTCTTTTCTTCATAATCTTTCAAATTTTCTTTATGTACCTGCATTCCTTTTCCCCATTTTTTATAGTCTTTTTTGTATTTTTGACTTGTTCCTCTATAAGAGGTTATTAAATCATTTATGATCATATCAAAAGTTTTACCCTTCTCAGAAAGATCCAAGCCTAATATCCTTTCTTTAGTTTCTTTAGTAACTTTTATGGTAGTTTCCATCGTATATTGAGTATACCATGTATACCTTATAAATCTTTCTGTTAATCACTAAACTTAAAAACATCTCTACACTGTATAAAACATGGACCTAGACAAAGCAATTCAATCGAGAAAAAGTGTTAAAAGATTCAACTCTAAAAAACCGGATTGGCGCGACATTCTTGAAGCTATCAATGCTGCTCGTTATGCACCGATGGCCGGAAACAATTACACTTTAAGATTTATTCTTATTTCAGACAAAGAGAAAATAAACAAAATAGCAGAATGTGCGCAACAAGATTTCGTCTCTAAAGCACACTATCTCGTCATAGCATGTTCAAATCTTTCAAGAGTGGTTAATTCTTTCGAAGAGCGAGGAGAAACATATACTAAGCAACAAGCAGGAGCAGCAATCCAAAACTTTCTTCTCAAAGCGGAAGAACTTGGATTAGCAACATGTTGGGTAGGGCATTTTGTTGAAAGCCAAATCAAAAGGGATCTTAAAATTCCGAAAGACGTTAATGTAGAAGCAATTCTTCCCATCGGTTTTGAATATCAGAAAAAAAGAACAAGAAAAGCTCCGTGTGAATTAGATAAAATTCTTTATTTTGAGAAATACGGGCAAAGAAAAATGAAGGAACCCAAAAAGATAGACGTTTAAAAAAATTTCTAAAAAGAGAACTTCGGGGATTTCTCCCCGAGAAAAAAATAAAAAATTTAAAATTAAATCTGAATTATCTCCAAACTTCTATTCCTAAGTCAGACATTTCTTTAGAAGGTGCACTTTCTTCGGTAGCTTTTCCCATAACGTATGGGCTGTTCACACCAGTCATAATCGTAATAACACGAACCTTTCCTACAAAATCTTTACTGATTCGTGCACCAATTATTACCTGTGCATCTGGACTTAAGTTTTCTGAAACAATTCTTCCAACTGTGTCAAATTCTTCCAATTTCAAGTCAGGTCCACAAGTAACGTGTATCAAAGCTCCTGTAGCACCCTTGTAATCCACGTCAAGTAGAGGATGTGTGAGTGCTTGCTTTACGGCTTCGACTACCTTGTCCTGCGTATCTGCTTCTCCAATACCAATAACAGCCATGTTTCCATTTTTCATTATCGCGGAAACATCTGCATAGTCCAAATTAATCAAGCTCGGAAGAGTAATTGTTTCGACAATTCCCTTAACCATCGTGCTTACGAGCTCATTAGCAACAGCAAAAGCCTGTTCAATTGGCAATTGTCCGGCAATATCCACTAACCTATTATTATCTAAAACAATAGTGGTGTCCGTAACTTCTCTTAGCTCCTGAAGTCCAAATTCTGCTTTATCAATTCTTGCTCTTTCAGATTCAAAAGGCATTGTGACAACACCAATAACAACTGCTCCTGTTTCCTTGGCCATCTGAGCGATAATCGGTGCAGCTCCTGTTCCAGAACCACCACCCATTCCACACAAAACAAATACCATATCGGCTCCCGAAACAGCCTTCTTAAGTTCAGAAGTGGCTTCTTTTGCAGCTTCCCTTCCAATCTTAGGATCTCCACCTGCTCCCAAACCACGAGTCAACTCCTTACCAATAAGAAGTTTGTCATCTGCTTTGGAAACGCTTAAATGCAAAGCATCCGTATTCGTAGCATAAACGGTAGCTCCAGTTATTCCTTTGTTAAAAAGCCAGGTGACCATATTACCTCCGCAACCACCAACTCCAAAAACCTTGATGTTCGCCTTTCCTGCCTTCAACTCATCAAAGTTAATACTATGGCTTTCCGAATTATTCACTGCCTCTTTTGCAAAATCTAATACCATTTTTTTTACCTCCTTACAACTTTATCCCGTCAGAAGCAACTCCAACTACCAACCTTTCTCGCGAAAGTTTTAAATAGTTGACAAACTTCCAACTAATAACAAAAAGAATTCACACCACACAAATTAATTTATTTAATTCCCCAACCAAATAGATTAATATTATAAAAGAGAGAATACCTTCTTCTTTAAAAATATTTCTGTAGCCAAAAACGAATGTTTTTTAGATTCTTAAGAACCAATAACCTCTAAAGGGAAAGAAGCTTTACAATGAGGACCAACAGAGTTATCTGTGGCAGTAATATTTGTTAAACCGATCTCTTCCGCTTTTATCGAAACCGTAGCCCCCGTAATAGGATCAATTGTCGCCACAGTTTCATTACTCCCTGACCATGAAACGTTACTAGCATCATCAAAACCATAGGCGCCAATAATTGAACTAATACCTTTTAATAAACCCATTGAACTAATGGAAACCTGAATTTTACAATTTTCATCCTCATGAATAGTTGATCCGGGAATCATGAAATATTCGCCCTCACAATCTTGTGCGACTTCAAAATCTCCCGTCTGTTCGCATTCAAGAATCCCCGAATTAAAAGAACATGTGACGCCTCCTGAAAAACTCCCCTGACTCCATCTCGTGAGAACATCTGTCAAATCAGGTGCATTAAAATTGCAGGTTCCATCTCTCCCTTCCAACAAATCCGCTGCCTGATTCCCTATCTGTAACGTTTCGTCTATTTCCTCTTGAGTACTACCTGACGCTAATTGAAACTGAATAAATTCCTCACTATAATTCACATGCTGCTCTTCGATTCTCAATTTAAACGTGCAAATACCAGACTCTTTTTCAGTTATTCCATAATAACTTGTTGTAGTTATTGATATTCCGAAAAGATCGATGGTAACGGGAGAGGTTGTAAATTCAGATAGCCCACAATTTCTTGAAGACTCTATCAAACAATCCCAATCATCACATGAAACAAGGGTCGTATTTTCAGAAGAAGATTCATTAGAAAGTGTTTCGTTATCTTCAACACAATCTCTCCCTATTATGGGCTTCCCTTCGGTGGTCCCGCAATCGTTAGAATCAGAACAAACTCTTTCCTGAGTTCCCCCCATACAATCTCCCCAACCGGCACAAATCCAATCCTCTTGACAACCAACAACAGAAGATCTGCTTCCTTGACTTATCTCGGATGAAGAATCTTCATTCGTTCCATCACCTGAAAAAAATAAGAATAAAGAAGATACTCCTGCTACAACCAAAATAAAAATTATTCCTAAAATCGCTAACAATCCAATTCTTGGCTTTTTAGGAGGACGATAAGGGAGACGATGATGGGGATTATATCTCCGTGGAAAACGTTTGTCCATTTTATCACAAGCTAGAAATATTTTATAAAACTATTCTTTCTCCAATATCTCTGCCTTTATCCCTTCTTCCTCACACAACTCTACAAATTCTTTAGCATCGTCTTCATCCCCTATTATAGAACCCCAGTGCATCGGAATCGCCAGAGTGGGTTTTATTATTTTAGCAGCCTCCGCAGCTTCTTCTGCACTCATCGTAAATCTCCCTCCAACAGGAAGCAAAGCCACAAACTCTTTTCCTTGCTGCTTGTATCCAGTAAGTTTCTGCATCTCAGGGATTATGTCTGTATCTCCCGCATGATATATCATGATCCCCTCTATCTTAATTATGTAACCGACCCAACCTTCCTCTCCCGAATGAAAATGTTTGTCAATATTATATGCTGGAACAGCAGAAATTTTTACATCGCCGAGATCAACTTCCTGTCCCGGTTCCATCAACTCTATTTTAATGGGAACGTTGAATTTCGCTATCTTGCTCTGACAATCAGGAGTAGCCACAATTTTTGTCCCCTCCTTAACTATCTTGCTTAAATCGGGAAAACTACAATGATCCTGGTGGCTGTGTGTTATCAAAATTAGATCCGCAGGCTCAGATCCTTCTTTTATTTTGTAAGGATCAATATAAATAACTCTCGAATTTTTAATCATAAATCCCGCATGACCAAGCCACTTTATCTCAACTTCACCAATCTTCATTTCTTAAGAAAAAACACAGGGTTTTTAAGGATTTTGGAGTTTTCTACTCCATTCGTCAGTCCTTCCCGTTCTAAGCTGTCTATCTAAAATTTCTAACTCTTCATAAATTCCCTCTATTAAATCAAAATTCTTTGCCTCTTTCAAATCCACCCATTTAAAATCGGTAAGAGCAGAACATAGCCTAACATCTTCTCCAACAGGTTCTGCCCACAAACTAACGATTAAGCAAGGAATTTTATCAGGCCTTATGTAAACCATGCTCGTCACATAACCGATGTTCTTAATCCCTAATCCAACCTCTTCCTGAACCTCTCTCTTAACCAAATCTTCAAAAACATTGTACCAATGGTGTGGTGTATCTTTCTCTCTTAGAACATAGTCGAGAACTTCCAGCTTCCCTCCAGGAACAGTCCATCTACCTGGAAATGCTTTTTCCCAATCTGCCCTTTTAACAATCAGAAACTTCCCATCTTTAACAAGAATTCCGGTAACAACGACATAATGAGTCAGGTTTTTATCAGGAGCCATATAAGAAAAACCCTAAACACAAATATAAATATTATTGTAATACAACCTATATTAGAATTATTTCAAGAATTTAACTTTCTTAACCTTTCCCTTCTTCTCATCAATATCTACAATCACAAATTTCCCCTTGGAGCCTTCCCCAGGATTGACAACCAATGATTTTCCCAATTTCTTTTTTCCCTGATATTCCTCCATATGGCCACACAACACCAGAAAGGGTTTCTTTTTTAGTATTGATTTTCTAAAGAAAGTAATTCCTGAGCTTCCACCATCAAAAGGATTTTTTTTATCCCGGATTATATCAAAAATTCCTTGAGGAGGATAGTGAAGAATAAATATTGATTTTCCGATTAATTTTTTCACCAAAGAATTCATTTTTCTTTCCGCTTTTTCGTCTCTTTTATCGACTCTTTTTTGCCATTCTTTATCCCTTCCTTTTGCATTCGCAGAAATATCCAAATATCCCCCGAAACCCAAAAAAGAAATTCCCTTGCCTGTTCTAACTTTATAATTCATTTCTTTAATATTTTTTATTTTCTTAAGAAAATTCTTTATACTTTTCTTAGCCTTCATTAACCCCTTACTAAAAGGATAATCATACCATTCGTCATCCCCGTTTCCAAAAACAAAAAGTCCTGGCTTACCCAAACCATCTAAAAACAAAAGAACTCTCTTTCCGGATTCAAAATCTTTTTTAGTTAAATCCTTAAATCTTTTTTTTCCAAAAAATTCCTTAGGCGACTTGGCTTTTTTTCTATCCTTCAGATGAAATGTGTACTTAATGTAAGGGTACCATTCATCAATTCCTGCATAATCACCGACCCCAATTACAAAATCAAAATCTTCCTTTGGAATCCTTTTCTTAAGTTTTTCAATTTTTCCATGAACATCACCAACAACTAATATTTTCATAACAAACATAAAGAAAAACAATTTTTAAACTTAAGGCTTCCAACGAGTCATCGTCCTGGGAAATGCAATAGCATCCTTTATACTATCAAGACCACAAATCCACTGAATAACCCTCTCGATACCAACACCATAGCCAGAATGAGGAACAGAACCGTATTTCCTCAGATCAAAATAAAATTGATATTCTTCTGGTTTTTCTCCATCTTTTTTCAAATCCTTAGACATCTCTTTTACATCAAGACTTCTCTCGCTTCCCCCAACAATTTCTGTACCATTAGGGGCAAGCATATCAAAACAAAGCGCTTCGTCAGATTTCTTAGAGTCCCGTGGTTTGTAAAAAGCCATGACCTCTTTGGGATAATGAGTAACTACAACAGGCGTATCAAAATGCTTCATTATTTTTTCCTCTTCAATAGTTCTCAAATCTTTTCCAAAAGCCACCTTCATTTTATCCTTGGTCTTTAAAATTTCCAATACTTTACGATATTTTATCGTCGGCCATTTCTTCTTAGCAATCTTTAAAATTTCATTAGGATCTCTCCCCAAATGCTTAAATTCTTCAGAACATTCTTTCGCAACCTTTTCAATACAATATTTTATTTCTTTTTTTGCAAATTCCGTTATCTCGTCTAACTTCCACCATGCAACTTCCGTTTCAGCCATCCAAAATTCGGAGAGATGTCTCGAGGTCTTTGATTTTTCCGCCCTAAAGGTTGGTCCAAAATTATACACTTTTTCAAGAGCAAAAATTGCTGCTTCCCCATACAATTGCCATGTCTGGGCAAGATATACTTTTTGATCATAATAGTTTACCCCAAAAACGGTGCTTCCTCCTTCGGATTGCGTCGGTTGCAAAATAGGAGTATCAAACTTATAAAATCCCTCTTTCCTAAAGAATTCTTCCCTTGCTTGAACATAACTGCTTCTTATTTTCATGATAGCAACCATCTTCCTACTTCTCAACCACAAATGCCTCCTGTCTCCAAGAAGTTCTTCGTTCAAATCTTTTTGAATAGGAAACTCTTCACTAGTTCCAACGATGTTAATTTTATCAACCAGAATTTCATACCCTGACGGAGCCCTAGAATCTTTCTTAATTGTTCCTTCAAGCTCCAAAGAAGCCTCAATCTGCAATTTATCTATATCTTTCCATTGTTTCTTGAATTTTTCTCTCTTTAAAACACACTGGATAATATCCGTAGAATCTCTGAGAACTATGAATTTTAATTCGTTACTTCCTCTCTCCCTATAAATCCAACCACGCACAGCTATCTTCCCCTTTCCTCTTTTCATTGCTTCTGAAATTGATATGAATTTCATGGAGTCAACCTCTTTCTATCTCTTGGGAACATAGTGACTTCTCGGATATTATCCACATTACAAATAACCTGTGTCAGTCTTTCCAAACCAATGCTCCAGCCAGAGTGAATTGGAGCTCCAAATCTAAATGAATCCACATACCACTTGAAGTCTTTAGGATTTAATTTTTTCGATTTCAATTGCTCAATCAAAATTTCTGGGATATGCACCCTCTGTCCACCAGAAGAAATTTCGGTTCCTCCGTAAATAGCATCAAAACCTCCTGAAATTCCCTTTCCCTTGGACCAAATATAAAATGGCTTTATCTC
>SDBV01008984.1_pt1 | contig 13366 bp, 8 predicted proteins | sample 2277081 | NCBI WGS metagenome assembly SDBV01 (sample SAMN10402039, study PRJNA504765) | marine sediment metagenome | isolation source: marine sediment core GS10_PC15, 223 cmbsf | place: Arctic Ocean: Southern Knipovich Ridge | collected 2010 | reverse complement strand
TTCATCATTCATCATTCATCATTCATCATTCATCATTCTGCATTCATCATTCTGCATTCATCATTCTGCATTCATCATTCTGCATTCATCATTCTGCATTCATCATTCTGCATTCATCATTCTACATTCTGCATTGACCGCCATGCCCCCCTGCCCTGCCCCGGACGTCTGCTGGTTATACTTAGTTCGTCACGGCGCGACGGCCAACAACCGGGCGCGGCCGCCTCGAGTTCAGGGCCGGCGGACCGATCCGGAATTGTCGGAAGAAGGCCACCAGCAGGCCCGGCAGACCGGCCGGGCGCTGGCCGACGTGATCGTCGGCACCGTCTACACCAGTCCCCTGCTGCGAGCCCGTCAGACGGCCAGTGCCATCGCCGGGCCGCACGGGCTGGAGGTCGAGGTGGTCCAGGAGCTGATCGAGGTCGACGTGGGCCAGTGGGAAGGCCGCGATTGGGTCGAGATCGAAAAGACCGACCCGGAGGCCTACCGGTTGTTTACCACCGATGCGGAAGTGCACCCGTATCTGGGCGGCGAGAACCTGGGCACGGTCCAGGCCCGGGTGATCCCGGCGCTTAAGCGCCTGATGGCCGACAATCTCGGCCGGGTGGTCGTGGCCGTGGGCCATAACTGTGTCAATCGGGCCTACCTGGCCCATCTGCTGGGCATGCCGCTGGCCAAGTACCGATCGATCCCCCAGGACAACTGCGGGGTAAACCTGCTGCGCTACCGCGCCGGGCGGATAAAGGCGGTGACCATCAACGCGGTGGGACATTTGGACGCCGAGTGAGCGACGGTTGGGGGTGTCCGCGATCAGGCCGACGTGTGCCACTGCTTCGCAGAAGCAGTGCGGAAGCAGGAAAGAGATTACCTCTTCTCTCAGCCATAGAACTCGGCAACAGCCGGGATCGTTCGATCCACCTTGATCGGCACGTCGACCTTCTCAGCCCAATCAGCCGCACTCGACCACACCCAATCTTCCGGCCGAGCCACCAATCCACGTCGAACCGGATTGTGGTGGATGTACTCGCTGATCTTGTGAGCTGTCGCAGGATCATACACGTTACGGTCCTGCCCAGGTCCCGCCTGCCAGAATCGGCGGTACGTCCGGTTTCGGTTTCGCACCGTCAAGCGTTCCAAGAACTCGGGAGAAACTTCTTCCAAGAAGGCAACGGCCTTCTGACCGACAGGCCGCTTGATGTTCGCCACAATTCGGCTGGTCTCATACTTCCACCGACGCGGCCAGATCAACAGGTGGACGTGTTCAGGCATGACCACCCATGCCCACAGATCGAAACCGTGCTTCTCGCGTGCTGCGTGCAAGGCCTCGATAAACCACAGCCGAGTCCGATCTTTGCCCAACAACGGCATTCGGCGGTAGCAAGAGAAAGTCAGAAAGTGGGCATGGCCAGCCTCGTCGAACCGACGCACCTTCTTTCGGGGCTTTGCCGAATTCTCCGTATCGCTGTTCATTTCCGGATCATGACACATGCACTCATATCGTGCAAGCGTGATGGCCGATCTGGCCCAATGGCCAAGCTGCACACCGGCACTGCTTCTGCGAAGCAGTGGCACACGTCTCATTCTGAGCACACGTCTCATTCTGAGCACACGTCTCATTCTGAGCACACGTCGCGGATGCCCTGCTGAACAGGGAAGAGACCGCTCGGCTGGCGGTGGGTGACTATCGTCCGCTGCCGGTTGGTTTCTGCCACCGCAGCGCGTCGGGACGGCCGAGCCCCGGGTGAGCCATCACCCGGGGCCACCCGACCCTTCACTGACCCCTTCACGAGTCTGACCCTTCACCGGAAGAACGGGAGAATATTGGATGGCGCCGCTATTTGGCCCGCCGAGGGAGGTAATCCCATAAGCTGACTGACGAGGTAATTCAGCGTCATGCTCACTACCATCACAGCAATTGTCGCGACGCCAACAGTGTGATGCCGTTTCACAATGGCAAACATGCCTCCTGCAAGACCGGCGCCGTGAACACCTGCGTACATCATATACCACAATAGCCGCACACGAAGCCCTTCATGAAAGAATAGGAAGGCCCAAAGGGACATGTATGGGAGGTTGATGAGGACGAAGCCCACCACCACGGCAGTCATCGCGGCTCCTCGTGTCGCAAAAACCAGTGCCACTACTGTGGTTGCCAGAAGGCACGCCCATAGTTGATTGGGCCAGGCTAGGTCGTTCCGCCACGAGACACTCGCCACAAGCCCCGCGTAAAGGGCCGCGACAACTGTCACCCAGAACAGAGACCGCAGACTGTATTGCGGAAGACTGCTTCTTGGTTGCGAGGACTGCAAGTTCGGATCTTTCGACGGCATGCTTCAGTGCCCTTCGGCTTCGAGCCATGTGCCGCGACGACCGGGGGGTCAAGGGCCGGGTGGCCCCGGGTGATTGCTCACCCGGGGCCACCGAACCTTTTTTAGACCCTTTACTTTTGGCTCTTCCGGCTCCCGTTTCGCACCACAGAGGCCACGCAGGACACAGAGGTTTGAGAAAGTGGATCGACTTCACACATTCGGCCAGACGGAGAGCCATTTGCCAAGCCCGCCTTGGCCGTCAACGATGCCGCCGGGCAACCGCTCCTCTACTCCGCGTCCTCCCCGTCCTCTGCGGTAATGTCGCTGCTCAGGTGCGCGGACCAAGCAGCATCCGCCTTGCATCCGAAGCTTCCTCCTTGCCCAGCGGAGGCGATTCGTCAAGTGTCAAGAGTCGGCCTCGTTTCCGTTTACAGCAGTCTATCACACGCGACCAGCACTGGTGAGACGCCAGTGGCACACGTCCAACAATTGGGGACACCCGCACGTCTTCTGGGATTGTCAACTACTCGCCGGGGCGCTTCTGCCACCGCAGCGCGTCGGGACGCCGCGGCCCCTGGTCGAAAAACCGGGCCCCCTGCCCTGCCCTGTTGTAGTCGCCGAGATCTTTCCGGGCCTCTTCGATCAGCTTCATCAGTCGCGCGACCACCTCGGGACGTTGCGCGGCCAGGTCGTGCTTCTCTGCGACGTCGCCGTCCAGATCGTAGAGTTGGAGCTTCGGCACCGCGTCCACCATCCGGGCGGACCAGAGGCACCACTTCGGTCTGGCCGGCCGGGGCAGGACCAGCTTCCAGCGGCCGCTGCGGACCGCCTGGAGGTGATTGTAACAGTAGTAGAAAAACGCCTCGTGGGGGCTTTTGGCGCCGGGGCGGCCGGTGATCACCGCCGCGATGTCCTTTCCGTCGATGATCCGATCCTGCGGCGTCTTGGCCCCGGCCAGTCCGGCGAAGGTGGGCATCAGGTCCATCGAGGTGAGCACTTCGTCGCAGACCTCGCCGGGCGGAATACGTCCCGGCCAGCGCATGATGCAGGGCACCCGCAGGCCGCCCTCCCAGGTCATCATCTTCGCGCCCCGCAAGGGATCGGCCGAGCCGCCGTAGTCGCCCAGGTGCTCTTCGATCCACGGCCCGTTGTCGGAGGTGAAGACCATTAGCGTGTCTTCATCGATCCCGAGTTCCTCGAGCGTGTCGATGACCCGTCCGGCGCTCCAATCGAGTTCCCGGATCACGTCGCCGTAGAGCCCCCGGGGCGACTTGCCGCGGAACTCTCCCGATGCGCCCAGCGGGACGTGGGGCATGTTGTGGGCCAGGTAGAGGAAGAAGGGTTTCCGGCGGTTGCGGCGGATGAACTTGATCGCCTCTTGGGTGTAGCGCCGGGTGAGCAGATCCATGTCGGTGGGGCTTTCCAACACCTTCGCGCCGCGCATCAGCACCGTGGTGTAGCTGGGCTGGACCTGGCGGGTGAAGCCGTTGTGAAGCGGCGTGCCGTAGAAGTAGTCGAAGCCCTGGTTGTTGGGCATCAGCTTCGCCTCGAAGGGCCCCCTGCCCTGCCGCCCGGGACCGGCCAGGTGCCACTTGCCGATAATGGCGGTGGCGTAGCCGGCGGTCTTGAGGACCTCGGCGATGGTGATCTCACGAGGGTGGAGGATGGGATGGCCGCTCTTGGTGTTGCCCGGCTCGGCAACGCGGATCGGGTAGCAGCCGGTCATCAGGGCCGCCCGCGATACGCCGCAGACGGCCTGCACGTAGAAGCTGGTGAACCGCGTGCCCTCTTCTGCCATCCGATCCAGCCGCGGCGTGTCGATCAGCGGCGAGCCGAAACAGCCCAGGTCGTTGTAGCCCTGGTCGTCGGTGAAGAAGATGATGAAGTTTGGCGGGCGGTCATACGCGGCGCTTTCAGCCGCTCGAGGCTCGGCCGCGTACGGCGCGGTCACCAGGACGGCCGAGTAGACGATGATAGCCGCGGCGCAACGCGTGGCGAGAGGAAGTGGGTAAGCGAATGGCATCTAACGACTCCTGCGAAGATTCTGCGCAGTGCGTTGCGCGGCGGCCGTCGGTTCCTCCTGCATTGGGGCCTAAGTATAACAGGTTTCCAGGGGCGTGTGCTAACGTGGCGGTTGGCCACCATAGGGACAACCCTTTCGTATGCCACCCGTTCGTGTTACAATGCAGGTCGTTTCCGGTTGGACAGTCATCGGCACGGACAATTGGGAAAACCTGTGGACGACTCGATCGCCGGCAGTCGCGCGGAATCGGCCGATCCCAGCTCGGTCTCCTCGACGCTCTTGGAGCGAGTCAAGGCCCGGCGTCCGGAGGCCTGGGAGCGGCTGGTGGATCTGTACGGACCGGTGGTCTACCGGTGGTGCCGGCAGGCGGGCGTGAGTCGGGAAGACGCGGCGGACGTGGTTCAGGAAGTGTTCAGTTCGGTGGCCGGCCACGTGGCCGACTTCCGCCGCGAGAATCGCGGCGACAGCTTCACTGCCTGGCTGGCGACGATCACGCGGAACAAGATCCGCGACTATTATCGTCGTCTCAAAGGCCGCCCTCAGGCCCGGGGCGGCACCGACGCCCAGCAGCAGTTTTTGCAGGTTCCCGAGCTATCGGAACCGTCGCAGCCTAGCGGCCCGGAGCAAAGCGACGGTTCGCTTTCTCGCCGTGCCTTGGACCTGGTCCGGGCCGAGTTCGAGAACCGCACCTGGGAGGCGTTCTGGCGGACGGCGGTCGACCGCCAGCGCCCGGCCGACGTGGCGGACGATCTGGGGATGAGCCTCAACGCGGTCTACAAGGCCAAGTCGCGGGTGCTGCGGCGGTTGCGCCGGGAATTGGGCGATCTGCTGGAGTGAGCGGGTTGTTCATCGAGCCCGCCGGCAGCCCGTTGAAAAAGGTGTGCCGCGGTTTCGCAGGAGCCGTGTCGCGAAGTTCGTAACGGTTCACGAATCTCTGAAACGCGTGCAGAGACGCAGAGACGCGGAGTTTTTTTTCATTGATCGGGCAGTCCGTTCACTGCACGAACGATGCCATCTTTCATGAGGGCTGTTGGGAAGTTCAGCAAGTAGCCAAGTCGACAGCCGGTCAGTTTTAGGTAAGTCTATATACCTCTCTTGCGTGCAGGGGAAATGGGCCGGACCGATTTCAACTCGAGCAGCACTTTTCGTTCTCATGCACGACGGATGTGTTTCTCTGCGCCACCGCGCCTCTGCGCGCGGTTCCGAACTGCCGTGAGCGGTTACCGAAGTTCTTGCCTGGCAATGGGTTAGGGTGCGAACAAGAAAGTCGTGGCAGGCGACTGCGTTATTTCTTGTAGAGGGCGACGTACCCGCGTGGGAACGTAGTCGGGTGAGTTTGAGGTAACCGCGAACCTTCGGGGAACCGTACCATGTCTGCCACAACGTGTCCGGACCGTGAAGAACTTTTCGATTACGCCGTGGGGAGACTCTCCGACGAGGCATCGCACAGCGTGGCCGAGCACCTGGAATCGTGCCAGACCTGCCAGGCCGGGTTGGCCACCTTCGACGACGCCGACGACACCCTGGTTGCCCGATTGCGGCAGCCCGACGATGAAGATCCCTACCTGCAAGAATCGCAGTGCCAGGTGGCGGTTGCCCGGGCAAGGAAAGTGGCCGGCCGGCCGGTTGCCGAGGGTGGCGAGTCGGCCGATCCGGCGAGCACGCATTCGCTCTTGTTGGGTTCACTGGGAGAATACCAACTGCTGGAGAAGTTGGGTCGCGGAGGGATGGGCACGGTGTACCGGGCGATGCACACCAAGCTGGAGCGGGTGGTGGCGCTGAAGGTGTTGCCCAAGAGCCGCTCGGACGACGAAAAGGCGATTGCCCGATTCGAACGGGAGATGAAGGCCATCGGCCGGCTCGACCACCGCAACATCGTCCACGCCCACGACGCCCGGGAGATCGAGGGCAAACCGGTGCTGATCATGGAGTACGTGGAGGGGCTGGATCTGGCCAAGCTGGTGCGGCGCTGCGGCCCGCTGCCGGTGGCCGACGCCTGCGAGCTGGCCCGCCAGGCCGCCCTGGGGCTGCAATACGCCCATGAAAACGGCCTGGTCCACCGCGACGTGAAGCCGTCGAACCTGATGCTCACGCCCGAGGGAGAGGTCAAGGTGCTCGATCTGGGGCTGGCCCGATTCCACCGGGAACACGCGGCCGGGGAGGAGATGACGGGCTCGGGCCAGGCCATGGGTACGGCCGATTACATGGCCCCCGAGCAGGCCTCCGACAGCCACGCGGTAGACATTCGGGCCGACGTCTACAGCCTGGGTTGCACGCTTTACAAGCTGCTCTGCGGCCGGGCGCCGTTCGGCGGGCCGGACTACCGAGGCACGTTCGAGAAGATGACGGCCCACGTCCAAGAGCCGGTGCCGCCGATTGGCGAGTCCGGCGCAGACGTTCCCGACGAGTTGGCCGCGGTGCTGGATCGGATGCTGGCCAAAGAGCCCGACGAGCGATTTGCCACGCCGGGGGAGGTGGCCGAGGCGCTTCGGCCATTTTGCATCGAGTGCGATCTGGCGGGTCTGTTGGTGCGAGCCGAGCAGGCTGAAGCGGCCGACGCCGGCGCCCCCCCCTGCCCTGCCCTGCCCCGGGACGGCTCCTCGGCTGCGCCGGCATCCCAGCCCACCCCCCTGCCCTTCTGGCGTCGCGGGAAACTGCTAGCGGCGGCCCTGGGTCTGATGCTGCTGTCGGTGGGCGCGGGCATAGCCTTGGGGATCATCATCACGATCTACCGCGACGGCAAGGCGACGAGAATCGCCGTGGAAGACGGCAGCAGCGTCAACATCGACAGGGACGGCAACGTGGGCGTTACGCCTCCCGGCAAAAACGGCAAACCCGTGCCGCCGGTGCCGAAGTCCGATGCGGAGGCGATTTTGGGTACGTGGGAGGTTATCACGTCTTCTTTTGAGGGATACACCAATAGTCCACATTCCGCCCCCGGCCTTGTTGCATGGACGAAGCCCGCGCCGGCCCGCTCGGCGGAGGTGTGGAAGAGCAGTAGCGTGGTCTTCACTGAGGATACGGTCAAGCTTTGCGGGAGATATTTCAGAAACAGGAAGCTGGAGTATGCAATCCCTCCCAATCGGACCCCCAAGGCAATCGACCTGCTGGCAACCAACAAAGGTGCCCGTGGCATATATGAACTTGAGGGCGACCAGTTGAAGATGTGTCTCAACTGGGGCGAGAGAGAGGAGTTTGAACAACTCAAGAGACCGGATGAGTTCTGGGTAGGTTTACGCCCCAAGAACGAGTTAATCGTCCTAAAACGAGTGCGAGACGCTGACGCCATGATCGAGGCCAACCAGAAGGCCATGCAGGGAACATGGGAAGTCGTGAAGGCTTGGGCGAAGATGCGGGGATCGCGCGATCGGCCGGGGCGTATGTACGCCGCCCCTTACGGCGAGATTGCCGAGGGCCGCGAGGTGGTCATCAGAGGGTCGAGCTTGACGATTAAAGGTGTGCCCGGTGAGGAAGCACGGTCTGACGCCGCAAAGCCCGACCCAGCCGGCGCTATTGCGGGCAGGCCCCTCATGATTCAACCGATGGCCGATGACGACGGCTTTGACTTCGAACTGCACCTGCACGGGCGGATTGATTTCGACACCTTGCACGACGCTCGGTGTTCGGGCGTGTATCTACTCGAGGACGACCGGTTGATAATACGCCTGACAGAAACGTTGCCCACGCAGATCGACGCGCCGCCTGCGGATGGAGAGGTCTTCCTCGAGTTGAAACTCGTCGAGGCGGCCCCCACCGGCGATGGTCAAAGGCCGGCCGACACCGAAGCGATCCAGGGCACCTGGAAGGGCTCGGTTCATACGTCGTGGCGAGGCTCAGAAGGAGAAAGGCGCCCTGATCCTGTGCCGGTTACACTGCTGGTTACAGAGAGCGGCTTCAGCTACTATGGCTTATCTACCAAGAACCAGTTGGGCAATGTATTTGAGTACGCGATCGATCCGACGAAGAAACCTAAGCAGATCGACTTCTCGCGGGAAGGCAAGATATTAGTGCCAGGCATATACGAGGTCAGTGGCGACCGACTCAAGGTGATGATGCAGGCTGAAACCGGCAATCTGCGCCCCAAGTCGTTCTTCCTGCCGGCCTACAGCGAGTGCCACCTGTTAGACGTCCGCCGCGATGACGGGCCCGGTTCCGCTGGAGCGTCAATGCCCGGCGGCGCCCTTACCGTTCACGTGGACAGCGACGGGCGGGCCTCGGTCTTCGGGAAAATCTTTGACGGCCCTTCGCTTCAGGAGATGCTCCGCGAGTTCGTCAGAGTTATCCCGCAGATCACCGTCCGACTCAGTGCCGAGTTGGACACGGAGCATCGGCACGTAGCGACCATCCTCGAGATGATCAAGTCTACGGGTGTGGCCGACGTTTCGATAGTGGTTGGCGAGATCGCCCCGGCCCGGCTCGACTTTCGGATTGTCCCCACGCGGGACGGGACGGGAGGTCCGGCCATCGACGCGGCGGAGATCCGGCGCTACATCGACGAATTGAAAGGCCATGGATCCGAACGGAGCGAGCAACGGCTGAAGATTGCCTTGCAGAAGGAGTTGGGTGTGATCATTGGCCAGATGAACGGCGTCGAAACAGCATCCGTGCTGTACGACACGCAGATCACAGGCGGCCTGCGAAGAGAGAAGACCACTCTCGCCTCGGTGGCCGTCAAGCCGTCCGGGGACGAACCACTCGACGACTCGCAGGTCCGGACGATCCGGCGCCTGGTAGCCGGGGCGGTCGCGGGCCTGATGCCGGAAAACGTCACCGTCGCCGACCTCAGCGGCTCAATTTATCACGACGATACAGACGGCACCGACGCACCTGAGGGCCCCTTTGCCGCTGGGAAGCGAGCGTACGAACGAGAATGGAAAGCCAAGATCCTCAATGCCCTTGCGTACGTGCCGGGAGTGATCGTTGCGGTCAATGTGGCACTTGATCTGGAAACCGTGCCACAGTCTGAAAAGCCGGATGCCGACTCGCCGCAGGAGACCGGCCTTACGCCGGCGCGCGTGAGCGTCTGGGTGAGCATCCCCGGCAGTTACATCGAAAAGGTATGGCAAGAGCGAAACCCGCCCGCCACGGGCAAAGAAAGGAATACTCCCAGCCAAGCCGCGTTGGATGCCATCCGGAAAGAGCAAACCACGAAGATCCGCCAGCAGATCGCGGGCTTGCTTCCCGCGGTCGCCGGCGTCGACGATCCGACCGAGTTGGTCACCGTCACCCTCAGCGGCGGGAAGCGACGTGAGGCATACGCCTGGTTCGAGCTGTCCGACGAGATCGCACCGCCGCCCGGATCGATCACGGCGACCTACCGAGGCCAAGTGTACGCGCTGTTGGCCAACACGCCGGAAGACGTAATGCTCGCCGAAGAAGACGGAAAGCGGGCCTGGGGACTGGAGGCGGTGCACCTGGAAAAGGATCCTCAGGGGCATCCGGCCATCGGTATGGATTTTGACGAAGAGGCCCAAGGGCGTCTCGCGGCCCTGACCGGCGCGCACATAGACCATCGGCTGGCGATGCTGTTGAACGATCGGGTGGTCTGCGCCCCGACGATCAAGACCAAGCTCAGCCGCCGGGCCCTGATCTCGGGCCGATTCGACGACGAAGAGATCCAGCAGATGTTCCGCGCCCTTCAGGCCGGGATGGTCACGCACCGCGACGCCGAGCGTGATGACCGGCAGATGGCCGACGAGACCCCCAAACAACCGAAAACTCCTGATACCCCGGAGGAAACGGCAACGAAATCCGACTCGGAGGCGATGCAAGGTGCCTGGGAGGCCGTATCGGCCGTGAACAACGGGCAAGAGGCCCCCGAGCAGATCCTCAAGAGGATGAAGTTTGTATTCTCCGGCGACCGACTGACGACGAACGAGGAGGTTGCCTTCAAGCTTGATCCCACCAAGCAGCCGAAGACCATCGAGATCACCAACTGGAACGAAGCCCGGACGAAGTCCACAACCGACCTGGGTATTTACGAGCTCGACGGCGATCGGTTGAAGATCTGCATCAACAAGAAAGGGCAACGGCCCGCGCAGTTTTCGTCTCAGAAGGGTTCCGAGAATTCACTGTTCGTGCTGAAACGGGCGCCGACGCGTGTCGACAGGTAAGGGGCGGCCGATGAATAACTTCCCGATTTCGACGAAGGGTGGCGGCGTCCTGGGGCTTCGCTGCGCTCAGCCACCAGCCACCCCGAACGCTGAAGTTATTCATCGGCCGCCCCTAAACGACCAACCGCGACGGCGCAGCGGTGTGGCGCTAGCGCTGCTTCGCCAGCTTTCTGAGCACCTCAATACCCCGCTCGATCACCGAATCGGCCGCCGCGTAGGAGATGCGGAAATGGGTGTCGTGGCGGCTGAAGATATTGCCGGGGATGATCAGCAGGTTGTTCTCAATCGCCCGAGTGGCAAACTCCATGCCGCTGCCCCAGGGGAGCTTGGGAAACGCGTAAAACGCGCCCCCGGGCCGCACCAGCTCGTAATCGTCAGCCAGACCCTCAACCAGCAGGTCGCGCTTGCGGCGATAGGACTCCATCTGCGGCGTCAAATCCAGATCCAGCGCCGCCACCCCGGCCCACTGCGCCGGCTGCGGAGCGCACACGAAACTGTACTGCTGCAATTTGATCATCTCGTGGATGATCGCCGCAGGGCCGTGAGCGAATCCCAGCCGCCAACCGGGCATGCCGTAGCTCTTGCTGAACCCGTCGACCACCAGCGTCTGCCGATTGAACTGAGCCGGCGAGACCAGCGGCCCGTCGTAACAAAACTGGCTGTAGACCTCGTCGCTCAACAGGGCCACGTCGCGCTCGGCCGCCAACTCCGCCAGGGCGCGAACCTCGTCCGGGCCGGCCACCACGCCGGTCGGATTGCCCGGGCTGTTGAAGATAATCAGCTTGGTCAGTGGGGTGATCGCCGCGGCCACCCGATCCGGGTCGATGCGGAATTCGGGATCGGTGTCGATGTAGACCACCTTGCCGCCGACCACTGAGGCCATGGCGTTGTAGATCACGAAATACGGGTCGAAGACGATCACCTCGTCGCCGGGATCCAGCAGCGCCAACATCGCCAGCACCAAGCCGCCGCTGGTGCCGCTGGTCACGAATACCTCGCGGCCGTGGTGGCCGTATTGGCGGTCGATTCTGGCCTGGAGCTTTTCCCTCAACGCGGGTATTCCCTGCGAAAGCGTGTAGCCGTTGCGTCCGCTTCGGATCGCGTCGATGGCGGCCTGCTTGACCGGTTCGGGCACGTCGAAGTCGGGCTGCCCGATCGACAGATCGATCGGGTCGCTCATCTTCGCCCCCAACTCGAACATCTTGCGGATGCCCGAGGGGTCGAAGCATTGCGTTCGTTCGGCAATCCAGTGTGCAGACATGGCTTCGGCTTTCGTAAGGGACGCGGCCAGCCGTGGCCTCCCATGGGTGGGACACGAAGCTGCCCCACCGAATGGGTCGCCGGGTTCGTCCGGACGCAGATTCGCGCGGGAACGACCTTGCGGATCGCGTCGACTGAAGCATTCTAACCCAGCGCCGCTTGGCGGTCGAGGACCTCTGAGAGCGGCCGGTCGCTTTGGCTCAGCAGCACCAGCAGCAGACTGACGGTCCTCAGTGCATCGGGCAAGGGCAGCCCGTCGGAGTCGTACCAGAGGCGGCCGCTGGCTCCGCCGCCGAACAACCCGGCGTGTTTCCGCATCGCCGCAGTCATCTTTGCCCGGCGTGCGCCGCTGTAGACCACGCGCCCACCGGCGGCACGGATCGGCTGGGCAACTGCCTCGGGCGTCCCCTCTTCCAGGACAATCGTGCGTGGCGGAGGTTCGCTCAGCAAGTGGCGAGAGAGCAGTACCAGCAACCGTTCGGCCGGCACCCGGCGGCCTCGCTCGTCCAGCAGATGGCACGTTTCGCCGTCGGCGTCGATACGCACCGCGAAATGGGCCTTCTCGGCGAGGATCTGCTCGGGCAGGCGATCTGGTGCGGCGCGGCGGCGGATGATCCGGCAGGCGACCGGCTCGGTGAGTTTCTCGAGGTATCCCAGCAGCGGACCGGAAGAACCCTCCAGCACGAACCGCAACGGGCGCAGCGCATGATAGTAGCCGACCAGTCCGGCCAGGTAGGGCACGTCGGCCTGGAACCGCCGTAGCGGGCCGTAGCGTCGCGTGGGGCGGTCGACGCCGGTCCGGTAGGACTCTTCGAGCCTTTCCAGAGGCCCACCTGCCGAAAGCGGTTGCGGCCCGCCGGCCCAGAACTTCAATCCCACGGTGTGCGGTTGATTGCCGGGGTTGCCGACCAGGATGCCGCCGTTGCCGGCGAGGTGGTCGACGGCAAAGGCCAGGCAGGGGGCGGTCGCCGGTCCGATGTCGACCACGCGGCACCCGGCCCAGCGGAGCCCCTCGCCCACGGCGGCCACCAATTCGCAGCTTAGCGGCCGCCCGTCACCGGCGATTACGACCACCGGCACTCGGGGACTGTCCCGATTTTCGCGCAGCAAAAATAGGACTGTCCCCTTCTCATTCCCCAGCGTGTCGCGCCGTTGCAGTGCCACGCCCAGGGCAGCGGCCATGTCGCGAGCGATGCCCGGCGTAAGGTCGTTCAGGTAGACGCCGCCGGCACCCTCGTCCTGGAACAACGGCCGCGGCAGTCCGCGCGGCCGCGTCTCGACCAATTGCTCGATCTGCCGCTGCGACAGCGTGCCGGTATCGTCCCGGCGCACACACTGCCGGCAGGGCGGATAGAACCGAGCCAGCCGTCCCAGGTGAACGGCCCGAGAGATCGGATGCCGCTGGCCCGGGCAGTGATATTCGAGGGTCGATTCCGTCCGCTCAGCCACGACGCGACTCCGTCCAACAAGGCATGGGACGGCACTTTAGACGGCCAAAGCCGTTTGGGTCAAGAGCAAGTGCAAGAAGCGCTTGGCCGAGGGTGCAAATCGCGGTTTGCGCGCCAGGATTCATTCTTTCTCAGCACGTGGCATATCCCCAGGCAAGGTTGAACCCTAAGGCCTTTGTATGAAAAACGTTAGTGCGCTTGGCCGCCTTTGCT
>SDBV01008983.1_pt1 | contig 13368 bp, 5 predicted proteins | sample 2277081 | NCBI WGS metagenome assembly SDBV01 (sample SAMN10402039, study PRJNA504765) | marine sediment metagenome | isolation source: marine sediment core GS10_PC15, 223 cmbsf | place: Arctic Ocean: Southern Knipovich Ridge | collected 2010 | reverse complement strand
AGATGGTGGACCATGGTGATGATGCGATCTACAATGAGATGGTGATCGACGACGAGATGGTGGACCATGGTGATGAGAATCGGGCATATGACGATGATGAGAATCAGGCATGACAAAGTCGTAGGAGGGAACTGGAACAAAGTTATTAGTTCTCTGGGAACCAAGGGGTAGAGGTCCATATTGGTCATAACGAGACGGTGTGAATTCGTCGGGAGGGAGGAGAGGGCTCAATTGGTCAATCGTGAATTGGGGCAAATTACCAGAAACTGGTTCACCCATAACCGGGTTGGAAGGCATGACAGGTAAAATAGATGAATCTCCATCAACCGAATAATTAGTTAGAGCAGGAACTTCAGCTATTTCACTCGCGGTGAAATTGGATTTAGAGCCAATTGGGGCCAAAGGTAGTTCGATATTCTGACCAGAATATGACTGAATGCTCGCCGGTTTTTCCGATAATTGTAAACCATCCACTTCATGCAATATGGGCGACAAATTTTCAATTACTCTGGCCTCAATCAAACACTTACTAATCGAGACCTGACCCTTGATCAACACCAAACCATTGATTGACAATCTTAGACTCATAATCATCTTATGGCTTAATTTGCCCTTAATTTTAGCTCGCCGGCGGACTCTAAACTGGAAAACTGGGCTACCATAACGGAGGAATATCGGACATCTCAGCCGCTCTTTAGCCTCCTCAAATCTCTGCTGATAAGGGAGACGATAGCGATCATAAGATTTTAAGGCTGGGTTCTGATCGGCCAGTCGAAGCAACTGCTGGTCAATCTGCCTGAATGTTTTCTCCCATTTATTGACCGTAGCCTTCAGCGTAATGACGTCTCGCTCAGAATACTCGACCTCAACTTGCAGCTTGGCAAACTCAAGAATGAAGGAGGGGGAGAAAGGGATGAGCTTGAACATATCATTAACTTGAAACATCGTTCCCTGTTCAATAGCCGAGAGACTATCGATTACCTTACTTTGAGCCACTTTTGAGCGGGAAAAATGAATGGTCGGGAGAGGAGGTCGGAGAATTTGACCCGGATAATCAACATGCCAGGTTGAATCATAGTCCATTTCCGCACAGAGCTTGCTAATACTACTAGTAGCCATATCGTCAACCAGAATAACCCTGACCAGAAATTTCATCCGCCTTAAATCGGTATCCTTACTCACCGCGACATATTTATTGCTCCGAGCTTTAACTCGCGGATCTTTCGCCACCACTCGTCGCAATTTTTGCTTCAAGGTTAAATCCTCGTCACCCATATCATGATCGTGTGCCGCCAAATAGCTCTCCACTTCTTTCTCTCGCATAATTTTGAAAGGATAGCGAAAGAGCTTATATATTCGATAGGGTTTAGCTCTGTTCGGATCAATGTCAACTACTTTTTCCTTCCACCCAATTTGGGCTTCAGTTGTTGCATAGATGTTCTGTCCATCATAATAGGCCCGGAGATGAGGCATATCAAAACGTAGCACGATGGCCACGGGGTTAGTTTCATTAGTATACATCAGCTGCAAATTTCTGGTTCTCAATCCTTGACCCACAATGGTCACGACCGATCTAGAAAGCGAGAAAACTACCGGTCGTTCATTGCCCAGTCTCTGATCATATTGGGTTAGTGTGGTCTGATCATTTACTGTCTCGTGTTGCTTGGCGAAGGAGGTGAGAAAGACCAGAGCTCGTTTAAAACGTTCTATTCGTTGGGCCTGATCCGGACCGTAAATCCAGAAGTCTAAATCCTCGGCTGGATGGCAATCGGCTATCTTCCGTTCGGTGTAGCAGGTAACTAAAGCTCCACCAGCCAGAATGAGACCCGGAGGCCAATTCTCATTATCGAGTGAAGACCATCGTGAACCGGCTAAATTGGTTAATTTCATCCGAAAGGGCTCATCCACTGGTAGTTGGCCCAAACTGCAACCGCTAGTCCAATTCTCCTTACCGGCCAATTGCCGTTCAAGCGGAAGCTCCGACCAGTCGTAATCAGCTCGTTGAATTACTTGACTGAAATAGATCAAAGTGGGACAAATTCGACTCCGGAAGGGTAGCAGGGCCTGATAGAGGTCATTAAACTTGCTGACCCAGGGCCTTAGTTCCTTTTGATCGAGATTAACGAAATATTTCGAGAAATCGGACCGTGGGTCGAAATCTAGTAGAAGAAGATTGAGCAAGCAGAGCATCCGCAGTAAATTTTGTTTGGAACCATCTCGACTAGTCGAAAATTGAGCTGGTAGCCCAATCTTATCCAGATCAATATCTAGATAGGACATAGTGGTCCAAATCATGGTAAATATCGGAGCCAACTGCTGATCCTCTAGCTCGTCTCTCAACAACCAATTCATCTCCCCTTTTAGCAATTGAGTAAACTTCTGCCAATCGTCGGCATCTCGCACCATATAAAGAGGCAGTTCAGTCAATCCGCCAATTTTAAACGTTTTGCGGGCCATTCGGCTCTGACTCATGAGCCAGGTCAGGGAAACCTTAATCTGTTCCTCATTGCCGAAAATCAGCGGAATCTGAATTTCTGACACATTAGTTGGAGTATCGGCCATCTTGCTATTTGCACTAAATTTACCTTCAGTTCAATATTATTAAGGTTATCATTTTTTCTAGTTACAATTATATATAATTGTAACCAAGAGTTGAAGTAAAACCTGACTGTTGGTCAAAGGTCAGAGTAATCAGGATGATAGTGGGAATGTGCTGTTAGTTGAGGAGAAAAAGATGGAAAAGATTAAGTCTCCTCCTTACCTATAACATAACCGCCGGCTTTTAGTATAGCCTCGAATTTAGCGATCTCCACAGCATTATATTTGCTTCCCTCCGGATTCCATTGGCGCTCATTGTATCTAGAGGGAATAAAAAGAGGCTTGTTGCCCGAGGGATAAGTAACGTGTTTCTTCAGCCAGTCGTTGGCCAGAATAGTGGCTTGAGCTAGCTCCTCAATACTGAGATTAGCATCATCACTTGATATATCGACCAGGATGTCAACCATCAGCCTGATTGACTTCTCTCGTTTCTCTTGGCTATAGTCAGTTGAGGGGCGGGCTAGACCGTAATCAATAATATAAATCTTATTTTGATCGTAAAAGCCAACATCACTACCATCCGTGTATGTCACCCCATACATGATATTGCCGGCATTCAGATCATACTGATCGATGCCTTGGTTGAGAAGGAATACATATCTGTCCAATATTTTGGGTATATGTGTTAGATTATCCTTGTAGATTTCAGCGTAGGTTGGGCCTCGAAGTCTTTCCATAATTATGTACCAGACCTCTTTGCCCTTAACTATACATTTATCACAGAGGTAAACCTTTGGTGCCACCCCTAATTCCGCAGCTCGACGAGTAAACTGGCATTCCTCTTCAAGTGTCAACTCATCGTAATCGGGAGGCGGGACGTAATCACTGAATTTTAGAATATAATTGGCCTTGCAGTCTTTGCACAGTGAGTAAACTAGTCCCCCAGCCCCGGTCTTCGATATCAGTTCCTCTATGGTGTAGTCGTAGGGAGCGATACATTGTGCAATAACTGGTAGAATTTCAGCTGGTGGGATGGGAACATAAGGAACTGGTGAGAGGGGAGCGGTATTTAAAGTTGAAGGTTCGGCCTCAAGTTTGGCCGGAGGAGTCAATATATCAATAATAGCTTCAGCCTCGGCCTTATTATAAAGGGTCAATTTATAAACCTCAGCCTTTTCTGTGATATTCACATTAAGGGCAATATAATGGCCGGCCGGGGAGGAATTAATTTCAACATTATCTACATTTAGACCCATATCAGCATGCTCGATAAAATGCGTAGTTAGGTCAGTAATCCTAGCTATAGGTTGAAAACCATTATCTGGGTCTCTCAGCCACACTCCACTATATCTGAAGGCTTCAAATTCCGGATCATATTTGTATTCCTTGGGGTTCAGGGGCAAGTTGGGCATGAGTTCATAGTATGGAAGCTGAGCCATCTCCTGATACTTGCTCAGGTCCTTGTCAGGAATAGAAGTACTAGAAGATGGGTCAATTCCTTCCGCAATATGTTCTTCCAGCACAGTGAATTTTTCAACCAATGGTTGTTTAGAAATATATTCCTCGACTGTAACTAGTCTCGATCCGGCCGGATTAAAATTTATATAATGGGGGGAGAGATAACGATGAATGACCTTACCTTCAAAGTTAACCACTAATATAACTACAAGCCAATTACTAACATCGGTAGTTGGATAATGCACTTTCACCCGGTTTTCAAGTCTGACATAGAGTAGCCGTCTGATCGGATCAATAGTAACAGGGATAATTTCCTCATGAAACCATAACACTGTTCTATTTAGTATTATGCGGAATAGGCGCTTCTTGCTGTCAACTTCAAATAATTCGATAATTAAACCAGCTGATCCATATTGTGTTAGCGCCGCCACATACTCGCCTCCATCATCTTGCTGTATCACATCTGGTATGAAATTGAAAAACAACACTTTCTTGCTCGGTAATTCGATAATTTGATACGTTAATTGTGAAAAAATTTGGCTAAATTGTCTCGTAAATATCCTTCTATCCAGTTCATCAAATTGCTGACCGCTAATCCGAGCAGCCTTATAGATAGACAGAGCCTTATCTAAAATTTTGCTGTGATACGGACTTATAATCACTGCTCTCTGGCCATATAGAAGAAGATGGGACCTCTGACCATAGCGAAGAAGATGGGACGGAAAAGATGGAAGATCGAGGCCAATTAATAGGCCTGGTCCGTAGTATTCACTTTTTATTACATTCATTTCAGTATGAGAATCATACACACTGGTGGAGAAAAGGACGCTAGTTTTGCCCCCACTAATTCCTCCCAACTTAAATTCCTCTATTGATTCTCTCAATAGATTCAATTTCTTTGCTCGCCGACCGTCCGTTTCGTCATAAAGTTGCTTATATTCGGTGGAAGGCTTCATATAGCTAGCCACTATTTGGTTGTAATCGGTGATTATTACATCATCTAACTCCGAATAACTTTTTCCTATTGGCTCAGAAACAAGTAGAGTTCGGACATGCTTGATTGACATTAGGTTAGCCAATCGATCATACACTGCTTCCTGTAAAATAACTGACAATTGGCCGTATTTGCTCTGGACTTCCTTCTTTACTTTCTCTGACATAGTTAGGTTGGCCGCAATGGTAGCCAGAATATAATCGAGCAAATTGCCAACTAGAGTCTCAGCCGCGAAGAAATCGGCCAGGGGCAGTAAATCGAATAACTGACTCAGGGTTACTTTGTGCTGAGCTAAATTGGCTTTCTGTTCGATTTGATCGAAAAGGCGGAAAAAACGTCTCACTTCATCGGCCAGATATTTCTTTATTGGTATAACTGCAGAATAGAGATTAGTATCAACTGTTACATCCTTAATGGTCAAGGACTTCAGAATCTGATTTTCGGTAAGAGGCAGAAAACTACCATCAGCTAATTCCAGTTTGATATCCAGTTTAACGCCTGGCGGAATGGCCGGCGGACTTTGGCTAGTAGCGGCCATAATAAAGTCTATCTTTTATTATCCCTAATTTTTAACTTAGCTAATGATGATTATAGAATCATTATTATAATTTATTTACTGGATGAGACCTAGCGTTTCTTTTTCACATCCATTTCGGGAGTCAAATCTTTAGTGGTGACTAAAAGCTCAGGCTGTATCTCAATAGGAGGAGATAGAATATCCATAATAGCTTTCTTCTCAGCCTGGTCATAGGTGGTTAATTTATAAACCTGAACTTTCCCAGTTGTAGGTGCATTAAGGATAACGTAATGGCCATTTGGTGAGGAATTAATCTTAATCTCATTTTCGACGCCGGTATCCGGTTCGAGCTGTGCAGCAACTAATGGCAAATCACTGATTAGAGCTGTGGGTTGATACCCATTATCTGAATCTCTCAGCCACAATCCAGCATATTGGAAAACATCCTCTTCCTCATTATGTTGGTAATCATCTGGCTTCAATGGGGGTAAATCAGGGAAAGGCTCATAAGCTGGGAGTTCAGTAATTTTCTGGTATTCGGTTACTTCGCTGCCAGGAATGAAAATGTGTGAGCCGCCGCTAAAAACACCAGTTTGTACTATAGTAAATTCACCCTTTGCCTTCTTTTTCATTTCTTCCTCATGAAATTCGATAGCCAGTAATTTTGATCCGGCTATTCTGAGGTTTATGAAATATGGATCGAAGACAAGATAGTAATGGATGATCTCGCCCTTAAAATTAATTACTAATATCGCTAAAGTCCAAAGATCACTATCAGTAACCGAATAGTGTAATAATAGATGAGAGTCAATTTTGATATATAGCAACTGCCTGATTACATCAATAGTAATCTCATCTGTGCCATTTTTCTTAAAATCTAATTCATCTATTATTATACGAAAAAGACGCTCTTTGCTATCAACCTCAAACAATTCAATAATCAAGTTGGCTGATTTCTTAGTTGCTAAGCCGGTTGAGATGTTAGTTACCGCCACTACATATTTACCGCCTTGATCTTCATAGATCATATCTGGTATTGGAGTAGAAAACAACACTTTTTGGCTCGGCAGTTCAATAATTCGATATATTCCCCATGACGAAGATGATCCGCGATAACGAGCCGTAAATATTTTTATATCCAGCTCGTCAAATTGTTGACCATTGATTCGAGCAGTTTTATAAATGGATAAAAGTTTGGCCGTATTTAGTCCTTCGCCACCATACAAATCTCTGACAGTCACCCTGTTCCCATATAAAAGAAGATGGCCAGAATTATTTGGCATTAATGCCGTGATATCAACCCCGACCAATTGGCCCGGTCCATAGTATTCATTTTTATCCTTGTATACCTTGATATGGTCATCATATGGGCGAGTACGAAAGAGGAAACTAATCTTATCCTCAACAATTCCTCCTAATTTGAACCTCGAGTCATTAATCTGCCCCTCTGTTATTTTCTTGGTCAATTGATTTAACTCTTTCGCGCGTTGACTTTCAGTTTCATCATATAAGTCCTCGCCAATTACAGATTCCTCTAAACTTTGTCCGTAACTGACCGCTATTTGACCATAATCGGTAACTACCACTTCCAAAAACTTCAATTGTTTTTGGCCCGGAATCACTGTTCGGACGTCTTTAATTGATGTTTTACTCATTATTAATCGACGATATATTGCATCCTGTAAAATATCAGACAACCGAGCATATTTAGTTCGTACCTCTTTCTTCACTTTCTCCGACATATTTGGATTGGCCAGGATGGTAGCCAGGATATAATCAATCAGATTATCGACCAGAGTTTCGGCGGCAAAGTAATCAGCAATAGGCAACATTTCAATTAACTGACTTAATGTCACCTTCTGCTGAGCTAAATCGGCCCTATCCACAATATAGTCAAAAAGACTAAAGAACTGCCACACTTTATTTGCTGGATACCTATCCACCGGTATAGTCAGAGTATAGAGGCCGGCATCAACTGTGGCGTCTCTAATTGTCAACGACTTAAGAACTTGCTTTCGAGTCAGAAAAAGGAGACTACCATCAGCTAATTCCAGTTTGATATCCAGTTTAACGCCTGGTGGAATGGCCAACGGACTTTGGCTAGTAGCAGCCATAATAAAGTCTATCTTTTATTATCCCTAATTTTTAACCTAACCAATAATGATTATAGAATCATTATTAGAATTTTCGAGATGGATTGAACTAGATGGCTTCTTATTCGGTTGTAGGAGTCAATATATCCATGATAGCCTTGGCCTCAGCCTGGTCATAAAGGGTCAATTTATAAATCTGAACCTTTTTCGTTCTGGGCACATTAAGAGTAATGTAATGGCCGGTTGGCGAGGAATTGATTTTGACTACTTTTTCGACATCGATATCCGCTACTAGTTTCGCAGTAACAAGTATTGGCAAATCACTAATCCGGGCTATGGGTTGATATCCATTATCTGGATCTCTCAGCCATACCCCACCATAGATGAAAACGTCGTCTTCCATATCATGTTGATAATCATCTAGCTTCAATTGTAAATCGGGAAAAAACTCATAAGGCGGAAGTTCAGCCATTTTCTGATACTGGGCTATTTCGCGAGTGGAAATGAAAATTGATCTAGCAGTAACAAACTTGCTAGTCTGCAATATAGTAATATCCCCCTTCAAGTAGTCCTCTACCAAATGAAATTCAATAGTCAGCAATTTCGACTCAATCACCTTTAGACTTATGATGTATGGACGAAGAGCAAGATAACGGTGGATAATCTGACCCTTGAAATTGATAATTAATATCACTGGGGGACTAATATCAGCATTAGTTATCGAATAATTCACCTCGACATAATTATTAATTTTGATATAGAGCAACCGTCTGATTGGATCAATAATAATCTCATTTCCTCTGCCCTCATCAAGCCGTAATCCGTCTATTATTATACGGAAAAGACGCTTCTTGCTATCAACTTCAAATAATTCAATAACTGAAGCGCCTGATAGATTAGGTGCCAGACTAGTCGTTATGCTAATGGCCGTTACTAGGTATTTACCGGCCTGATCTTCATATGTCGCTCCAGCTGGTGTGAGATTGGAAAACAGTGCTTTTCTACTTGGTAGTTCAATGATTCGATATATCCATAAATAGTGGCTATAGGTGAATTGTTTTTCAAATATTATTCCATCTAACTCATCAAATTTTTGACCATTGGCTCGTACGGTCTTGTATATAGATAATAATCGATTTTTCTGTCCTATTCCTGCTGCGGGAACAGAATATTTAGAAAGCCCTCTTAGGCCGTAAAGGAAAAGACGCATATAGGGCGGCAAAAGAAGGAGTCTGTCCCCAGCCAATTGTCCAGGCGGATAATAGTATCTGTCATTAGTATCTTCCGTCAACGGACAGTCAAGATACGTTCTATAATAAGTGTGGAGGAAAATACTAATCTTATTCTCAACAATTCCACCCAGTTCAATTTCCAATTTATGACAAACATTGCCAGGATATGTTAATTTTTCAGCTAGTTGGTTTAGTTTTCTTTCTCGTTGATTGTCCGTCTCATCATAGAGTTGTTCATATCTATGTCGTCCATATCCTCTATAATACATCCTGTAATTAGTTGCTACTTGGCCCTGATCAGTAATTATCACCTCAGAAAAGTTAGCTTCTGGGTCTAGAGGCACCATTCGGACATTTTTCACCGATGTTTCATTCATTTTTGTTACTAATCGACGACGTACCGCATCATCTAAGATATTTGACAATTGAGCATATTTATCTTGGACCTTCTTCTTCGCTTCTTCTGGCATATTCAAATTGGCCAGGATGGTAGCCAAGATGTAATCAATCAGATTATTCATAATGGTTTCAGCCGCAAAGTAGTCAGCAATAGGCAACATTTCAATTAACTGACTTAATGTCACCTTCTGCTGAGCTAAATCGGCCCTTTTCTCGATATCGTCAAAAAGACTAAAGAACTGCCACACTTTATTTGCTGGATATTTATCTATTGGTATAGTCAGAGTATAGAGGCCAACGTCAACTGTTACATCCTTAATAGTCAAAGACTTAAGAACTTGATCTTGAGTCAGAGGGAGAAGACTGCCATCGGCCAATTCTAGCTTAATATCTAGTTTAACATCAGCTGGGACGATGGATAGTGGACTTCGACTGGTGGCGACCAATTCTAGCTTAATATCTAGTTTAACATTAGTGGGGACGACGGATAGCGGACTTCTACTACTAGCGGCCATGTCTTTTATTACTCCAATTTTTAACTTAACTAATAATGATTTAGTAATCATTATTAGAATGTTGGATGAACCGAACTAGATGGCAGTAAAAAAGAGGAATGTAATGAAGAGGTTATAAGAAGATTAAGGAATATATTTTAAATAAATACGATATGGTAATTATAGTCTAAATATATTCCCCATAAAAAAACAAATGGATATCTATCGTTGTGATAACCCCAAATGTCGGATGCCGCAACCCACCCATCTATGTCCGAAATGCGGAATAGCTTATTATTGCTCAATAAGATGTCAATTGGCCGGTTGGCGCGCTGGGCATAAAGATACATGTATCGCTATCAAGCCAAATAAGGAAAAGGCCCTCAATAGCAAAATTGAGGACCAGAGTTTAGATGAGGATCAGACAAAACTCAGTGATGATGATTACGCAGAATTCAGGGATGAATTTAATGAAACTATTTCCCGTTTTCTCTTGCCTAAAGGCAGTCAAAAGAACAACAATGAAGCATTTATAGACATTGAGGAGTCTATTGACGAGTATGTTTTCAGTATCATTTGTTACGGAGGAACACCATGGGATTATAGAGAGGAAAATAATCTGGGGGTTAGAGATGATAGTGGGAAAAAATACTGTTGGGACACCATCGCCTGCATGGTGGGCAGTAGCCTTTATCAACATAGCGACGAACGGACAAAAATACTCAAGGAGACAATTGCCTATAGACAATTAGTAGATAGATTGCAACCCACTGATATACTAGCAGGACAGTCAAGTAAGAAATTAACACGAGCCGCCATCTATAAGATTATCGATGAGTTATGCGCTGAATAGGCGATATATTCCTTAGCTATCTATTACCGGCAATATATTGACCTTATCTTCCTGATGAGTCGAGGTTTTAGCCAAGGGCTGAATTTCAGTTATCGGCGTCAGAATATCCCTAATAGCCTTTTCCTCAGCCTGGTCATAGCTAGTCAGTTTATAAACCTGAACTTTGCCCGTCTCGCGCATGTTAAGGGTGATATAGTGGCCATGTGGCGAAGAATTAACTTTGATATTGCGATGAATATCTGTGACGTGATATGGAAGGTCACTAATTCGAGCGATCGGTTGAAAGCCATTGGCCGGGTCTCTCAACCATATTCCGCCATAAGTAAAAACTTCATCTTCCGGATCGTAGTGATATTCCTCCGCTTTCAGCGGCAATTGAGGAAAAGGCTCATAGGGAGGGAGTTGAGCTATCTCTTGATATTTGCTTATCTCACTTTCAGCAATGAAATCGGAATAATCGCCAAGAAAGCGGCCATTCTCTACGACAATAGGGTTCCCGGTTAGTGGCTGGCCAAGTGACAACTCGATACTAATCAATCTTGGACCAGCCAGCCTAAAATATATATTATAGGGAGCAGGAGCGAAATAACGATGAATAACCTCACCCTTAAAATTGATCACTAATATTACTGGTAACCAAATGGTAGTATCAGTGGTTGAATAACTGATCTTAACCTGATTCTCAATTTTGACGTAGAGCAATTGTCTAACCGGATCAATGGTAATATTATCAGTGCTAAGATCAGTATCGATAGTCTCGATTTGTAGTTCATCTAGTATTATACGAAATAGGCGTTTCTTACTGTCAACTTCAAATAGTTCAAGAACCATACTGGCTGACTTAATGATTGCCGCGCCAGTTGATATATTAGTTACGGTTACTACATATTTACCATCCTGATTTTCGTAGATCATATCTGGTATGAGATTAGAGAACAGTACTTTTTGGCCCGGTAATTCAATGATTCGATATATGGCCCAGGGTAGGCCACCACAAGCAAAGTGTTGTTTATCAAATATTTTTTGATCCAATTCATCAATTTGTTGACCATTAGCTCGAGCAGCCTTATAGATAGACAAGAGTTGCTCTGTGTTTAATCCTTTGCTGCCACGCGGATCTCTGATGGCTACTCTGTTGCCGTACAAAAGAAGGCGGGCAAAATTAATTGATACTGATGTTGTGACATTAACCCCGATCAATTGCCTCGGCCCATAATATTCATTTTTATGTTCGTATACATTAGTATGCTTATCATGCCAGTTAGTATGGAAGAGAAGGCTAGTCTTATCATTAACAATTCCTCCTAATTTGAATCTCAAGCTATCAATAATTCCGGCTAATTCACATCCAAGTTCATCAATCTGACCCTTCATTAATTCCTGGACCAATTGATTTAATTGCTTTGTTCGTTGAGTACTAGTTTCATCATAAAGCAGCTCATCATTTATGTATCCTCCGTATCCCTCGTAACTCTCCCCATAATTGGTTGCTATTTGACCACGATCGGTAATTATGACGTTAAGTAATTCCAATCGCTCCTGACCTGCGATCAATGTTCGAACGTTTTTCACTGATAATTCGCTCACTTTTATCGCCAGTCGACGATATAGGGTATGCTGTAAGCCAACAAATAATTGCTCATATTTATCTTGCACCTCCTTTCTCATCTTCTCTGACATATTTGGATTGGCCAGAATGGTAGCTAGGATGTAATCAATCAGATTGTCGATTATAGTCTCCGCGGCGAAGAAGTCGGCCAAGGGTAGCAAATTAAATAATTGACTTAATGTCACCTTCTGCTGAGCTAAATCAGCTCTCTGTTCAATCTGATCAAAAAGGCTGAAAAATCGTCTTACTTCTTCGGGCGGATACTTAGTTAGAGGTATGGTCAGAGTATAAAGTTCAGCATCAACTGTAGCGTCCCTGATCGTTGTTGACTGCAGGACTTGCTCTTCGGTTAAAGCGAGGAGACTATCATCAGCTAATTCGAGTTTGATATCCAGTTTGATGCCGGGTGGAATGATCAGTGGCAGACTTCGACTAGTAGCGGCCATGGTAACTGTGCCTTTTATTACTCGAATTTTTAATTTATCTAATGATGATTATGGAATCATTATTATAATTTATTTACTAGATAGGGGACCTAACGTTTCTTTTTCACCTCCACCTCGGGAGTTAAATATTTAGTGAAGGCTAAAGGCTCAACAGCTGGAGTTAAGATATCCATAATAGCTTTCTCCTCAGCTTTGTCATATAGGGTCAATTTATAAACGTTAATTTTATCAGCCTGAGGAACATCAAGCGTCATATAATGGCCGGCTGGCGAAGAATTAATACTAAGCTGAATATACTCAGTATCCACTGGCAAATCACTAATTCTAGCTATTGGTTGAAAACCTTTAGTTGAATCTCTTAGCCACACTCCATTATATAAAAACGCATTGCGCTTTGTATCATATTTGTACTCCCGTTGCTCCAAAGGCAAAAGGGGAAACTGCTCGTAAGTCGGTAGTTCGGATATTTTCTGATAGGCAGCTATTTCATATTCAGAAATTAAAATATCAGTCGCTATACTAATTTTAATATGACTCGGCATATTGATTTCCAACTTCGAGGCCAATGGCATTTCTGAACGTTCAACAGTAATTAATTTTGATCCGGCCACTTTGAAACGTATATAATGATAAAAAGGAATAAAATAACGATGGATGATCTGCCCGTCAAAATTAGCCACCAATAACACATCGTCCAAGATATAAATCTTGGGATATTTTATCTTTGCTTCATAT
>SDBV01008982.1_pt1 | contig 13368 bp, 12 predicted proteins | sample 2277081 | NCBI WGS metagenome assembly SDBV01 (sample SAMN10402039, study PRJNA504765) | marine sediment metagenome | isolation source: marine sediment core GS10_PC15, 223 cmbsf | place: Arctic Ocean: Southern Knipovich Ridge | collected 2010 | reverse complement strand
AATACAGCAAACTGGATTCCAGATCTGTTTATGAAGCGAGTGCAAGAAGATGGCCAATGGACACTCTTTTCTCCGGATGAAGTGCCAGAACTGCATGATCTTTATGGTAAAGCGTTTGAAGAAAAGTATACTGCTTATGAAAAGATGGCAGATGACGACAAGATTCGTTTAACTAAACGTATGCCGGCCAAACAGCTTTGGCGCAAGATGCTCAGCAGACTATTTGAAACTGGGCATCCATGGATCACCTTTAAAGATGCTTTTAATATTCGCTCCCCACAGGATCATGCTGGAATAATTCATAGTACCAACTTATGCACAGAAATCAGTTTGAACACCTCACCGGAAGAAACAGCGGTGTGCAATTTAGGTTCTATCAATGTAGGCCTTCATATTATAGATGGTAAGCTGGAGCGTACAGTGCTTGTGGATACTATAACAACTGCTATGCGTATGCTTGATAATGTTATTGACATCAACTTCTATCCAACCAAAGAGGGTGAAACTGCAAACATGCGTCATCGTCCGGTTGGTCTTGGTATTATGGGATTTCAAGATGCGCTCTATAAAATGGATGTTGCCTTTGATGATGAGTGTGCATTAGATATCGCAGATGAGTTGATGGAAATCGTTTCTTATCATACAATACTTTCTTCATCACAACTAGCTGCAGAGCGTGGTGCTTACTCGACCTTTAAAGGGTCAAAATGGGATCGTGGCCTGTTACCACATGATACGGTTGATCTGCTTGAGCAAGAACGTGGGGTGCCAATTGAGGTAAAACGTGGTGGTAAGCTAGATTGGACACCAGTACGCGAATCGATCAAACAACATGGTATGCGTAACTCAAATACCATGGCGATTGCACCAACAGCGACCATTTCAAACATTGCCAATTGTTATCCCTGTATTGAACCGATTTATAAAAATATCTATGTAAAGTCTAATATGAGCGGTGAGTTTACAGTCGTAAACAATTATCTTGTTGAGGATCTCAAAAAGCTTGATTTGTGGAATCAGCAGATGCTTGATCAACTGAAATATTATGATGGCAATCTGCAGATGATACCCGAAATACCAGATTGCCTGAAGCATAAATATAAAGAAGCATTTGAACTTGATCCTGAATGGCTCATTGAGCTGACTGCAGCACGAAGCAAATGGATTGATCAAAGTCAATCACATAATGTGTTTATGCACGGTGTATCAGGCAAAAAGTTAAGCAGCATCTATCAAAAAGCTTGGCGTTGTGGTTTGAAAGCAACCTACTATTTACGTACTCTTGGCGCGACCCAAATTGAAAAGTCTACCTTGGATGCAAAGCAGTTTGGTTTTACACAGAAACGTGAATATACTGATATGAATGGAAAAGCAGCGCAAGAAAAAGAGGATGTAGTGCTGGCTGCAACAGTAAACGGTACATCAGACAAAGATGTACTATGCAGTATTTTAAATGGCCCTGAATGTGACGTATGTCAATAACCTATAGAAGGATAGACCTATGCCTGGAATAATTAACAACTCAGCAATTGATCCAAACAAAATCTTGCCCATGACCTACATGTGGGCGCGAGAACATTATAAAAATGGGGTAGCAAATAACTGGACACCGGAAGAGATCTCTATGCAACAGGACGTTGAACATTGGAAATCACCTGATGTATTAAGCGATATTGAACGCCGTTTAATTTTGTGGAATTTGGGATTTTTCTCAACGGCAGAATCATTAACCGCAAACAATATTGTGCTTGCGGTGTATAGTCACATTACCAATCCTGAGTGTCGTCAGTATCTCCTGCGTCAAGCATATGAAGAGGCAGTGCATACGGATACCTTCATCTATTGTTGTGATTCACTCGGTTTAGACCCCGATGAAATCTTCAATATGTATGAGACCATTCCATCGATAAAAGCTAAAGATGATTTTGTGATTCAGTTGACTAAATCAGTGTTCAATCCGAACTTTTCAACCAAAGGCTCAAAAAACATTCAGCAGTTTGTGCATGATCTAATTGGCTACTATGTGATCATGGAAGGGATCTTTTTTTATGCAGGTTTTGCAATGATGCTTGCATTAAAAAGGCAAAATAAGATGGTTGGTATTGGCGAGCAGTTTGAATATATTATGCGAGATGAAAGTATTCATTTAGCATTCGGCTGTGATCTCATTAATACGATTAAAGCGGAAAATCCTGAGATCTGGACGCAGCAGTTTCAAGATGAGGTGGTGGAGTTGATCAAACATTCCGTTATTCTTGAAAAAGCTTATGCGCATGATGCGTGCCCACAGGGGCTCTTGGGCATTAATGCTGAACAGTTTAGTGAATATGTTGAATATATTGCTGATCGTCGGCTTGAGCGTATTGATTTGCCAAAGGTCTATGGACGCAAAAACCCCTTCCCATGGATGTCACAATCGACCGACCTGAACAAAGAGAAGAACTTCTTTGAAACACGTGTTACTGAATATCAAACAGCCGGTTCGTTAGATTGGGAATAATAGAAATCCGGCCTTCGGGCCGGATGTTTAACAATTAGATCCTGTATAAAGGAGAATGGTCGTTGTTATAGCCCAAGCGCTAGAAAGAAGAACACCTGCACCTGCGATTTCGACTATACCCGTCCTTGATTCTCTCGCTGTTTTGCCCTCCTTTTGCAGTGCTTTAATAGCAAACTTATATAGTTCTGTTTTTTGTTCTGATGAACTGGCTGAGTTTATATCTTGAATGTTTGGTTGCTGAGTTTGCTGTTCTAATAAAAATCTTGTATGGGAATATGTTGCAGGATTAGTCCTTTTTAACTCCTTTAAATATGGACGAAGGGAAGCAGGGTTTAAGTCGTTGAGATCATCAGTATTTTCTTTCAAAAATGCAGTAAGTTCTTTTGCAAAATTCCGTGTTCCATCCAATGAACTGGGAAGAAGCTCGGCTGTCAAAGAAGTTACTGAATGCTCCCCTCCCAACTCTACTACACAACTTTCATCATCAGCTGCGAATATTATTGATGATGTTACAAATAATATCACATATAATATGTTCATAAAGCTTTCCCTCTTTTTATAATCCGGCCTTCGGGCCGGATGTTTTTTAACATGGACTAATAGTGTAACCAAAGTATCCTAACACTAGAAACGCACAAGAACCGATTGTCCCGGCAAGCCCCCAATTTTTTCGACTCCCCCATGTTTTCAGATCTTTTATAGTATAGTCTTTATCTTCTGAAGTTTTCTTGTGTTTTATAATGGCACCAGTCTTTAGTTTATCTTCTTCTTTCAATGCTTTAAGAACAACTCGCATAAGTTCTATGGGTACACTGGTTGGCCCAGGATCGCCTATTCCTCTATGTTGCTGTGCTGATTGAATACGCTCTGTTTTGTTGGTTCGTATGAGTGTAGCAATATGCTCATATTCTTGGTGATCAGTCCGCTTTAATTTTCTAAGATGCTCTTCAAAAGGCCCTCGACAAAACTTATTTGGCTTGTATTTCTTGCCATAGCAGAGGTATGTGAGTTCATGTGAAAGATCAAGTGCTGAGCCTGGATGAACATCGGCAGGTTGTTGTAATGAACATTTTGTCTGATAGAAGGGTAGAGCTCCTATGGGATTCTCGTCCTCAGCTTCTCCTTCTAGTTGTATTTCGAGATCTTGACCTTCTCCAGGATTCTCGCGCTCAAGTTCTTCTTCTTCTATTTGTACTATGTGTTGCACACTAAGATCACCTGCAAAGGCATGAGCTGATATCAAGCATAGCAACACATAAAATGTTTTGTTCATAGTGATCCTTTCTTTTTTTGCTCTCATGCTATAGAATGATGAGTCCAAAAAACAAGAGATTTAACTACTCTTTACCAACAGTATTATCACTTCCTAAACTTTTTGGCTCGGTAAGCGAGGGACCATGAGAAGATAGAATCACTAGAATGGTTGCATTGAACTGCTACTGTATGCTAACACATATAAAGATATAATTATCTTCTAAAGATATAATTATCTTCGAATGCTTCATCAGAAAAAGGGGGAAAGTATGGGCATTCTACTCATGTGTAGTTTAATCTCTTCATTTTGTTTTTGTGCAGATATGGGTTATTTTTCCGAGGTATCAAGCACTCAAAAGGCATCAATTTCAAATGCTTTATATGTATTTGAAAACGCATCTGATAACATGATAATGCGACAGCTAAGGATTATAGAGAAGATGCTTAGGGAGCATGAGCATATATCGACTTCTGATATTAACGTTATCAATGGGTCAAGAAGGCATTGCTTGTTACGTTGTGCTTTAGAACATGGAATGGTCGATCTTTTTGAGTTAGCGTGTCAAAAAAAATGTGCTAATATGCATGCACATGAAGGTGGAGGCGGTACAAAAACCACACTATTTTTCCATTGGCTTATTGAAACTCAACCGGTCCATCTGATTAAACAGGCACTTGATGCAGGAGCTAATCCAAAAGAAATTGATGGCCTTAAGCAAGATGCATTTGCTGTTGCGGGTGATAGGGTTCATATTATTGAATTATTACAAAATCATGTTGCTCAGAAACAACATGAACCGGTTGATGAACAAGCTCTATTCAAGAAGCACAGTCGTTCACAATCATGTGGTAGTTTGTATAAATAATCAAAATGATTGCATATGGCGTTGCATGTCAGTAAGTTTGATCTTTTTGTTGTTGCTGCCATGTTTTGCGATCGTTTGGCCATCTTTAATGTACACAACGGTTGGCACCGTAGAAAAACCATACTTTGTCTTATAGGCACTATTTCCATTTATGTTTATCTTCTTGAATTCTGCTTTTCCATTGTTTTGTTTTTTTAGTTGGTTAAAAAGGGAATCTACATAGGGGCAAAAAGGGCAGCCTGGCTTATAAAACAGAATTACTTCATTGTTTTGTGTAGGATTGCTTTGCTTAGCTGCTTGTATAGTAGACGGCATAGGCTGTATTAATCGAGCTTCAATTGTAAACAGTATTAATGGTACTGATAAAGTACATATCAAAAATACATATTTTTTAAACATGGCATGAACCTCCATTAGGGTATCAAATAGTGATCTTTTCTATTCATAAGAATGCCACTTTTTACATAGATTTCAACTGGTATATGCCTCTTTTTATTTATACTGTTTCAGTTTGAATTAAGCAGGATCGAAAGAGTATTGCTTTGGATATTGGTCTTTGTATAGATTTAAATAGGGATCTTTGTCTTTTAGGGGGAGTGGGACAATGAAAGAGTTTATGTTTCTCTTTTTAATAAGCTATTTTAGTGTTGTTAGTTTATATGGCATGGAGATTCCACTCAGTCGGACCGAGTCAACAGTTATGAACGAATCTGCACATTTGGGGGATACTTTTTCACTGCAGGGTGCGGATGATCAATCGAATGGGGGAGTAGCTGTTGGGTTGGACGAGCTTCCCGGTTATGAGGCAATTGAAGAGGATGTGCTTTTAAAGGAGCTTAATCCTTTATTACCTGACCCAAGTTCACACATATCAACTGAAACCCGTAATGGACATATACTGCAAGCCTTGAACAGACTAGAAAAAAAAGAGCCGAATAGGCATCGGTGCATTATAGATACAGTCCAAACCAGAAGAAAGTGCACTCGTGGGATGGAATTTGGGGTGAGTCCAGGTGATATTAGGGAGGTTACTGATTTTCTTGCAAAAGAGGTTCTCAATAAGGAAAATGGTTTATTAAGTGAAAAACTTACCAGTGAAAAAGCCCAAAAAGTCTGCTCCGTTGTTATGACGGTTGTAGTTATTGCAGCACTCCTTACGGCTGAAGTTCTTTTTGTAACATTGGGCTGAAAAAGGGAGCGCTAGGAGAGTTTGTTAATAGCTCTTTTAATAGTATCTTTTGTTTGATTGCCACGCAGTGTCGCCCCTTTTTGCAAGTTACCGTCTTTAAAGAACAGTAGTTGTGGAATGCTTCTGATGCCATATTTATTTGCTAGGGTACTGTTTGTTGAAACATTTACTTTCATAAATTTAACATCCGATAGTTCCTGTGCTAGCTCTTTAATACGTGGAGCAAGCTGTTTGCAAGGGCCACATGAGTTGGAATAAAAATCGACAACGACGATGGGGGTTTCTTTGACAGCTTGATCAAACGAGCCGTGTCTTGTCTGATTAAACTCAACAACCTGGCCAAATCTTTTTTGTGGGCACGAAGGTTCAGGCGTAACAGCGTAAGAGTGATTAATGGATGCTAACAATACAAGAGTAATCAGGATATGTTTCATCGACTGTTCCTTAAGGTTGCTTTAAAGATTAAAGTGTTCGCTTATCATTTCTTTTACCGCTTCTTTTTCTCTTACACCAGGAAAATGATGCACATACTTTCCATCTTTGAAGAAGTAAAATTGAGGTACACTCTCAATTTTGATGGTTCTATCATCTACTTGAAACCCTTCAGCGATATCTTTAAATGTATCTATATCAACCTTAACTACTTTGACTTGTGGATCATATTCATTAGCAATGTCATCAATAATCGGAAGCATCATTTTGCATGGTGGGCACCAGGTGGCGTAGAAATCAACAATCACATTGCCGTCACTAATGAGTTCATGTAATTTGTCTGCTCCAGATGTACCATTCAAGACTTTATCTAAATTGAGACTTGCTGAAGCTACGGTTCGCGTTGGCTCCTCTTTTTGAGCCGGCTCCCAACAACCAGGTAATAATAAACAGCTGGCAATCATAATCATTAATAAAGATACACGCATAGTCTATTTCCTCTTTTGATATGGAACATTGCGTTACTTTAGCATGAGTTGCCTATATGAAGCAACAAAAAATTATTATGTTGCCAACTTTTGTAAGTTATCCCCATTCCGGCCCTAATCCCTTGGCTATTTTTTTTGCTTCGGCCTCGTCTTCAGCCTTTTGCTCACGTTGTTTCTCCAGTCGTTCTATTTCGTGCTCTAGTTCTTTTAGCCTGAGCTGGCATGCGTATGCAACACTAGCAGCCTCAGCCTTCTGGCCTAAGATTTCGCTGATTGGCTTTTGATCAATTTTTTCTCTACCCAGAGTTTTCTGCATCAATTTTAAAATACCAAATAGTTTTTCATAAAAACCTGTATGTGCCTCTGTATCAATTTCTTTAAAGTGCCAAAAGTATGGCATCGCTTGTTCTCCGGGTTTAAAGCTAAAACTCCATGCTGTGTTATCAAAGATAAAGCCTAAATGTGCGCCATCTCTACTAGTGTCAATGTATACCTTTTGTAATCTGATTTGCTTGTTAATTGAGTTTTGAAGTTTCGCTTCAAGTGGGTTCGGGGTGGCTATACCATTTTTAGCCCTACTGAGCTCAAGCAATTTTGAAATGTCATTATTACCTACTAACTCCTCTATAAGAAATGTTTTTGTTGAAGCCCGATTGCCAATATCAAAAAAAGCATCCCGTATAAAATGCATAACTCCAGTCATCTCCGTTTCTTTGCCAAGAGGAGGCTGAAGTATAATCTCACTAAAATAGTGTGTATCGGCGTTTTGCATTGAAATAAATTCTGGATAGAGTAAGTTAAATTCTTTGTATATTTCTTTAAATTTGGCCATGCCTCTTTCGCCAGGTTTGTATATGGGCAATAGCTTTTCGGTATTTTGCATTATTAGCTCAGCGATATTTGGAATGTTTTTCCATTCCTTATCTCGTAAACTTACCTCTTCAAGTGCATGCTTCATTCCTGATTCTTCGTCGATAGCATGTGATGTTACAACAATTGGCACCTCAATGCTCATTGCATAAATAAGGATAGCCATAGAGCTAGCGGGTAGTACAATTGGACTCTTTTCATCCTCATGCTTCTTAATTTTAACATTTCCGAGTATTTGCACCTTTTCATTAATCTTATAGGTCTGAAAACCAAGTCCACCAGGCAACCAAACTTGAGGAATATTACTGCTACCATGCGGGGAGCCTGCATGGCGATAAAGACTATTCAGATCATTCAGAAGAGTATTGAGCGATTCACCTTTGCCTTGCAGGCGAGCTGCATTGCTATAAAGTTGATAAAATAGTTTATTGGTTGGTCCTCCAGGAACGAACCAGGTTGACTTGTCGGTAATTGCGCCAACAATAAGGATGTAATCAAGATTGCGTAAAACTTTCTTCTTATTAATTGTTGTGTCAAACTCTAACAGGCGAAGATTTTCCCCTCCAGCACTGCATGTTTGAATATAGAAAAGGCCAATAGGTAGCTCATTATTAAAAAAGTTTAGGAGTTCTTGAATCTTCTCGGGAGGGAGGCCGCCTATGCTCTCGCCAGCGCTACCATGACCATGTAGGATAATGTCCCAAATAGGAAGTTGAATTTGTTGCTTAAGTTCTGCCTGCTCACTTTCAGGTGAACTAGATTTAGCTTGTTTTATTGTAGTTAGGATAGTTCTTAGATTATCGATTGAAAACAGTGGTGGTGTCTTTTTATAAGATTTGATATATTGTATAATATCGTCACTATTTTGTCCACTCGGCAGCTTTGGACTAATATCCAGTAAGTTTTTTAGATTAAGCCCCAAGCTATCCTTATAGTATTTGATGTAATGCTCGGGAACAAACAGCAAAAATTGCGAACTGGGAATATGATACAGTTGCCATTTGTCGAAAGAAACGGGGTTTTTTTCTGGCGTAAGCGAAAGATCAGCTTTAGATTTAGGATGGCTTCTGCGAACAAAGTAGTTATACGCAATTGAACTGCTTACTATAGTAGGGACAAAGGCTGTCTGAAGCATCTGAGCAAAGTTTCCAGTTAGGGCGCCGACCAGAGGCTGATCAGGCCCTTCTGTATCTGTTTGATCAATAATAATCGCCAGGGGTGCATGCTTTCTTTTGCCTTTGGGTAAGTTTGCAAGGTTAGCACTGCTGTAATAACTATCTTCCGGAATCTGAGTGCCAGTCTCAGCATCGGGTGCCACTACCGATATTGGTGGAACATCTGCTCCATGCAGCGTAGCAAAGCAGAGCACTATGCCACCAAGAATACTGTTTTTTCTCTTCATAATAGGTGTCTCCTGCGCAATGTTATTCCCATTCCGGCCCTAATAGCTCGGCTATTTTTCTTGCTTCGGCCTCGTCAGCCTCCATTTGTTGTTTTTTGTGTTGTTTGCGTGCACGTTCCTCCTTTAACTCTTCAATCATTCGTTGTAAAGACTGAAGGCTTTGCTCCTTATCTCGTTGTTGCCGAGCTTCTTCTTCTGCTTCTTCTTGTTCTTGTAGTTGGCGTGCACATGCAATACTGGGAGCCTGGCCTAAGATTTCGCTGATTGGCTTTTGATCAATTTTTTCTGGTCTTGGATTTTTTTTGATAAAGTCATGGTAATGTGATCCTGCATCAGTTTGCTTAAAGTTCCACAAGTATGATGTCATTTGCTTTGTAGGTTTAAAGCTAAAACTCCACGCCGTATCACCAAAGATAAAGTCCAAATGTGCATTATCTTCATCAGTTGTAATGATCACCTTTTTTAATCTGATCTGCTTACCAATTGAGTTCCCAAGTTTTGCTTCAAGTGGCTGTGGATAGGCTACATTGTTGGCCAATCTACTTAACTCCAGTAGTGCTGAAATGTCATTATTGCCTATTAACTCTTCTATCAAAAATGTTTTTGTTGTAGATCGATCCTCAATATCAAAAAAAGCATCTCGTATAAAATGCATAACTCCAGTTAGCTCTCTTTCTTTGCCAACAGGAGGCTCAAGTTCAATTTTATTAAAATATTGCGTGGTAAGGTTGCCACGTAACATTGAAATAAATTCTGGATAAAGAAGCATAACAGCATTATCCGCAACTTCTTGAAAAGCTCTTTTGAGGCTAAGTTTTTCCCATTCACTGGTTTGCTTGGTTAAAATCGGGACACTGGGGAGTTTTGCTAGGATATGAATGAGTCCTGGGTAGCTAGATGGGCGTTGGGTAACCGTATTTTTTAAATCATAAGGAGAATAATAGCTCAAAAGTTCAGCTACATTACGAACCTGGCCCCATTCTTTGCGGAGGCGGTAAACTTCATCATGAACATTTATATAAGTATAAGAACCTTTCATTCTAATTTCATGTGGCCAAACCTTTAATGGGATATTAATGCTTTTTGCATAGATTAATGCAACCATAGAGCTATTGGGTAGTACAATTTGACTCTTTTCATCCTCATGCTTCTTAATTTTAACATTTCCGAGTATTTGTACCTTTTCATTAATCTTATAGGTCTGAAAACCAAGTCCACCCGGCAACCAAACTTGAGGAATATTACTGCTACCATGCGGGGAGTCTGGATGGCGATAAAGATCACTCAGATCATTCAAAAGAGTGTCGAGTGATTCACCTTTGCCTTGCAGGCGAGCTGCATTGCTATAAAGTTTATAAAATAGTTCATTGGTTTGTCCTTTACAAGTAAACCAGGTTGATCTGTCGGTAATTGAACTAACGATCACAATATAATTAAGATTGCGTAAAACCTTATTGCTGACTGCTGTATCAAATTCCAGAAGATTAAGATTCTCTCCTCCAGAACAGCATGATCGAATATAGAAAAGACCAACAGGTAGCTCATTATTAAAAAAGTTTAGGAGTTCTTGAATCTTCTCGGGAGGGAGGCCGCCTATGCTCCCGCCAGCGCTACCATGACCATGTAAGATAATGTCCCAAATAGGAAGTTTATTCTGCTGCTCAAGTTCAGCTTTGGTTGGTTGCTTGTTTCCGGATGAAGTTGTAGTCAAAATAGTTCTTAAATTTTCGATTGAAAAAGGTGGGCTGTCCAATGAAAAAGGTGGGCTGTCCAATGATGCAATTTTTAGGCGAATGACGTACTGTATAATATTTGTTTCAAGGCCTGGTGCAGAGGGCAGTAATCCAGTAATGTCCTTTAGCCTGTTTAGATTGAGACCCAAGTTGTTCTTATAGTTTTGGATGTAATGATTGGGTACAAATAGAAAAAATTGAGAATCGCAAAGATTGTACGCATGCCATTGATCGAAGTCAACAGGATTGTTTTCTGGCATAAAAACAGGATCTTTGGCTTTATCTGCACGATTTCTACGAACAAAATAGTTATAGGCGATTGAGCGGCTTACTATGGTGGGTACAAAAGCTGTTTGAAGTATCTGAGCAAAATTTTTAGTTAAAGCTCCTCCGTTATTAGCAGGTCTTTCTATATCGTCTTGATCAATAATGATCGCCAGGGGTGCATGCTTTCTTTTGCCTTCGGCGGTTAAGCGTGTAAGATTGGCACTGCTATAATAGTTATCTGCTGGAATCTGAGCGCCAGTCTCAGCATCGGGTGCCACTACCGGTATTGGTGGAACATCTGCTCCATGCAGCGTAGCAAAGCAGAGTACTATGCCACCAAGAATACTGTTTTTTCTCTTCATAATAGGTGTCCCCTAATATGTTAATAATGCAAAACCTTCACTTAATTAAAAATAATAGCATGTTTCTTATAAATCGTCAATATATTTATAGTCTATTTGAAATAATCAAAAAAGGGGGGGGTGAGGGATAGGGTTTAAACCTAAAGGACTGAGTAGATGATGTATTAAAGTGGGTTCATAAAAAAGGGGAGTAGCTAAAAACTGCTCCCTGATACGGTTGAGATCAATGCAAGGCATTGATTAATATGTTGAGCATTATCTCCAGGGCGTGTGCTTTATTCGCCGTCGCTGAAAACTACGAGGTTTAGCCCGTAGATGAAAGCGACAAGAACCACGCCGAAGCCTGGTGGCGAAGGCGGGTTAAGCTTTGGCGGAATTTCGCGTGATACGACGGCTTTTAAGCCGTCGAGCGCTTCATTCCTGCTATGCAGTTGCATACAGTCAGTAAAGCTGCCTGATGGGCAACGCGATGAGCATGATCAACCGGTCCATTGGCCATTATGTGCAGGAGGTACTGGTGCACATAGAGTATATGGCAAACATATTGGTAGCTTTCTTAGTGAGCAAGAAGCTCAGGCAATTAAGCCTGCATACTTCTTGCTCGTTTGGTTGACATCAATAGTGCTTGCGCACTATCGACGGTATACAAAGCTTATAGCTTCAAACAGATATGTGTTTCCTGCAAGCAGTTGCATCCAGCACATCAACTGTTTGATAAATATGCAGGGCAGTATGTTCAACCACATATCGGTGCATATCTATCATTTATGCATACACCTGGAATAACTATATGCATAAGTTTGAGTATAGGCGTTGTATAATTTTTTTGGGCTAAACCCTGTGTGTTAAACCCTGTGTGTTAAACCTTGTTTGTTAAACCTGATTTCAATGATCTCAAGGGTACGCTGGTAGCTCTTCACTCCTAAGCCTACTCCTACATCTTATGTAAAATCAAGGATTTGCATAAGATTTTTTATGGTAAAAAAACCATTGCAATGGAATGAGGGGATATGTTACCATAAAAGGATAGGCCTGTCCGGCGTAGCTTACCGAGTTGGAAGACCCGGATAAGCGTAGACGGAGGTCTTTTTGCAGGGTTAGGAGTCCTGTTCAACATGCTTGAGCTCATCCCAAGACATTTGTGGCCATGGTTTATCAGGTGTTGTTTCAAGCCATACACTTGGAGAGAGATCCCTGCGTTCTGGGTTAAAGGTGAAGGTGAGTCCTTTAAACTCGAAGTTATTGAATGATTCTAGATGTTCAAGAATCTTTTTGTTTGAAAATGGTGAACTGCCAATGTCTTCTAAGATCTTAATCAAGAGTTGGGTTCCGATATAAGCTTCAAGAGAGAAGTTGTTATATGAATAAAAATTGGCATCCATCGCATTGCGGTATTCTTGCACTATTTCAAGTTGGCTAGAGCGTGGATTAGGTACCACAGAAGAAAAGAGGATGTCGATGCCATGATGCTCTGCATAAAGCCGTATATTCTCCTCTGAAGAGAATGAGATAGCAAACAGTTTTTTGTTGGTGAGATAATCAATATCAATTTGCCGAAACAGCTCTTGCATAGCTCCAGCTGTTGAGAAAAATCCAATCGCTTCAGGCTCTGCACGTTGGATTTGCTCGATCTGTTCGGTAAAATCGGTGCTACCGCGCAAGTATGGCACATCTGTCCACTCGGTGATTCCTCGTTTTTTGAGTATTTTGTGAGCATCATCAGTTGGTTCATAAGCATCATCTTGATAGAAAAAAGCAAATTTTTGCACTCTGTATTGGGTGCATACATAGTCGATCAACGCAGAAACCTCATCAACCGATGTCGCACGTAGATTAACCAAATGGCCAAGATCCGGAGTTCTAAACTGCCGTGCACCGGTAATGGGGAAAAGCACCGTAACTTTGCCTTCTCGTACATAATCAAGATAAGAATCAAGTGTCGGACCACCAACAGGTAATAGTATTAAACTGATATCATCTATAGAGAGTAAGCGATCTATATTTT
>SDBV01008981.1_pt1 | contig 13370 bp, 14 predicted proteins | sample 2277081 | NCBI WGS metagenome assembly SDBV01 (sample SAMN10402039, study PRJNA504765) | marine sediment metagenome | isolation source: marine sediment core GS10_PC15, 223 cmbsf | place: Arctic Ocean: Southern Knipovich Ridge | collected 2010 | reverse complement strand
GGGTAATTTGCCCCTCTTGTTTTTCCAATTAAGAAATTTACAAAAGAATCCGTTTGAGAAATAAAAAATAAATATTCTGAAATAAAAGTTTTGTTGTCTGCTCTTAAAATACAATATCCGGTTGAACATATTTGGTTATCTAATCTATTTTGAACTAATGCCACAGCATTTAAATTAGGTCTTACAGTAGAAATTAAAATATCCTTAAATTTAATTAATTGTTTTGCTCTACTTGGAGCATCTTTTCCAAGAATCTTTTTAGTTTCAGTTATCTTCTTAGTTTTGTTATCAATAGATGCTATATCTACATATTCAAAATATTCTTCAGGAAAATCTTTTTCAGGAAATTTATTTTCTGTCTTTAATAACCCTTGATTTATTTCTATTTGATAAAAATCTTTACCAACAAACATCTCATTAAAAACACTTTTCAAATAATCATCCATTAGTTTATCTGATTGTTCTCTTTTTTGTTTTAGTTGTTCAGCTTGTTCTAAAATTTGAACTATTTTTTTCTGGAGAGGGAGAGGGGGGAGAGGGATTTTAATTTTAGAAAATTCAGTTTTATTCAACAACGGAACTACTGCCTTGTTTGCTTTTGCTTCAATTACTTTTTGATTTTTTTTTATACTATAATATAAAAATTCTCCAGAAACATCCTCATTAGGGACTATACTATTTATTTGTTGGTTTGTGCAAAGATCACATCCAGAAATTGCTGCCTTTCCAATATTTCCAATGCAAGAAACTAAAACCGATCCTGCAGGTAAGAGTCTAGCATTTTGTTCTCCAATATTAGATAGATATTCTTCAGATTTACAAACATATCTTTCTTTATCTAAATCTGGAGGTTTTATCCAAGGGGTGTGGTCTCCATAATTTTCAGAATTATTTTTTGAAGGAGTATTTCCAGTTATAATCTTTCCAACTTCTTTCAATTCAACTTCTTTCCATCCTTGAGGTAATTGTTTAGTTTTCATCTTTAAAATCCTCTAAAACTTTATTATTAATATAAACAAGATTATTTATTAAAATAAGATATCTGTGTAAAATTGTAATAAAAATATTCTTTAATGAAAGATATAATATATTTTTTTCTAGATTATCATGAAGATCTTTAGTTACTTCTGTTCTATGAGAAAACTTCCCGTATAAAAATATATCAAAAATCTCTTGGTTTGTGTATCCTTTATTGTTAATTCTATGATTTGTTGATTCTTTCAAGAATTTATCTATTTTAGACATTTCTTTTCCAAACATCCTTTTGTATTTTTCCCCCACTAATCTTGATTGATAAAATAGAGTTAATTTTTCTATTTTTAATGAATCATTTTTTTGAATAAATTTTCTTAAATCATTACAACATGCTTTAATTGTTTCATCGTCGGGCCCCTTCAATTCGGTTCTAAGAGCTCCATCGCTTCTTGCCCACTTAAAACTAACTCCAGATCCTTTTAGTTTATCTTTAAAACTTAAATCTAAGATTTCTTTTGCTTCATTATTAAAATCTTCGAATTTTTCTATGATTTCTTGTTTAGTTTTCATATTGTTGTTTTCTCTTTTTTAATTTGTCGATTCCATATAAATTTTCTCCAATTTTCTTTAATGATTTCAGAATATATAAAAAAGAAAATAAATATTAAACCTCCAAAAATATAAATCCCCAAATTAAGAGTATTTTTCCAATTAAAAATATCTTTAATAAAAAGACTTACACCTGTCCACATAATTATTCCTGTAAATAATACAATCCATTTTTGAAGTTTTTGATTACTTAGTTGGTTCTCTAATTTAGAAGCAACTTCAAATCCTTTTTCTGTAAGAGAAATTCTGTTGCTCCATTTTGGGACACTGGATTTACTTTTAGGAATAGTTGAACCATTACTTTCGTCAATTAGTTTATTTTCTCCTAAAAAAGATATAGCAAGACCTAATTCGTATCCTGTTATTTTTAATTTTTTTGCAAGGAAGTGGGAATTTTCATAAAATCCAATTTCATTGGATTCCCCATAATTATGGGGGGCATGTTTATAAATTTCTAACAAAACTCTTTTCCAATAGCTCCCAGTAGGAATATATTTTAAGTCATCAAATTTTTTTTGCTTATTTTTCATTTTTGCCTCTTCAAATATAATTTCTTAATTAAAATATTTATCTTTTTATTTAATTCTTCAATGAACTTGGGTTCAGGATTATTCAAAATTTCTTCTATAGAAAATTTTATCAAACCAATTCCAAAAAGAGAAATTAATGCAAAACATCTAAACAAATGAGATTTATCTTTTAATTCTTCTTCTACCTTGGATGTGATAAATAAATTTGGATGATGGTATAGAGACATATCTTTGTAAAAACAATCTATTTGATTCTTTCTTATTGGATTCCCTTTCATATTTGAGAAATATTTTTCAATAATTTCTGGAATTTTACTTTCATTCACTCTCGCAAATAAATTATCCCATTCAATATGAAAACTTCTTTTGGGATATCCTTTTTCCTTTAAATTTGAAAACTTTTTCTTATCCATTCTATTTTGGAGAAATTCTAAAAAGTCGGGATATTCTAAATCTCCCTCTTTACCCCCTAAAAAACCCAAAGCACAAAGCCAATACTTACAAGCAAGTTCTTTTTTCTTTTCATCGTTTTTTCTAGAATGGTAATCAAAAATATCTGAAGCTTGTTCTATAATTAACCTTATCCATGGAAGAACTAAGGGAGTTTCTATATTATCAGAAACGATTTTAAATAATCTCCAAAAATTTTCAAACAAAGAATATTGGAAAAGCTCAGGATCTATTAAAATCTCCTCTTTTGATTTGTTTGAAACCTTATTATATTTTTCTTTTAAAATATCTCTAATCTCAAAACCTCTTTCATAAATTTCTTTCAATGTTTCTTTTACTTCATTTAAATTCTTTTCATTTTCCTCTTTCATCTTCCTAAAACCTCTTTTTTCCAAAAATTAATTATGAATTTAGTTAAGGGTCCAATACACAAAACAATTAAAATTAAAAATACTGAATTTAAAATCCAATAAGATAAAGGATAATTTTCTAATGGCACGATTTTTAAAATAAGCCCATAAATTGTGGCCAAAGCAATTATTCCTCCAGTAAATGCAACAATTCCAGTAAATTTCTCTTGATTTTTTATTGAAGCTGTTTGAATCTTAGAATCTTCTGATTGAGCTTTTTGCATTTCGAATATCTCCTCATTTCTTTTTTCTTCTCTTTCTTTTCGAGATTTTTCTTGTATTTTTTCATAATCCAGAAAACTAGTAAAATAATAGTCCTGGGAGGGAGATTTATCTTCAATTTTCTTCTCAATTTTTTTGAGAGTTTCATTAATTTCTGTCAAGTCACTCATTCTTCAACCTCCAAAATTTTTATTCCTTCAACATCAAGAGATTTAATTCTATTGACACTTCTAACAATTATATCTACTTTTCCTCCAATTCTGGGTTCTATGCCAATGTCTAATGCTTCATCTTTTTCTGTAAATTCATTCTTGAACTTTTGTTTTGCCCATAAAATTGCATCTTCTTCAATAATTATTATTCTGTTATCCATAATCTTGCTTGGAACAAAATCCAATATATAGTTAGAATCAAGAACTGTTTTATTATCATCATACTTAATTCTATTCATAAATTTCTGATGTAATCCAACAAAAAATTCAGTAGAAATCAAAATTGTTGCCTTTTGAAAATCAAAAGCATATTTTGGAAAATCTTTAATTTCATCTTTTTTTATGATTTTTTTTTGGACATTTTTGTTATCCAAAATAGTTTTTATCAAAAAGTCTCTTTCTCCTACTGCAACATCTCTTCCAATTCCTGGAAGTTCAGGATGAAAATGTGTTCCTTCTTTGTCTTCTAAAAAAATTTGTTCATCAATTAGAGGTCTTGAACCTATTTGAGTAAATTTTCCATCAGTTCTTTCCACTAAATTTACCTTACAAATATCATCCACTACTTTACTTCTTTCATATTCTTGAATTGCACTCTCTTCAAATTGTTTTATTTTTTCTTTGTCATATCTACTTTTGTAAATATTTCCAAATTTATTATTCACCTCTTGATTTATCAACTCTCGAACTTTTCTGCTTGGAGTTTTGTTTTCAATGTCACACAATTTTTTGAAATTTGCAAATTCTCCTGTGGGTAATTTCGATGCAACAGTTCTCATATCACTTTCTCTTTGATTTTCCATATAAGATTAAGAAAAAATAGCTTTATAAATATTGTTATAGTTGATTATATGTAAACCTAAAGTTTACCTTTTTTCATTAATTATACAATTTATGAACTATCTCCACTTCAACCCATTACATTTGTTCGCAATCTCCACTAATTCCTCTTTTTGGAATTTATCCAAAGGCCTTTCCTCTGTCAAAGGATGTTTTGCAAAATCCTTTAATTCAATATGCTTAGCTCGAATAAAAACCTGTTTCAATAATCTCAAGAACTTCAACTGCTCTGAATTATAATGTTCATTTCTTCCCATAACAAATTTATCAAATTCCTGTGCAATCATTTCTTGGGGGTCTGGCAAATCTGTTACATTCAATAATCCTCTCAAAAACAAAATAAAATCAACTTTCCTAATATTCTGAATATTCTCAATTGTCCATGCAGAATTCAGGCTAGAAAGTTCTTTTTCAATTTCAATTATTTCTTTAGAGGTAATTCCCTTTCCATCTTTTATTTTTCTCATTAATGGATTATCTAAGAAATCAGCAAAATCTGGATTATCCTTAACTCTCATGTTTAACTTTTCTACATTCAAAACATAATCTGGAGCATTAATTTTCAACATCTTTTTCCTACCTTTTTCATAATATATCATCAACGGAGCAATTTCTTTCATTAAAAAATCAACATCTTCAAAAGTTATATCTTGCCAGAATTCATCTCCAAGAACCTTTTTCATTTGTTCCTCTTTATCTCTTACAACATCCAATTGTTTTTCCCAAACATTTTCAATCCTCTCCTTAATAAATTGTTCAATCTTCCAAATTTTATCTTTATCTCCTTCTTTAACTGCATCATATAATTTAACACATTTCCCAATAAATGCATAAATCTTTGAATTCTCAGATTTAGAATAAATAAGCAAAGGAGCAATCTCTTCCCTCAATTCTTTAATATGTTCTTTAAGATCAAATTTATTAGAAATAACTTTCTTAATTACATTTTTCTTTTCTAAAACCAAAGGAGATTCCATATCAATTTCTTTAATTGTTTTAATAATTGATTTCTCGACAATTGATTTTTCATTTTCTTCTAAATCTTTCTCTAATAAATCAACTTGTTCTAAAAAAATTCTTGTTTTAGCATCTACTAATTTTGATTTTATTCTAGTTCTATCTAACTCATGAAATTCAACATTTGAATGTTCTCCAAATTTAAAATCCATTATAAGAAAATTATCTTTAACGGCAACTCCCTCTTTATGAGGTAACCAATCTTTATTTTTGCAAACTTTCAAATTTCTAGTTCCTCGCCCAAGCATTTGCCAAAACCTCATATAAGAAAAAACAGGTTTAACAAAAACAAGATTCATAATTTCTGGAATATCAATTCCAGTATCTAAAACCCCTACAGACAAGGCTATTCGGGGAGTAGAATTTTTTTTAAACCTTCTAACTTCATCCATATATCTACTCCTATCTGAAGTAATAACTCTAACTTCTTTAGATAAATTAGGATATAATCTGCTAAAAACATCTTTTAACGAATCAGCATGCTTCACGCTTGCACAGAAAAAAATAGTTTTACAGGGGATTTTATCATCTGTTTTATAACATCTATCCATAAATTCCCTAACAATTAATTCATTTGTTTTAACATCTGTAAATAACTTTTCAAACCTTGCCCCTGGAGTTTGAAATTCATTAGGTCTTTCTTCTTGTTTTTCTAATTCAAATTTTAAATTCTTACTTAATTTTTTACCTTCAATTCCTAGAGACAATATTTTCGTCTCAATAACCTCTGCTGAATAAGGGGCTAAGACCCCTTCTTTAACTGCAGAATCATAATCATATTTGTAAGTTGGATTTCCCTGTTCACAACCAAATAATTCAAAAGTATCTTTACCTTCTTTCTTAGATGGGGTTGCAGTCAACCCTATTTTGAGAGCATCAAAATATTTTAAGACATCATTTTGTTTATCATAATATGATCTATGTGCCTCATCATAAATAATTAAATCAAATTCTCCTACCCCAAACTTTTCATAAAATTTTCCTCTTGGTTTTTTATTTGACATCAATGTTTGCACTGTAGAAACATAAAGTCTTGAACTTCCAGAATACCCTTCAGTATTTAATTCGCAAACAGGTTCACCTGGAAAAAATTCCTTAAATCCCATTTCTTTTGCTTGGTTAGATAAAGAAATTCTATCAACAATAAATAAAACATTTCTAACATAATTTGCTTTCATTAAAGTATCCAAAATAGCCATAGCAACCCTCGTCTTTCCTGTTCCAGTTGCCATATTAATTAACGCCGCACGATTCCCTTTTTCAAAATGTTCTAAAATAATTTTTACTGCTTCTATACTTCTATCTCTATCAACAATCTTGGAATTAATTTTTAATTTGGTTGGATCTTTTTCCCTCTCAGAAAGATGAAGCCTTCTATGAAGATCTTTTTGTTGAAAAGGTAATTTAACTTGCCTTCTTCTATCTTTTTCATCAACATAAAACCATTTGTTCCCATTTGTTAAAAAAATTGGAATCTTCTTTTTAATTTGTTTTTCAATATCTTCTCTATAGGTTATAGATTGTATTTCTCCTTTTTTCACACTAAGCGAAGTCTTTTTCGCCTCAATAATAGCTAATGGAGAATTATCTTCATCCAAAAGAAGATAATCAATAAATCTGTCTCCTTTTTCCAAATCATTTTTATTGAAAAAAACTAATTCTTTTGATTTAAAATTAGATTTCACAGAATTAACTTCTTCTTTAATATATTCCTTTTGCCAATCCACCCTTTTCAAGATTGGATCTATAATTCTTTCTCTTGTTTCCTTTTCAGATAAATCTACCATAAATTTATAGAACAAAATGGATATAAAACATTTTCCATTCCCCCAAACCCCCAACAATAAATGGAAAATTTAAAAACTAACGTATCTTTAGATAATCACAATGCCACACCAATGTGTTAAATGTTCAAAGATTATTCCGATAGGAAGTAAAGAATTGATAGAAGGTTGTGGCGATTGCCATAGTCGATTCTTTTTTTATATAAAGGAAGAGCAACTTGAAAAGATAAAGGAAAAACCTATTGAGATTCCTGAGCAGGAGAAGATAGCTATTGAAAAAGATATTAGAGAGATTTCGGGAATTACGGACGCGGATACACCAGTTATATTGGATTTAGAATCAATCCGTTCTGTTGGTTCGGGGAAGTTTGAAATTGATGTAGTTAATTTATTCAATAAGAAAAGACCTCTGATTTACAAATTTGATGAAGGCAAATATATGATTGATTTAGCATCTACATTGAAGAAGAGTGCTAGGGATTTAGATGATGAAACAAATTGATTCTGTTCTTTTGAAGGTCCTTGAGAAAATAGAACCTCCCAAAGAAGATTTGAAATTAATTAATGATTCTGTGAAGAGTTTTTTGGATGAGTTTGGTAAAAAAATAAAATCTTTGAGAATAAAGGCGGAGGTTTTTGTGGGGGGGAGTTTTGCGAAGAAAACGGTTATTAAGAAAGATTATTATGATGTTGATGTTTTGTTGAGATTTGATAGCAAATATAAGAATAGCGAAATATCTAACCTTACAAAAAAGGCTTTGAAGGATTTTAAGAATGTTTCAATGGTTCACGGCTCTAGAGATTATTTTAGATTAAAGATTAGTCCCGATTTTTTTATTGAATTAATTCCGGTCATGAAAGTTAAGAGCCCAAAGGAATCTGAGAATATTACTGATTTGTCGTATTCGCATGTTAGATATATTAATCGAAAAGTCAAATCCGAAAAGGTATTGAATGATATTAGAATAGCGAAGGCGTTTTGCCACGCTACGAATTGTTACGGTGCAGAGTCTTACATTAATGGTTTTTCAGGTTATTCTTTGGAATTGCTCATTTTTTATTACAGAGGATTTCTGAAATTCGTTCGTGAAATGACAAAGATAAAAGAAGATAAAGTCGTAATTGATATTGAAAAATATTTCAAACCTAAAAAAAATGTTCTACTTGATTTGAATAGTTCTAAATTAATTTCTCCAATAATTTTGATTGACCCAACATATAAGGAAAGAAATGCTTTGGCGGCGCTTTCGTATGAGACATTTAGAAAATTTCAGAAAGAATGTAAGAAGTTTTTGAAGAATCCCAATATAAAATCTTTTGAAGTTAAGAAAACGGATTTGGAGAAAATTAAGAAAAATGCTATTAAGAATAAAAATGAATTTGTTTTGATTGAAGCGATGACCACAAAACAGGGTGGAGATGTTGCAGGAACTAAACTCCTCAAATTCTATAAGCATCTCGAGGCAGAGATTTCTAAATATTATTCTATTAGAAAGGATGGATTTAATTATAATAAACAAAATTCTGCGCGGTATTTTTTCGTCGTGAAAAAGAAAGATTTTGTTTTGTTTAATGGGCCGTTTAAAGAGGATAAAAAGAATGTTGCGAAGTTCAAAAAAGAACATAAATCTGTTTTTATTAAGAAAGGTAAATTATATGCGAAGGAAAAAGTTAAGATGAATTTGAATGATTTTATTAAGAAATGGAAAGTTAAGAATAAAAAGAAAATTAAGGAAATGAGTGTTAGTGAGTTGAGGGTTGTTTAGAAAAATTTATAAAGTGTGTTATCCTAATTAATAACAAGTGTTACCTAAATAGATAATATGGAAATAAAATCTAATCTGCCTAAGAAGGAAAAATATATAAGAAAGTATTTTGAAAATTGTTGCAAAAGAAAGAAATTTATAGAAGCAGAGAGAAAATTTTATGATAAACATTTGAAAAAAGCAAAACATGATTTGTATCGTGCAATAAAAGAATTTGAAGATGATTGTTGGGATTGGACAATTATAAAAGCATATTATTCTATCCATCATGCAGGAAATTCTTTATTGTTAAATAAAGAAGGAATTTTTTGTAAAGATCATTCTTGTCTAATTATTGCCTTGAAAATTAACAATTTAATAGATGAAAAATTATTTAAAGAATTAGAAAAGGTTGATGAACGATTGTCAGATACTTTAGGTTTGGATTTGACATTTCAGTTAAGAAAAATAAGTCAATATAATGTTAATGAATGGGAGCATCTAACTAAAGAAGATGCTAACTTGGTTGTTTCAGTAGCTAAAAAATTTGTTTCCTTTGTAGAAAATGCCACAAATAATGAATAATTCACAGATAAAGATTTTGCAGGAGATTTTGAAAAATCCCGGAGTAAATCTAAGAGGGATAATCAGAGAAACCAAACTTTCACCTAATTTTGTTTCGAATCTTTTGAATAATTTTGTTAAGAATAAGATATTTAAGGAGGAACGAATTGAAATTGGGAAAAAATATCTTCGTAGATTCTCTTTTAATTTTGATTCTTTGTCGGGAAAAGATGTTTTCAATGTATTGAAATGGGAAGAGAAACATTTATTTTTTGAAAAATACCCTAAGTTAAATAAAATATTTGATGAGTTGATAGAAAATGTTGGAGGGTTGAAAATGATAATTATTTATGGGAGTTATGCGAGAAAATCTGCAACGAAGAAGAGCGATATTGATTTGCTTTTTATTGGCAATATTAAAGATAAAAATAAAATAAAAGAAATCTTAGTTACTTTGGAAACGGAACCAAGTATAAAGATTGAGGCTTTGCAGGATTTTAAAAAAAGAAGAAATGATGCTTTGCATTCTCAGATTATTAGAGAGGGTGTTATAATTTTTGGTTCTGAAGAATTATGGAAGATTTTAGGGAAATGAGTATTTGTGAGTTGAGGATTAATTAGATTTATTAACTGCTACAAATTCTGCTAACGCTTGAATTTTCCGCTTGGAGGTTGTTATCTCCACTAGGGTTTCTTTAACATTATTCGACTATTACCAAAAGGATTATTATATTTCATCGAGGGATTAACTGTTACAAATTCTGCTAAGTTCACACACTTCGCGTGTGCACCAATGAGGTGCGAGAACCTCTTCGAGGCCCCGATAAACTTTTTAACACTAAAGTGTACCCCGAAAAATTTTAATAGAAAATTTTTACAAGGGGCAAGATTTCTACTGGGGGCAAATTAAACGAAGTAAATTTTGGAGATATATTAATTTGAGCAACTTGTTGCGAACTAATTTTTGGTTTTTTGAAATTATTTTTTCTTTCCGCCCATTGCGATCTCGAAAAGAGATGCGAATGCTTTTGCGAAGAACTCTGAGTTCAACCAGATTGCGATTTCCTCTCTATTTGATTCTTTACAAAGATAGAAAAGTATTTGACTTCTGTCAACGATGAAGAACTTCGCTTCGATTTCTGTGTGTAAGACTTTCATTCCGAAACTCTTTTCGGCTTGTTTAATCAAATTTGCCTCTCCGAATAAAGCTAATTTGATTTTTATTCCGGCTTTCTTTAATGTTTCAAAAGTTTGCTGGAATAATTTTGTTTTTGAAAGTATTTCTGATGCGTTTGTACAAATTATAACTTCTTTCTCTGCGTTTTGAATTATTTCTCTTAAATAACTCGAAATATTTGATCGTCCCTTTAATGCAGCCGAAATTTCCTCTCTCTTTACTGGGTCAATTCCAACGTTGTATAATTTTTCAAGTTGAACGAATTCGTCAGTTTCTTTTATATTTGATAAACTTAAGATTTTTTCATCGGCATCTCTTTTAACATTGTTCTTCAATTTGTCTAGAATCATTTTTGGTTTTATACCAAGATACTTTACAGGTTTTCCTAATTTAACTATTGCAAAGCCTTTCTTTTCTAAGCTTTCTAAAACATCGTATGTTCTACTTCTTGGCACTCCTGAAATCCCTGCAACCTCTCCAGCAGACGCTGTTCCTTTACCAAGTAAGGCTAACCAAACTTTTGTTTCGTATACATTCAAATCAAAGTAATCTTTGATTTTATTGATTAAATCTTGTTTAACTAACATATTGTTACCATTCCAAAGGCACTTATAAAGCTTTCTATAATGTTACTTTTTGAAAGTAAGAACAATACGGAAAGTTATTTAAAGGAAATAAATTAGAGATTGATATGGAAAGAAAGGACCTGGATTTAATGGAAGTAAATCTCTAGAAACTTCATTGAAAGATCACAAAAATCAATGGATTTTGATTAGTTTAAGAAATAATGGCAGTTACGTGGGGAATTTATGCAATATAGACAAAGATACGATTGATTTCTTGCCATATCAAGATGTTGAGTATGATGAAAAAGGAATTATTAAATATGTCATAAAATCTGATGGTCTTCCAGATACTCATGAAAAAAATGATATTATTCGTTATAAACCTAGTTCAGAAGAACAAGCCTTGAACTTTTGCAAATATATGAATAGAAAAACGTATCTTGAATGTCTTAAAGAAAAAAAAGAAATTTTTGAATTAGAAGAAATTAATAAAAAAAATGGATGAATCTAAAAAGAAAATAATTTAAAGGCTTAACATTTATTTAAAACATGAAAAAATATTTTACTAATCTTGGAAAATCATTACGAGAGGGGTTTTATAGTATTGCGGAAGGAATGAGTACTTTTAGCATTTTTCCGAACACAGAGATTGAAATCCCCAGCGATATAGAATCTTGGGAAAATGATGGAAAAGCTATTAGAAGTGATTGGGAAAACGTAGGCAAATATATTACAAAAGCAACAAAAGAATTTTCTTCAAAGAATAATTTAGATTCTAAAGTCTAATCAACCATCCAACAATCATTCCTAAAAATATTCCTGTTGATATATATGGCATTGCGGGATAGAATTTCTTTTTCTTTGCGAAGAAGAATAAATAACTAAGCCCTAATGCTGCGCCGATTATTACAAGAATTGCTGCTAGAAGTCCGTATGTTCTTAACATAACTCCAGCGGTGATTAATGGAAAAATCACATCGCCTCCTCCAAGGATTGCGACATTTGCTTTTATTTTCTTTGTTCTAAGTTCTGACTTACTCATCTTTTTTACTTTGGCTCTTTGTGCTTTTGAAAGATATGGTATGAAGAATCCAGAAAAAATCTTTAATTCTTTTATTTGATACTTTGCCATTTTTTGCATTATTCCAGAACGCCAAACCGCCCACATATCATATACTGAAATTATGAGAAGTAAAAATACAATGGTCCAAACATTCAATATTGAAACGAAGATTACTGCAATTCCAGGATAGATAAATAATTCAGTTAGATTATGAATTAAGAAATTTTGCTTGTAAACTTTTATTAATGCAAGGGGCAGAGCGAATAATAATGCGAGCAGAGGAACGAATTTTTCTTTTGGTAGAACCGAGTTGAAAAAAATTCCGAGCGCTATTAGTATTACTGCAAAAAACCAGAGTCTCAGGACAAAGGCCATCTTGAATTTCGTTAGAAGAATTAATAGGACAATTGCGATTATAAAAGCTATAACTATCGACGGTAAAAATGATGTATAGAAGTCAGTTTGCTTTTCAATTTTTGGAGCGCCCATCCCGTAGGGAATAACATTGTCCTCTTGAGAATAATGATCTATTACATATAATCCAATAAACTGAGTTACAATAAACATTGACAAAAGTATTATTGTAATTTTTAGATTATGTTTCATCTATTTACCTCTTTATTGTTATGAGAAAGTTGTTTTTAAAATATGTTATTTGTTTGAACTTCGAAATCGCCTTTGGCAGATTTCTTCTTAATGAAAGTTGTTATCATAATAAGGGTTGGAGGAAGATTGTTCAACTTAAATTATTAATTTAATTATTTTGCTCGCTTACGCTCAGATTGGTACTTACTTCAAATCCCGCTTCGCTTGGATTTTCCGTTGGGGAAGATGTTATCATCTCAGGGTTCTAGAAAACATTGTTCAACTAATAGATGCGAGCAAAACCTTACTCGTGCCTAACGGCACGTACCCCAAGAATCGAGTCCCTGTTCGAAGGATTCCTGATACAGAACAGATAAGCCCCGCCGGAATTCGCAACGAACCTCACGACAGAATTATTGTCATCTCTTGGAAACCAAAAATTAAATTTCCCAGATTTAACATCTTTATGAACATTACCTTGAGAAGAATTATTTTTGATTAAAAAATCTATAATATCTATTTGCTTATCTATCATTAAAGTATTTTTATCAAGAACTTCTGATTTATAATTAATTATATTTCCCTCTTGGTCAAAAATATGATTGTAATGAACTTCTAAAT
>SDBV01008980.1_pt1 | contig 13373 bp, 20 predicted proteins | sample 2277081 | NCBI WGS metagenome assembly SDBV01 (sample SAMN10402039, study PRJNA504765) | marine sediment metagenome | isolation source: marine sediment core GS10_PC15, 223 cmbsf | place: Arctic Ocean: Southern Knipovich Ridge | collected 2010 | reverse complement strand
TTTTCGTCTTCATATAGATATCAAGTATCGCCACAGATGTACGAAGAAGCGCATAACTTCCGAAAAATGGGTGATGTTGCGGCGATGTGGGAGCGTGGTGAAATTAACAAATTTCAACGAGAAGTGCTACTTCAAGGCATAGAGAAGTGATATGAAGGAACCTTTAATGCCAACAAAAACTCACAGTTCCACTACAACGAAAGGTAAAATCACCGCAACTACATGGGCTTTAACTCTTTCAGTTTGTGGTAACGGACTTGCTATATATGTGGTGGGTAATTCGGAAGGGCTCCTACGACACATACATGACAAAGCTAAACTAGGTTTTTCGGTAAAACGTCAAATCGTTGTCGAAATTGATAAAAAGCAACACGAACATCTACTTCAACGAAATAAAGAACTTGGATACCCATTAAGCCCAGAACAAATCATCTGTGGTGATATTTTCGAAGTTGCAAAACAATACAACAATATTGGACACCTTGATCTTGATTTTGCACATACTTTGGATGAGCGGACACACAGATGCCTAGCCGAAATACTAGTTGGTAGCATTCGAAACGTTCATATCGTTTTCAATACGCGGACACGCAATAAGTACTGGGAAAAGGTTGCTCCTCAAAGATGTCGTATCCCCGAAAACCGATGGTGTGGTGGTATACTTAAAATGTGTCCCACACAATCACAAAAAGTTACAATTCCTGAAATTATTAGAGATCTTTGTGATCATGATATTGATACCTTACCTTATCGAGGCAAAGGAAGGTCTCCAATGTTGATGATGGTATTAAATAAACAAAAGTTCATCTCATGATTAAACATCCACGATCACAAGACGAATGGAAAGAAGTTAGAAAGGAATTAACCGTTAATGGGGTTGGTATGGGAACAGTCTTATCATCCAGTATACCACTTCATATCTATCCAGATCCAATCCTTACAAAGATTTCAGAACCAGTTGAAGAGTTTGGCACGGACGAACTTAGTCTTCTTTGCGAACAGATGCATGTAACAATGTTCTATAGCGATGGCATTGGTTTGTCGGCTGTACAAGTTGGTAAACTCAAACGAATTATCACAATGAAAATTCCTGAAACTGTTATAGAGAATGGTAAGGAATATGACGTTGGGCGCCCATATAATTTTATCAATCCAGAAATTCGTGAAACAACAACTAACATGTATAAATTTTCGGAGGGATGTTTATCCGTTCCTGGTTACTATGAAGACAGAGAACGGGCGAACTCTATTTTACTACGTTTTGAAACAATACATGGTGATGTATTGATTAAATGGTTTGACGGACTAGAAGCGTTCGTTATCCAACATGAAATGGATCACCTTGAGGGTAAATTATTTATCGATGATCTATCACCGTTGAAAAAAGATCGTGTTCGTAAGAAGATAGAAAAGACACTACGGAGAAATTAATGAACTTTTACTTATTTTTTATATTAGCATTCTCACCAAACGCTGACACTACAAATCAGCTGCCCGAGCACTATCATCTTTTCACATATTCAACGTACGAGCTATGTGTTGAGGCACGAGAAAAGTCTGTATTAGAATATCCCACATCAGGCATACCATATAAGTTAGAATTTACGTTGTGTCAAAAAGTTGAAAGAGAAGGTTTGAAGATATGAGTGTGTTTTGGGAAGCGTTCCACATTCTTCTTCTAGCCATTGCAGTTGTGTGGTTAGGACGTTGGTGTTGGGACTGGATACGAAGCAAATTCACACCCGGATTATAAAAGCAGCGAGTTCATGAAATATGATGATTATATGGATCCAGAATGTGTTGCACTTTGTGATGCGATTAACCGTGTACCTGGTGTTTGTACCAACGAAAGTTGTTGCGGACACGGTAGAGGTACATTCAGGGTCTTTTTCCAGTCAACTGATCTAAGAACGCTTGCGATTCTTTTGTACTACGTTGATTCTTGCCATATGGGATTTCGTTGGGACTGCACAGTTCACACCGATTGCGCAATGCGGCCAGCAAGCTACTATATTCAGAGCGAAGCAAAAGGAAAAGTAGCATATGAACAAGCAAATACAATCGCAGAAAAAATAAACGACTTTATGGATAATGAATTCGATGCTTGGTGGAAAGATTGGTCAGATGAAAGTACGTAAAGAGCTTGTAAAAGCAGGCGATCGTGTTCGCATCAAAAATTACGCTGAAAAGTGGAATGGTGAAATTGGAACCGTTGACAGTCGTGATGGTGCTTACGTATACGTGTTCATAGACAGTCAACCAGATAATACGGAGTATCCGTTTGAATTATATGAGAATGAGGTTGAGCATGTACAAGAAAATTAAATTTTGGTGGAGTTGGAGTAAACAAAGACAACAAATCAATCAGTTTTTTGGTTTGTGGTTTTTTCAAACCGCTGGTGACGGAGTTCCATTGCTATACTATGAGCTTCGTTCTAAACTTAGACGTATATACTGTAGACACTCCGAGATAGTATTTTATGATGGTAAGTGCGGCCACTATGACGGATCACTACACCTAAGTCGCTCAGCATTATGTGATCATTGTAAAACGAAATGGGAACAAAAAACAAAAGGAGTATATATTAATACTTCAACTCATCCTAAGGGGATAACTCGAGTGCCAATAAGAACAGAAAAATGGTTACCAGTTGCGGCACCAAAACAAATATATCATATGGGGCGAGGATGGTGTACGAAGATATAAGAGGTAGATGTCAACATGAAACAGAGACGGGTTGTCTTTGTATGGAGATTTGGCCTTGTCCATATCATACATCACATGATCAATTAATGAACGCTTTTGGAATATCCAGAGCTGAGCAAGACGAATACCGACCCCATGATATGTATTTTAATAGGGACACTATAAACAAAAACGAGAAAATAAAAAAAGGAGATACCTAATGGACGGAAATAAACCTAAACAACAGCGTGCGAAGCCTGTTGACAAACAAAACACTCTTAATCTCGATGGAAAATTTAACAAACCAACGATTGAAATTAATGAGAAAGAACTCGGAGAAGAGTTCATGGTTCCTGATTACCGCCCCAAATCTTTGTTCACAAAAAAGCAAATTTCCAAGACAAAAAAGAGAAAACTCAACAAAATTGCAAGAAAATCGCGTAAAGTTAACCAGCGATGGGCAAAGAAATGAGTTTACGATTTAAAAAACAACGACATCAACGCAGTTGCGGCCTTACATGCGTTGCTATAATTGCCGATAAACCATATGCCACAGTAATTCAAGATTATGAAAAAGATAACCAACTATATTGGGAGTGGGGTGACCGAAAGAAGAGTTGGTCGCTAAGCTATGACACAACAACAAAAGACCTCTATACGTTACTAAGTAAATATGGAGTTACCTGCAGCAAAAAAAGAGTTAAATATCAAGGAAAAGAATCGTTACCAGATTTAAGTATTTTGGCCGCATTTTCACGCCAAGAACGAATGGGTGGACGAAAAGGAGAACATTGGCACTGGGTCGTTTGTGAACATAATAATGATTGTTTCACAGTTTACGATCCTTTGTATGGAATTAGAACCTTAGAGGATGTTTATCCAATTAGCCACTATGTCAGAATAAACAATAAATAAGTTCATAACTTGTTATAGTGAAGCGCACGATCGCTTCCGTGTTTTAACTAGGAGAATAATAATGACACTAAAACAACAGAACGAAAATCCTGTAAGTAATTACATGTCAACGTCAAAGTTGACCGTCAAAGATTTTATCAATAACTCAGGTCTGTCATTCACAGACATCAGCACCGAATCCGTACGTCGATATCACTTTAGAGGTGATGAAGTTGTCGTAATTCCAGGTCCTCTAATGCTTAACGTAAGTCGCACAGGTGGACACAGAATATACGACGAAAACGGCGTTTCCCACTACATTCCTAAAGGTTGGCTAGAGCTCACGTGGATTGCAAAGGCTGGCGCAGCGAATTTTGTGAAGTAACCTGTCGTGAACACCAATGACAAATCTCAGATAGCTGAACTAGCTGTAGCCGCCGATCTAGCGAAACGCGGCTACATAGTTTCAATTCCCGTTGGTGTAGCACCTTACGATCTTATTGTTGATCGTAGCAGTAAGTACGGAATGTACGCACACCCAGAACGTGTTCAAGTAAAATATACTTCCGCACACAAATCGGGAGTTCTTAGAGTTGAATTAGACAGAACACGTACAACGAACAAAGGTTCGTTAACTTACCATTACGATAGAACAGATTTTGAGTGGCTAGCTGTTTATAGTCCTGATTATCCCAAGATATGCTATGTGCCAGTTGACAAAATTATCGGAATACGGCAGTATTCGTTAAGAATTAAACCACCTAAGCGAAGTTACCCGAATATTCGCTTAGCCGAGGCATACATAAATATATAATACGTCGGGGGATCGGCTAGACGTAGAGTCGGCATCCCCATGCGTCCATAGTATAATGGTATTATATTAGCTTGCCATGTTAGGGATGCGGGTTCGATTCCCGCTGGACGCTCCAAATGAAAAGAAGTATACTAATAGTCATAATTTTTTTGCTTTCCGGTTGCGCTAGCAACGAAGCTCTATTGCAAGGTGAACTGTATTACAGTAAACAACACCTCGACAATAACAATGTGTTCGAGCAACAAATAAAACTCGAAGACAAAGAATTTTATCGTTTTACCCTTTATTTTGAGTAAATATATGAAACTTACTTGTACATTAATTCTTTTGTTTATAAGTTTGTCGGGATGTGTTACTTCACCTATGACACCCCTCGAACGGCAAGTCCGCTACGAACAGAAGGAGCGATCGTGTCGTGACACAGGTGGTGTTTGGTATCACTTTGGAGGCCATAGCGGTACATGTGACAGGGATCCTTTATTTCGTCACTAACATTATTATGAAACTCGCTCATATCACAGAAGCAAAATACCGTGGTCAACACGCTGTAGCTATTCAATTTGTTTTAAGACATAATCATGAATACGGAGAAGCAGAATTTATAGGATCCGATATTGAAGAGCTTTCACGTGAAATCCACGCTGGTCATATAAATTCCGCAACCGAAGACGGTGAGGAAGTAAGTAAGGAAGAAGGCATTCGAAAGATAAATTTAGCATATGATGAAAGCATTCCCAATACTTCGCAATTTGATGATGACGAGCACAAGAAAGAAGTCGAAAAGTTTATAGAAAGAACAAACAGCCAAGGTAAATTTTACTTCGTGTGGGCAGAAGGCATTGATGACGATTATTGGTATTTGACGTTTATTCCCTCATTTGGATTCGACAATCGATTCTAGGTTCAGGTTATATTCAGTTTCACCCTGTATAGTCAATACTAAAGGTAGGATTTGTAAATACACGTAAGGAGAATGATATGTTTAAAACTTTATTAGTTGTTGGTGTTTTACTTTTACTCGCTGGTTGTGAAACTTATAGCGTTGGTGGAACAGTTCGTCCAGCTAGTAACGTTCGTGTTAGTGTTGGTATTCACTCAGGCTACTACGACCCCTACCCTTACTATTATCGACCAAACTTTCGATATTATAGACCTCGCCCCGTAATAATTCATCGTCACGTTCATCGATCTCAACCAAGTCATCGAACTCGCCCAAATGGCCCCACCTATCGAAGATATGATGAGCGAAAAGATCATCGTAGATCTGATCGCAGACATCGTAACTAAAACTTGACGTACCCAAAATAAGTAAAGTATACTTTCTCCTTATCTAGGAGAAATTATGAACCTTGACAAATACGTGCAAGACGCTACACGTACCGAAAGTAAAATAGATAAGGTCACATTATCTGACCCAGAATTATTTGCTTTTGCCCTTAAAACTTTTATTGCTAGTGGTAACATATTAGACTGTTTTAAAAAGAATGTCTTTTATGGAAAAGATACCCAAAGTGAAATGTATAAATGGTCGAGAGCAATACAATATTATCAATACCAAATACAAAAAATTGACAGCGAGCCAACAATTGACCCTCGTGTATTTCATGCTCTAATTGGAATTGCCACAGAGGCAGCCGAGCTGATGGAGGTTCTTGATAAAACATTATCAGATAACGAAGACATTGATTATGTTAATGTATTAGAAGAGTTTGGAGACATCAATTGGTATGAAGCGATTGGTGTTGATGCAATGGGTGGAGACTTCGAAAATATTTTAACAACAAATATTGAAAAACTACGAAAGCGTTTTCCAGAAAAGTTTACTAACGAGGAAGCCATCAACAGAAATTTGGAAGAAGAACGAAAGATTCTTGAAGATGGCTCCGATTTTAGACATGGTCCTTGTTCGGACTTTTAAACAAAACCCTTGATAAAAAGTTGTTGTCATTATAAGTTATAGTTAACCAATTAGAATTAAATAAAGAGGAACGCTAAATGGAAATTCTGAATAAATACCGAGCCCGCTACGAAGATAAACAACCAGAAGAATATTCTCTCGAAGATTACTTAGAAATATGTAAGTCTGATAGTACTGCTTACGCTTCTGCAGCAGAAAGAATGTTAATGGCGATCGGAGAACCAAAAGTTGTTAATACAAATTTAGATCCTCGATTGAGTCGAATCTTCTCGAATCGTAAAATTAAGGTTTATGAAACCTTCAAAGATTTTTATGGAATGGAGCAAACAATTGAAAATGTTGTTTCTTATTTCCGACACGCCGCTCAAGGCCTTGAAGAAGCTAAACAGATTCTTTATCTCTTGGGCCCAGTAGGTAGTGCAAAGTCGTCTCTTGCAGAGCGACTAAAAGACCTGTTCCAACATGTTCCATTTTATACAATTAAAGCATATAACAAGGAAACAGACCAGGACGAAATTTCTCCAGTTTTTGAATCGCCATTATGGTTGTTCGACGTTGTAGAAGATGGAGAAGAATTAACAAAAGATTTTGGTATCGCTCCTCGATACGTTGACACTATTATGTCTCCGTGGGCTTCAAAACGCCTTGAAGAGTTTGAGAATGATCTTACAAAATTCAAAGTTGTTAAAATGTGGCCTTCACGGTTGAAGCAGATTAACGTTACAAAGACAGAGCCAGGTGATGAAAATAACCAGGATATTTCGGCGCTCGTTGGTAAAACAAGTATTCGAAAACTCGATGAGTTTGAACAGAATGATCCTGATTCATATTCTTACGCGGGTGGTCTTAATCTCACAACACAGGGTATCCTTGAGTTTGTTGAGATGTTTAAAGCACCAATCAAAATGTTGCATCCTCTTCTGACCGCAACTCAGGAAGGAAACTACAATGGCACGGAAGGGTTTGGTGCAATACCATACCGAGGTACAGTTGTTGCTCACTCTAACGAGTCTGAGTGGACTAAATTTAAAAACAACAAGGACAACGAAGCGTTCCTAGATCGTGTATTTGTTGTAAAGGTGCCTTATGTCCTTCGCGTGTCAGAGGAGGAACTTATTTACGGGAAGCTGATTTCAAATAGTGAACTAGCATCTGCGCCATGCGCACCAGGTACACTAGAAATGATGTCTCAGTTCTCAGTTCTAACACGATTACAAGATCATGAGAATTCAAACCTTTTCTCCAAGATGGAGATATATGATGGTAAAAATCTCAAAGACAAAGATCCAAAATCGAAGTCAATTCAAGAATATCGTGACGCTGCTGGTGTAAACGAAGGAATGACTGGTTCATCAACACGGTTTGCATTTAAAGTTCTTTCAAAGACATTTAATGCTAGCAATGATGAAATTTCAGCTAGTCCTGTTCACTTAATGTGGGTTCTCGAGAAATCGATTAAGGAAGAAAACCTCGATCAAGATTTCGAAGAAAAGTATATTGAATTCTTAAAGGGTATCCTTGCACCTAAGTACGCCGAGTTCCTTGGTGATGAGATTCAAAAGGCTTATTTGGAAGCATACGACGAGTACGGACAGAACTTATTCGATCGCTATGTTCTTTACGCTGATAATTGGATTCAAGATAATGACTATCGTGATCCAGATACTGGACAGCAATATGATCGTGAAGAGTTAAACCAAGAACTCGAGAAGATTGAAAAAGCTGCTGGTAGTGTTAATCCTAAAGACTTCCGTAATGAAATTGTTAATTACGTTCTTCGAGCAAAGGCAAACAACCAAGGCAAGAATCCTAAATGGACAAGTTACCAAAAATTACGCGAAGTAATCGAGAAAAAGATGTTCGCAAATACAGAAGAACTACTACCCGTTATTTCATTTGGTAAGAAAGCAACGGAGGAAGAGGAAACTAAGCACGCTGATTTCGTCGACCGTATGATGGACAAAGGCTACACAAAACGCCAAGTTCGACTACTTGTAGAATGGTACATGCGATTCCGTAAGCATAACTAAGAGTAAATAAGGTTATGGCTACCCATCACATTATAGATAGGCGCAAAAACCAGAAAGGTAAGAGTTCAGGTAATCGACGCCGATTCCTACGAAGAGTTCGTGAACACGTTAAGCGTGCCGCTAAAGATGCGATAAGAGATGGAAACATTAAGGATATCACATCTAGAAAAGGCCGCAAAGTACACATCCCAACAAAAGATCTTCAAGAGCCTCATATCATTCACGGAGAAGGTGGAGACTCGGAACATGTCTTGCCAGGTAATAAAGACTATATTACTGGTGATCGATTTCGTCGTAAACAAAGTGGTGGTGGAAAGGGTGGAAAGGCTTCACCAGATGGTGAAGATGAAGATTCATTTACTTTCCATTTAACACAAGATGAATTTCTTGACATATTCTTTGACGATCTTGAACTTCCTGATTTGGTTAAAGAGAACGTTAAAGTTACAGATATGTTTAAATATACTCGTTCGGGATTTGTAACAGAAGGAACTCCAGCTCGTTTAAACATTCTCCGCTCAATGAGACAAGCCAAAGGACGTAAACGTGCTTTAATTGGACCAAAAAAGAAAAAAATCAAAGAGCTCGAAGAAGAGTTGGAAGGGATTAATGAACTACTTTTAACATTCGATCTAGACACACCACCAATGGAACTTATAACTCTTGAAAAACGTAAGATTATCGTTGAAGAAGAGATTAAAAGATTAAAGCGTAAAATCAAAGCAATTCCTTTTGTTGATGATATTGATCTTAGGTATAATAACTGGACAAAAACTCCTCAACCAACAACACAAGCAGTAATGTTCTGTATTATGGACGTCTCTGGAAGCATGGGTGAGTGGGAAAAAGAAATGGCAAAACGTTTCTTCATGCTACTATATTTGTTCTTAACACGCTCATATGAACGGGTTGAGTTGGTATTTATTCGTCATCATAGTATGGCAAAAGAAGTTGATGAAGAAGAGTTCTTTCATTCTCGAGAATCAGGTGGTACTTTAGTTTCACCTGCTCTTGAACTGATGCGTGATATTGTAAAGTCGCGATATGATTTAAATACATGGAACATATATGCTTGTCAAGCTTCGGACGGTGATAATTGGCCAGACGATACAGAAGCTGCAAAAGATATTCTCGAACGGGAGTTATTACGCATGGTTCAATATTATGCGTATGTTGAGATTGATCAACATCAAGGTCGTGACAGCGATCTTTGGGAAACGTATGATGAAATTAAAACACGTAATCAAAATTTCGATATGACTATTATTAATGATGCGGCTGACATATATCCTGTCTTTCGTAAACTTTTTGAAAAAGAAAAAGCGAGTCCCACGAAATGAAAAAACAATACATATCCACATCCAGCGAATGGACATTTGAATCAATTGATAAGTATTACGAAGTAATCAATGATATTGCGACAAATGAATATGGACTTGATTGTTATCCAAACCAAATTGAAGTTATTGGTAGCGAACAAATGCTCGATGCATACTCTTCAATAGGTTTGCCTTTATTTTATAATCATTGGTCATTTGGACAAGAATTTATTAAACAACAACATTTTTATAAGAAAGGATATATGGCTCTTGCTTATGAAATTGTAATCAATTCAAGTCCTTGTATTTCTTACTTAATGGAAGAGAATACAATGTTGATGCAAATTCTTGTTATGTCTCATGCTTGCTTTGGACACAATGCATTTTTCAAAAATAATTACCTATTCAAACAATGGACAGATGCAGAGGGAATTGTTGACTACCTGGTTTTCGCTAAGAAATACATTGCGGATTGTGAAGAAAAATATGGATTCGACGAAGTTGAAGAAGTTCTTGATGCGTGTCATTCTCTTCAAGAGTACGGTGTGGACAAATACAAACGTCCACCCCGATTGTCGGCTGTTAAGGAAAAGGCGCGAGAGAAAGAACGACAAGATTATATTCAGAGTCAGTTGAATGAAATTTGGTCAACCATTCCAAGGCTGAAACCAGAAGCAGAAAAGGATGATGACGAACAGTTTCCGAAAAATCCTCATGAGAATATTTTGTATTTCGTTGAGAAGAATGCTCCAAACGTGGATTCATGGAAACGTGAAATAATTCGCATCGTTCGTAAGATTTCCCAGTATTTTTATCCTCAACGTCAAACCAAGGTAATGAACGAAGGATTTGCAACATTCTGGCACTATACATTGGTTAATGACCTATATGATCGTGGCTATATTAACGATGGATACATGCAAGAATTTATCATCAATCACACAAACGTAATAACTCAATTAGACTACAGTGAATGCAGATATAATGGAATTAATCCATACGCTTTAGGATTTGCTATATATTCTGATATTAAACGAATTTCGATAGATCCAACAGAAGAAGATAAAAAGTATTTTGACTTTGCTGGTAATGGCGATTGGGTCGGTAACATTATGTATGCGATGGAAAATTTCAAAGACGAAAGTTTCATTCTTCAATACTTGTCACCAAAAGTTATGAGAGACTTTAAACTATTTGCTGTTCTCGATTTTGAAAAAGATCCTAAATTGGAAGTTTCTGGTATACATGATGACATTAGTTACAAATATATAAAACAAGCATTATCGTCTCAATATAATATTGGTTATAACATTCCAGATATCCAAGTTGTTAATGTCGATCGTTGGGGTGATCGTTCAATGAAACTACAACATAAGATGGTTAGTGGTCGGCCACTCAAGGGCGAAGAGACAACAGAAGTCTTACGTAATCTTGCCTTGTTATGGGGATATGATGTATACCTTGATTCTGTTGACGAAGATGATCAAGTAAGAGCATCCTATTCCATAAAAGAAGATGGGTCATTACTCGATGTTTTTCTTGACGATGATGACGGTTAAAAACACGCATTTAGCGTTTTCTGTCCTTTCTTTTGTAAATACTCTTATGTAAACGAGTTTACATAACTACAATTAGGGAGAAGTGAATGTCTAGGAAGAAGACTTCTCGTCACAAAAACGAGACAAAATTCTTAGAAGACGCATTACGTCATAACGGATCCGCAAAACGCAACGGTCCAAAACATAAAACATGGAGTATACACGACCTGAAAACAATTAAACCCCTAACCCCTTCCCAACAAGACTTGTTCCACGCATTTTATAATTACGATCACATTTGCGCACACGGAACAGCAGGTACGGGCAAAACCTACCTCGCATTTTACTTAGCATTAAACGAAATTCTAAATCCTACAACACCCCAAGACAGAATCATTGTAGTTCGCTCCGTAGTACCTACGCGCGATATTGGATTCCTACCTGGAGATCTTTCTGAAAAGATTTCCGTGTACGAAAGTCCGTACAGAGATATTTGTGCTGAGTTGGTAGGACGTCGATCGACTTATGATGACATGAAAGAAGCTGGGTTAATTCAGTTCATGCCAACATCGTTTGTAAGAGGTCTAACATGGGGTGATGCTATTGTGATAGTAGAGGAATGTCAAAATATGACGTTCCATGAAATTAATTCAATCGTAACAAGACTGGGTAAGAATTCTCGAATTATCTTTACTGGTGATACAAACCAAACAGACCTACGACCTGTTGAGTGTGGTATGGGTAAGTTGCTTAAAACTATCGATAACATTCAAACATTCGCGATGGTTGAGTTTGGACATAACGATATCGTAAGAAGTGATATAGTTAAGTCTTGGATTGTTGCAGCAGAGGCTGTTGCTTAGAGTCTATCTTCCTGTAAGATACGAACAATAATATCCATTAATCGGTCGAGCTTTGCTTCGACTAATTTAAAATCATCAATGTCTCTTTGTTCATGATTAGATATTTGTTTTTGAAGACTTCGTAGAGAGGATTGTACTTCTTTAATATCCCCTTCATTTTCACCAACACGACTCACAAGGTCATTAATCCGAGTATGAAGTTTTTCATATTCCTCGATTGTTAAAATTTTAACAGATGTGTTGTTATTTTTAGTTTGGCGACGCGCTGATAACAAATAACCAAATAGACCAGTTACGATTGTAACAAATGACCCAACGATAGCAAACACAGCTGGCCATTCAAGGCTGTTAAGAAATTCAATCATTGTGGTTCCTTAGCCGTTGATGCGATGAACAGCATCATTAACGATGGCACACAGCACGCGTTTCTTTACACTTGATTTAAAAGATTGGATCTCGCGAACTTCTTCTATAAACTGTAGTCTTTTGGCCTTTTGATATTCGTCTATATTTTTTTCATTAATTATATAAGCAATTGGATTGGCAGTTGTCGGATCAACGGCTCCCTGTAATACTAATTCTACGGTTTCACTACCATTTTCGATAACATAAGCATCTGGTAGAACATCCGCGATTCTTTTAATGTCTGATTTGCTGATTCTATAACTCATACGTAATATATTTATAACAACTCGTTAAGTTTATTAGGTATTTCCTCATACTGATCAAATCTAATTCGACACAGCTTAATATTATTATCTTTTGCAAACTTATCTTTAATTTGATCGCGTTGTTGCACCTGCTTCAAACCTGCCAGAGTACCGTGAAATTTTGGTACAAATGTGTAATGTTGCTCTCCATCAAACTCTATTAGTACGTTATAATCAGGAAGATAAAAATCATATCTTAACAACAGTTTTCTCTTACATTCTGAAAATGTTTTTTGCTTTTCAAAATAAACACCACGTTTAATTAATTCCTCTTTAATATATTTTTCGCCACGAGATTCAAAAATTATCGACCTTGCAATATTGGCGCAAACTGGACAACCTTGTCCTCGCAGGTGGGCCTTTGCTTCCTGTTCAAAAGCTCCATGTTCAACACATATTATTTTAAGTTTAGATACAATATTCGTATATTTTGTTTGTGAGTAATCATATTTTTTCCCATGCTTCTGTTTTGCTTCTTTGATAAATTGTTCTGTTGTTTTTCGTGGATATCCACATATTTTTGCTCGAATATTTTTAGCACACGTGGGACATCCTTGTTTTTGTTGAATATGGGCAGTTGGTGATTGTTTAAATTTCCCAT
>SDBV01008979.1_pt1 | contig 13373 bp, 10 predicted proteins | sample 2277081 | NCBI WGS metagenome assembly SDBV01 (sample SAMN10402039, study PRJNA504765) | marine sediment metagenome | isolation source: marine sediment core GS10_PC15, 223 cmbsf | place: Arctic Ocean: Southern Knipovich Ridge | collected 2010 | reverse complement strand
TTTCAAAACTCGCCTCAATATTTAATTTCACAGAAATTAATTTCCTGAAAGCAGTTGTCATCCATTGAGGTACTTTTACAAACTTATCAACAATATCAAGACCAATTGGAAAAGCATAATTCGGTAATAATCTCGAATACATATATGCACGGTTCATGATATCTATAATATCAGCATTATTTAAAAATGCAGGAAATTCGATACGAATCGGGAATGAATTTTGCTTAATTTTTAAATAACAATATTTGAATGCGAGTTTATCTTTTAATATAACATCTAAACCTTTTAAATCTGATTTATATCCCGAAAAAACTTCATTTGCCTTAAAAGGTTTAGTATATTCACCTTCTTCAAGAATAAGGGATAGTAATAGGGCATCATGATAATTTGTCTTTTTTAATAAATTGTTAATATCTTTTTTATTATTTCCACTCGCTTGAATATTAAATTTATTTAAAAATTTTGGATTCGTAATTCTTTGAAAATTATCTCTTTACAATATTCTTTCAGTTTACTTCTCTCAATAACACTGTAAATAAGTGGCTGATTTGAGTTATTTTCTATTTTTGTAAAAATCTGTTCGAGTATATATTTGATCAAACATATCGCTCTTATTCTTTTAACATTTTCATAATTTTGACACCAAATACCTCTAATGCTACAATTTTGACAAGTATCTCTAAATTTTTTAATTAGGTTAACTGCATTTTGATTTGATTTTATTTTGGGTTCTACTAAAATTCTCTCAAGATCTGCTTCACCTAAATAATGGGCAGAATATTGAGACATTCTATATACTAAAGGCCCATGCAATAAAAGTATATTAGTCCCAACATATCTTTGATCTTCAATAACCTTAAATGCAGATAATAATTCAATAATAATTCGGGTAACGGCTATATAATCATTACTTTCCCTATTAACATCTTCTAAATCCCCTACTAACATAGGATGTATTTGGAAATCTTCACGTTTAGTAAGATCTCTTTCTCCTGTAACAACTCTAAAGATTCCACTACGAATTATTAACGGTATCTTAGTAAAGAATTCTGTTTGACCCACACCCCCATCAATAAAACAAACTACTTCTCCTTTTAAATCTTTCCATTCTGGAGGCATTACTTTAAGAGGGGTTATAATACTACCTTTTTTTAACATCAATCCTCTAATTTCTGAAGTGACATTATCTGTTAGATTTAAGAATTCGTTTCTAATATCTTTTGCAATTAATAGGGATGCTGCAATTATTAATTGAAAGATATAAGGTTGCGTTTCTAAGTTATTTGATAAATTCGCCCTAGGCATTTTAGCAAGTTATAAAATTAAAAGATTATAATATTTTTTTAAGAAAGTGATATATAAAAGTTTTTACCAGAGCTCTGGTTTTTGAAATAGTCTCTAATATTATTAATCTTCTCATAATTATTTTATTTTTTTACTTTAAATACTTATAATTTAGATATAATTTATATATCCTTAAGTAAACAGTATTTAAAAAAAATTATTTTTTGCAAAACATGCTAGATCCTCATAAAATTCTTGTAATAACAAGTTGTACATCATCCAAATTAAATTATGCCGCTCCAGCTAAATCACTCTATCAAGGCGTTTTATTTAGAAAGATAAAAAAAATTGTTAATTATAACAACTTGGATTTTAAGATTTTAAGTGCAAAATACGGAATTTTAGATGCTAATGATATTATTAAACCATATGAAAAAGAATTGAAAAATAAGAAAGATATTCTTGAATTAAGAAAAGGAGTAATCCCAAATCTTAAAAGTATTGAAGAAGATTACGAATTAATTATTATTATAATGGGAAAAAAGTATCGCGAAGTTTTAGAACCCCTTTTTATCTCTAAAAGTAAATATAAAATGATTTATGATAAACGTGGTATTGGAGGACTTACTTCCAAGATAAATTTCTACTTAAAAAGTCCCATAAAAAAAATGCTCTCAGAATTAATTCCCTGTAAAATCAGTTAAAGTAAGACTTTTAAGTGAATCAATTTTCGATGTACGCCTATGTTTTAAAAAATAGTAATAATTATATACATTATGAAATGCTCTCAATGTATTTCGCATTCTTCTTCTAAATACACATACATGGATTCCATATTTTTTACAAATATTACACTTGCATTTATTCCAAGGTTTATCATCTAATAGAAATTTCATCCTTTTTTCATTAATTTTATAGAGTTTATCGTTATGATATTTATTATATAAATTGTAATATTTTTTTAAGTAATAAATGAATTTTCTATTAGTAATAGTTCCATTATTTAGGTTTCTTAAGTTCTCAAAGATTTCAAACTCATCCTCATGTTTTCCCATTTGTCTATTTATTATTGGAATTCTGATTGATGTGTAATATTTCATTTGATCTTTTTCTCGTTCAAAATAAAGATAAGACTTTCTTTCATCAGTCCAGGCTTTTCGCATTATGTTATTATCAAATTGAGTAATGCCCGCTTTCATATATAACTTAAATAATTCAATATTTCCTCGACCAAAAATATGTACCTTCTTAAATTCAAATTTTTTTAAAATAGCTTCTAATCTGTTAATTAGATTTACTAATGTAAATTCTTTCAAATTCTTTAAATTAATTGTCCTTAATCCAACCAATCCACCTATACAGAGATTTTTATAGCCCAAATTATGAAGATATTCAATCATTGAGAAATACGATTTTAAATCCCAACCCTGAGCAACACCAAATAGATCGAATGTATATTCGTTTTCATTATAAATATGAATACATTTTTTTGCAAACTCTTTAGTTATTTTATAGCGAATTTCTCTCTGTTTTATGTCTTTTTTATTAATAATAATATGATCTATTGAACATCCCATATCGAAACCGAAATTCTGATAATAATCTAATATTTCTTTAGCACTATATGGAGGTTTTTCGTCATTTCTATATTGAAAAGCACCACAATCACCAAAGATCTTAACGTTTTTGGGGATCTTCAATAAATCTTTTAGATTTCTATTTTTTTCTAACTCAGCTGAATATTTATTCTTATTCTTATCAAATTTAGATTTTGAAATTAATAACCCATCGTAAGGATGTTCCTTAAAACAATCCCAAATAAATAATTTATGATTATTTTTATCCCAATCATCTTTCCAAGGCCCCCAGACTTTTGGAACTTGGTCAAATTCAAAAGGTAAGAAAAAATCAAGAGAGTTCTTTTTCATTCTATATTGTTAATTTTTAATATATTTATTAAAAATCTATTTTTACATTAATAGAAATGCAAATAGCGGTGTTAAAGTATCCATTAGATTATAAACTCCTATAGGATCAATTTTCTTATTAATACCCTTTATACCCTGTCCTTTAAAAAGTTTGTAGTATTCTTTATATTGCCCTTTCTCAGTATTGATTCTCTCAAATCCTACTTGGCTTTTTAGATTATCTTCTAAAATTTCAAGACTTTTAAAGCGATCTTTCATATCAATAATTTTTTCCGGGAATTTATAATTTAGATTATAATTATTAATTATCGTCTGTAGAATATTTATATCAAAACTTTTATTAAAAACGATAAGAATATCCGCCTCACTTATGTAATTCCAAGCTAAACTTAGTAGATAATGAGCATCTTCTTTCCTTCTTAACATATTAAATACTTGATAAATAATGAGTTCAATAATTCCATGGGAATTATTATCTAAATTAAGAAATGTAACCCCCAAAATATTAACAAATCCTTCTCGAGCTTTAGGGATAAAAGTTGTTGTTTCGATATCGATTGAAACGATTTTTTTAGTGTAGCACAATCTATCTTCTAAAAATTTTTTATTTTTTGTGTAGTTAATAATTTGATTGCCAATATTATATAAATCGTCTAATAAATTATTATTCCAAAGATTTTCTTTTGTATATTCCCTATAAGAGGATCTCCCTTGTTTTTGAGATTTTATGTTTCCTCTTTTTCCTTTCATTTGAATGAATCTTTCGATAAAATTACTTGGAAATTTTGAATTCATGTTCATTTAACAACACCAATTATGGTTTTTGTTTTATTTCTTTAATTTATTTATTTAAATTCTTTTCGTTATCAAGTATTTAAGGTGCTAGCATTTTATACTGACCTCTTCTAGCATCGCAACTCCACCTAAGATCACATGCATTACAAGTATCTTTATCAGGAACATTTTTACTCGGAGCTTTCCATGCTTTATCATAATCTTCTTTATGTTCTTGTTCTATCTTTACTACAGTGTCTTCGAAAATATTCATAGCTTTTGTTATACTTCCTTTATTGATTGGAACAGATATAATTATATCTTGCAATTTTTTAGGATTTCCATCTAATTCTGAAATAAATACTAAAATTGCTTTATTAGGGTACACACCATGTCTAAAATTAAATAATTCCGCATAAACTTGCATTTGAACTACGTACTTATCATAGTTTGAATCAGTTAATTTAGGTTTTTTTGCTCCTTTATAATCCCAAATTTCTGTATCTTTAAAAGCTGTTGATCCTCCAGGTTTACCTACTAATAGATCAACAACTCCCTTTAAAATATAGTCAATATTGATTTTTTCTTTAAGTTTGTTTATATTCCGGTTCATTCTTAAATGGTGCTCTGAATCGATGACGCGTGGATATAATTTGTTCCCAAATTGATTATTAAATTGTTTAATATACTCTTTAGCGTTTTCCTCTAAAATTTTACTCATACCTCTAATTCCTTGGGCATATAATGAATTTTTAACCTGGGTAAAATAAACCTCAATCTCTGAATCTGAAGGAATTTGATTTTTTTTGCTCGGATCAATTAAACCTTTGAAATAAAGATGTGCCTTATCTAAAACTTGATGGATAATTGTTCCAAAGAATAATTGTATCGTTGACGCTGGCGAAAATTTTCTTGCACGAAAATAACCATAACGTCGAGGACATTTTAAATAACTTAAAATATCTGAAGTAATACTATAACGTCGAATAATTTTTGAATCTTCATAAGGTAATACAGGGGCTTTTTTAAAATTATTAATCATTTTTCATTTCTACTTAAAATTAGATAATTTGTATTCCATTTTTTTTTAAATAAGTTTTATCTTTTCTTTTTGTATTACTTTTATCGTAACCAAATGAATTCTCACAACGAGAAATATTATGAGTAAACATTATTAACCCAATTTTAGGTCGAGAGAATCCCATATAATAACGCCTGATATCATCTTGTTGAGCTCGAGTATGCTTATCTGTTAAAGTGTAGGGATATTTTCGAAATGGCATGAAAATATTTTCTAAGTAATGTTCGGCTCCTGGGGACGATAAATCTCCTAATGACCCTAAAAATACATAAGGGAACTCTAAACCTTTAGCTTGATGATAGGTCATTAGTTGAATATACCCTTTCGGAATAGGTCTTTCTCTATCTTCATAATCATTAACACCACTATGTACGATTAATCCACAAAAAATCCTATAAAATCTATCTATCCAACTACGATTTACAATATGGGGTGTCGTGTTTGATCTTTTAAATGAACCATAATATATAGAACCAAATCCCTCTAAGAGATTAGTTATAATAGAATAACGAGGTCCCCAATTTGGTTCTAGAAGACGTGTTTTAAAAGGTTCCACATTTAAAATTTTATAAAGAATTTCTTGGATCAAAGTTATAACCCTTTTTCCCCCCTTTAAATTTGAAATATTGGTAATAGAATTTTTAATATATCCCTCTAAATCAGGATATGCTCTTGATGATGTTAGACTTAGATATGCAGATTTACAATTGCACAAGAATTCACTTAGTGTCTTAGATAGGGGATACATAGGTGCTTGTAGATAATAACCTACCACAGGATTAGTTCCTGAAATTGATGGATCTATAATTTCTAATAATGCACCAATTAATTGTTGAACCTCAGGAACCTCATGGACATTCCGAGATCGAGGATTATAAACTTTAAGACCCTTTTTTCGTAATTGAAAAACATAAGGACCAGCATTTCGTGGGCTTTCCTTTGTGCTTCTAAGTAATAATACTATATGAGAATCATCAGCAACTAAAGCTTGTCCAGACGTACTTATTTCATTCACAATATCCGCTACCTTTTCTGCCGTATTTTGGTGGGTTTTTCCAATAATTACTCCAATTGGTTGCCAATTTCCGCTAGGTGATATTTTACTAGATTTCATTGCTAATTTTCCAGGAGCACGTGCTCCCTTCATAGTTGGATTATATAATATATAATCATTAAACCAGTTTACAATTCCTTGATGTGAACGATAATTTTTAACTAATTGAATAGCATAGGGTTTCATTCCTAAGAATGTATTGCATGACTCATCAAAATTTACTAATAAATCTACAGTACCACCTCTAAATCGATATAGAGCTTGATCATCATCACCTACTATTGTCATGTTTCCTATGTCTTGTTTTTTTCGTTTTCCTGGATCTTTATGCCCACCAGCTAATCGAAAATAAATAGTTTCTTGAATCGGATTTGTATCTTGATACTCGTCTATTAATATATATTTAAGTGGGAGTATATCTCTATTAGGATCTCCCTCTAAAAATAAATTACCTTGGGGGCTATCTAAGAATTCCAAAAATACTTTTTGAATTGTAGAAAAATCATATCGAGCTTTTTGTTCTAAAAAATCCAGATATTCCTCATAAAAGTTAGCACATTCATTAAATATTCTATCAGGACTTGTCTTCAATTTATTAATATCAATTAAATCTTCTGTAATTCTATTAAAAATTGTTAGACTTAATTTAGTTTTATCCCATCTTGTCATAAAGGGCTTTCTTGTATGTTGATTGAATTTTCTCCATAACAAATCATTTTTGCTCTTTCCCATACTAGAATAGCGATAAGCAAAATAAGATTGTTCAATTTCATCCATAAGTTTCTTATTTTGAGCATTTTTGTATCTATATTCTTGAAGTACATCCCTACATATACTATGAAGTGTTCCAATTCTCATTTCAGCGACATTAATATCATCAAATTTCACAGTACCGTAAGTAATTAACTTATCTACATATTGAGAGATACGATCTGCTAAATTTTTTCCTGCCTTTTCTGTAAATGTAGTAATAATAATTGATCTTGGATTAATTTCGTCTACCAAAATAAGTTTTAAAGTTCGCCACACAAGAACTTCAGTCTTTCCTGATCCCGGTCCTGCAATTATCCAGAATGGCTCTTTACCATATTGGACAGCCTCTTTTTGCTTTTTATTTAATTTTTTACCTTTTGCTTTCCAATTTAAAGCATTTAACATATCATCATAAAATTTTATAAATGATATTTCCATGAGTTTTTTCTGCGATTTTTGATGTTAATATAGATGACTTATCATTAATAAATATTTTAATTGACATAATAAAAGATCATAAATATTTAGAAATAATTAGCTTAAATAACATATATAAACATCTGTAACTACAAATAGTCGCAACTAATTATATCATCGAAAGATTTAGCTTTCCTGAAGAGTTTTTTATCAATTTTTTTATCTAATAAAAATAAAGTATTGTAACCCTTCATTCGAAGAAATTTTAACATTTCTACTTCTTTTAGTGTTTTAGCATATCTTAAATAATAAGTTCCTTTTACTTCGATGATATAAATACTAGATCCAATCTTAACAATGAAATCGGGATAATATTTATTTCCTATGCCATATTCAAAATAATAACTTCTTTTATTTCTAATCCAGAACTCTACCGCTTCGATATTATCTAATTGATAAGCAAATTTGAATTCGTGTGAGCTTTCAAACCAATTATATTCATAATATGATTTAATAAAACCCGTTATCTGCAAATGTAGGAAATCTTCTTTAACAGGATTTACATAATCTTTTTTTTTAACATTAAGAATAATACCCTTATCAGATGTTTTCTCGATGGAGATCTGTTCGTCTGGAAATAATGTTTTAAGTGGTTTTTTCCTAATTTTAGTTTCTATATTAAAATAATTGTCTAAAACATTCGAAATATGATTTACAATTTTATTTTTCAATTTAATCACATAATTCTTTCTCGATTGATGGATTATTTTTAAATATTTTATATCTTTTGTATTAATTAATCTGTTTAACTCATTAAACACGTTAAAAAGTTTATGTTTAACACTTGGATGGGATGGCAGGAGAGATTGAGATGAAATAATGCTTGAAATTAAATCCTTAATCTCAGAGTTTTTAAAATTTAATATTTTACTTTCGTATTCTTTGCTTCCTTTAATTTTCAAAACAGTTTTACCAGTTAAGTCTTTCTCCTCACCTCCAATTCCCACATCGATCTTCCAAAAAGTATCTCCTTGCTCAGTGAAAACATTTTTGTCAAGAAATAAATCCATTTTAAGGTTTTTATAATTTATTTCTTCAACTAATTCTTGGGCATTAATCGAAATTTTTCTATAAATTTCAAGAACAGGTAACTGCAACTCGTTGTATTTATCAAATTTAGCTATTGATTTATTTGTTTTTTGCTCAATGAATAGTTCGGCTTGAAATGTCGTTTTAGACAATCCTAATTCTTCCCTAACTATTTTCACAAACTCTTCAAAATTTCCTCCTTTCTCACAAATCACATGAAGAATCTCCTGTTGATTACGTAAAAAACCAGTTAGCCCATCGTGGATTCTTTTTTCTCGAAATAACCTCACACCTCTTCCAATTAACTGTTTAATGTAATTCTTTTTCTTTCCTTTTGAAATACTCAATATCAACATTGTATAAGGATTTTGAATGTCCCAACCTTCCTCGAGTTTTCTAATCTGAATTAAGACCTCTTCATTATTTATTTCAATAGCGTCAATTTTTTCAATTACATCCTTAAGATTCTCATTATCACTATGATAAGTAAAGCAAATTTTAGGTAATTCAAGAATTCTCTCTTTAAAGTAGTTTAGAGAGATATATCGCCTTATTAAGGAAGTAATTACAAATTTTTCACCACCAATAATTTCATTATATATATTGTCAATTAATTCCGTTTCTCCAGTTATTTTATCTTTTATCCATCTATTTAGAGTTTCAGCATGCTTAATATTTCTAGCACGAATGAGAAGTATAGGCTTGAAATTGTTTTCTTTTAATGCCTCCTTTTTTATTAGATGAATCATATACGAGACTAAAAACTTTTTTTTATCATCTTCTGTAACCTCAGGACCACGACTTTTTTCTTCAGCACTGGTATAACCAAAAGCTCTCACTTTTTTACCATATCCATCTGAAATATACTTATTGATTGAATATTTATAAATTATCTTTTGACTTCTTCTATCTTTCGCTTGTTCTTCAGTTACTGCTGTGGCTGTGAATTCCAAAACTAAGTTTGGCTCGAGAGAAATAATAATTTGTCCAGAAGTTTGCGCTTTACCTTTAATTTGAATATTTTGATAATGGTGGGCTTCGTCAGTAATTATGACCAATTTTTTCTCTTTTAGGTAACTTCTAAATGAAATAGTATTACCCAAATTATCTTTCCAATAACTTTGTTCCCATTCTTTATCAATTCTTAAAACACCAGTAGTTCTTTCAAAAAATTTCTGGATGTTAAAAATATAGACATTAAGATCAGCGGATTTATTATAATTGGAACTTTTATCGGTAAAATTTTCGCCTGTAATAACATTGAATTTAAAATCCAATGACTGTGAGAAAATGCATTTCTTACTCATTACATTAAAATTATTTATGGTTTTCTTATAAATTTCAGTGCTGGGTGTGATAATAATGAAATGATTATAATTCTCATACTTATTTAAATAAATAATTAAAGCTCCGATGAGAAGAGTTTTCCCTGAACCCGTAGCCATCTCAAAACCATAAAAAGGTATTTTTCCGTTTGCTAATCTTTTTTCATATAGTTCTTCCTTAAATGGATACTTGTCTCTTTGAACATTATAAAGAAGATTAAAGGCAGCTAATGCTTCTTTTTGATAATACCGAAAATTATGAGCCACATATTTTTCTATTTCCAGGATATAATCTTGATCAGTTTGAAGTAGTGCTTTTAAATACTTCCCCTCTCTATTCAATCTTGCATGATACGACATATCTTCCTTCTCAATCATAAAATCTGTCAAATCTGGCATTGATTTAATCACCCAATTTAAACTTCTTAATTATACTCTCAGGAATTTTAATTATATCGACAAATTCGGGAAGATCTTTTTTATCTACACCAACTCCCTTATTAGTGAAAATTTTTAATTCATCAATTAATCCATATTTTTTATTTACTTTCGAAATCAATTTTCTAATATTCTCATCACTAATTATTTCAAGTCCTTGAGAAACACTTAATATTGCATATTTACTGAACCGTTTACCAACATATACATATTCTTGTAATTCTTCTATATAGGAATAATCAAAAATTAAAAAAATTGCCTGGGCAATTTCTTCCATGCTTAAGTTCCAATTAATATCTTCATCTCTAATTATAGAATCACCGACGTGATAAAATTTAAATCCACCTCCACCCTTCCATTTTACAGCTTCAGTTATTCCGGTATTGTCATCTCCAGCAATTACTTTTTCCATCCTTGGGATACAGAGATTATCAACTTGATTACCAATTTCAACTCCTATCCATCTCCGACCCATTTTTTGTGCAACTGCTATGGTGGTTCCTGAGCCCAAAAATGAATCAAGAATTAAATCTCCTTTATTAGTACAGATATCGAAAATCCTTTGTATTAGTCTTTCAGGTTTCTTACCATTCTTAAATTTTACTCCTCCTTCACGATCGACTCTTGACATATCTTTATAAAAGTCAGACCACCAATCACCTAATAAATTGGTTAAGACTTCTCTACAGACAATTCCCTTATCCTCTGCTCTAAAAGTAATATCTTTCACTTTGTCTTCTAAGGTGTATAATTGAAATAGATTACCGCTCGTACCTGTACCAATCCAATAAGATCTAGTTTGAGTTTGAAATCTTACTACTTCATCTACTTTTAATGAAGTTTTATCTAACATTTCTAATTTAGGTACATGAGAGTCTCTTCTTGCTATATTGTTTCGATTTTTTAGTATCCATTCATAAAACCTCTCATCTATCTTAAATAATTCATGAATACTATCATTTACTGGTTTTAACTCATGTTTTTCTAATAAAGCTCTTACAATTGGTATCATTTTCAATTGAATAACTCTTGCTTTATTATTTTCATTATTGAATTCAAGATATTGATAATAATTCACCGGGTATTCATCACATTTTTCATAAACTGGATTAACTTGAGAAACTGAAGGCCCAGCATAAACTAAGATATATTCAGTATTTTTAATAATTCTTTTATCAGCAGCTCTTCTCTTCATACCAGCAGAATGAGACATCCTCACTGCTATTTGTCCAATACAGTTATTTCTCCCAAAAATTTCATCCATAAGTACTTTAAGATAGGACATCTCATCATCACCAATTTGGACGAATATTAATCCATCATTTCTCAACAATTTTTTTAAAAGAATTAAACGATCTCGCATCATAGTAAGCCATTGTGAGTGTTCTAAATTATCATCGTACTTCTCAAATGCACTTCCCGTATTATATGGAGGATCTATATAAACACACTTAATCTTATCATTTTCTTCCCTATTTTTAAAAAGTTCAACTAATGTTCGTAATGCTAAAAGATTATCCCCTTTAATTAACATATTTTCACTATTGGGATTTCCATATACTTTAATTAAAGATAAAATTCTTGATTCAGCAACACGGATATCATTTTGATTAACCCATTTTGGGTTAATTCCGATTCCTTTTTCTTCAATTATCTTATAAAGAATCGATCTATCTTTATTAATCCAATTTAATTCTAATGACCCTCTATATTTGTCATTATCCGCCATTCTAATCAAACTTTAATGTTTTAAGGCTATATATTAATTTCTTAAATAATAAAAAGCGCTTCTCATTTAGATATGCTTTATAATAATTGAATTTCTTATTAATCTTCCTTAAGGTAGTTTCCATAAAGTAATTGCCTTAATTATGACAAATACCTTTAAGCTTTTCTATATTTAAATAAATTTCAATAAATTTTTAATACTAACACCGTTGTTTTTCCATATCCCGGATCTGATACTAAATATTGGGCATTGTGAGCTTTAGCAACTATAGCTCTTAATTGATTACGGTTATTCATAATCGCCCGAATATTATTATGAACAAATTGAATAAAATAACAGATATCAACCATTTAATACTAAATTCCACTTAGAAATTTATTTTTTTAAATAATATTTAAGTTAATTAAATTTTAACTTAATTCTACTTATTTAATATCTTATCTGTTTTCAACTTATGAATAAGATATTTATTTTAAGAAGCTTTACATTTAAAACGGGTGATTATTATTTTAAAGGGACAATTAAAGGAATATCATAAAAATTTTTTAGAAATATATCAAAAAGAGGGGGTAAAAGAGGAGGATTATTATCTGATATTTTGCGAATTATTAAAATCTTATTTACCAGAAGTTGATGGGTACCATATAATAATTAATGCAACTGATATATGGAGTCATAATGTTGATATTGATTATGTAGATAAACCAGATTTTCTTATTTCTAAAAGAAAAATACCAATTTTGAGAATTGAAGCAAAAGTACCAGATGATAATATTGATTATAAATTACACCATTCTAGTAGAGATAGGCTGTTTAATCAAATTTATAGATATAGAGGAAGAAAAGATGGGAAACAACCAGTTATGATAACAGATTTTAAGAGGCTTTGGATAATCGATAAAGATTCAGAAAATATACTTGATAAGGATCACATTATTTATAAAATTATAACGATTATAAATGATGACTTTACTCTAAATATAAATACCAATAATCAAATCTCTGTAGTTATAAAATATCTTATTTCAGACATAGTAATAAGTATTGATAATTTACAGAATTTAATTGAACCATTAGCAGAATATGCTAAAAACCTTCATGATGAGATTCTTGAAATTATAACTACTGAAAACTCACAGTCAGAAGAAGAAAAGACTCGAATTAATCTGTTAAATCTTTCAAATGATTTAAAGAATACAATTTTTAAAGATAGTAAAATTGATAATAAAGACCAATTTGCAGATTTTTTTGCACAAACCATAATTTATAGTTCTTTTTTAGGTTGGTTACGTTTTTGTAAGGAGGGAAATAAATCTGAAGATTTTAAAATTATAATTCTAAGGGAATTTTTACCAAAAGGTACATTCATTCAAAAGATTTTTATAAATCTTAAATCTATTTTGTCAGAAAGAATATTTAATCATTATCTACTATCAATTGAAAAATTACTAAGTGGAACTAAGTTTAAATTAATTATAAAGAATATTGATATTTTAATGTC
>SDBV01008978.1_pt1 | contig 13375 bp, 14 predicted proteins | sample 2277081 | NCBI WGS metagenome assembly SDBV01 (sample SAMN10402039, study PRJNA504765) | marine sediment metagenome | isolation source: marine sediment core GS10_PC15, 223 cmbsf | place: Arctic Ocean: Southern Knipovich Ridge | collected 2010 | reverse complement strand
TAAAGCAGTTCTTCCCGCATAATCGGTTATGTTTATGTCTGCTTTATGTTTTATCAAGAGTTCGACTATGGATATGTGTCCTTCGCTAATCGCAATATCAAGTGGAGTCCAATTAAAGTGCCCTTTGTTTTTATAGTTTACGTTAGCACCCTTGGCAATCAGCTTATCAATGCCGGTAGTTGTTCCCCAAAAGGCCTTGTCCCAAAGGGCTTTGTCTAGATCAAGTGCTGTAATTGAAAAGCAAGAAAGTACCAATAGACACGCAAGATATATTTTCATGATGTCCCCAGACGTATACTATATATGATTATAAAACTTATTACGTATGTAATAAGTCTAACAGGACAAGGGTTCTTGTCAATGAATCTTCTTAACTGATGATACTGTGCTGCCTTTGCAGCAGCTCAACAATCTCCTGATGTCCCCCCTGTGCAGCCAGCTGCGCTGGCGTATGCTCTCTAAAGGTAGCCTGTACATTTGCACCTCTATTTAAAAGGAGCTTAACTATCTCTGTATGGCCTTCTATAGAGGCGATAAGTAGCGGTGTTAAGCCAGTTTCAGTGGTATAATTAGGATTTGAGTACCAAGAAAGGTACCTTCGTACCTTCTGCAGCTCTCCATGCCGTACGGCCGTCATGAAGTGTGCCTGTTCATGGTGATAATACCGGTACCCAAACATGAGAACGATAAAGACCAGCGGCAGTATCATATGCCGATAGCCATTCGCAACCGCTGCTAAGAGCGCACTCGCTATAAGAAATAGTACATAATAGCCCTTAATAAGGGCAATAATAGTGTCTGTCATGAACTCCTCATCATTATTACTCAGTATACTAGATGAGGGTTGTAGGATCAACTGGTCTTAACTTGTACCTCTAGATAATTCTTAAGAACTGCTCGCCCGCCAAGGAGGACTACAAAGGGCAGTATAGTTCCAATACCGGTACCCGCGGTGGTGAGCTGAAGCACACTGAATGACACTACTAAGGCTAGGGCGGTAAGTCCTAATAAGGCTACTGAGCCTGATAGGTTCCTGGTGGTTGGCCCCTGTATAAACCCTTCAGGAGTTATCAAGGTCGTTATGACCCCCACAATGAGTACCCAAGCAAAGATCACCGATTGTTTAAGCCAGTTATACGGAAATAATAAGCTTGGATGAATAGCATAGGCTAAAGCTCCATAGATAAGAAACGCATTGGCCCCAAGGGCAATATAATCAAATGAATAGCCACGGTACCAACTATAGAGCATTTGTAGGACAGCTGATACTGCTCCTAAGTAAAAGGCATATTCCCAATTGTTCTGGGCATGGCCAAGAAGCTTTGGTCCCCAAGAAAATAAAGCCAATGGTAAAAAATCGAGCAAGTGTATTTTGTTTTCCATGTATTCTCTCCCGTATTACATAGAAGTTTACTGATATGCTTCAGGAGTAAGTATAGAATAGTTACCAAGGAATGTACAGCGCGAATGTTGGTGAGGGTTATTGATATGTCTTATTGTAGGTGGTATGTAGATTTTTCTTCTGGGGAGCATACCCCCTTTTGTAGGGTTTTACTCTACCCTAGAAGTGATGCCCCATGGTGTTCATCTTGTAGCTCTTTAAGTTGCTTATGGATATCATTTATGATATCATTAGTACTAATTGAGGACACACCTATGAATCAGACAAAGACCATCTCTCAGTATCTTGATCTCCCCTGGAGCTATTCGGTAGAAACAGCCCGGGGGGCTGAGTCAACCTTGTATATCATCAGGGTTAATGAACTGCCTGAGGTAGCGGCTGATGATACCTCCTTAGAAGGAGCTATGCAGGCCGTAAGGCCTGCACTGGCTGACGCCATACAACGGCGTCTAGAACAGGGTGAGCCGGTTCCTGAGCCTTTGAGGGCTGAGCAGTGCAAGGGTAAGGTGGCCTATAGAACGACGCCTGAGCGTCATTATAGGCTGGCAAAAGAGGCAAAGAGAAAGGGACTGTCATTAAGTCGATTGATAGATTATTGTTTGGATAAAGAATTATGAAAAAATGTGCTGTATTAGTATCTGGTGGTGTTGATAGTTCTGTTGCCCTACGATTAATCCAGCAACAAGGGTATACCCCCACTGCGTTCTATTTAAAAATATGGCTTGAAGATGAGCTTGCTCATCTTGGTGACTGCCCGTGGCAAGAAGACCTTAAATACGTAGAGGCGGTTTGTGAACAAGCAGGAGTGCCCCTAGAGGTCATCTCACTGCAAAAAGAATACTGGGAAAGGGTAGTTACCCATACCGTGTCAGAAATCAAAGCAGGGCGTACGCCTAACCCTGATATCTTGTGTAACCAACGGATTAAGTTTGGGGCCTTTTATGATAAGCTGGATGACAGCTATGACTATGTGGCCTCCGGCCACTATGCCCGTCTTGAGAGAGAGGGGGATAAGGTGGTACTGCATACTACAGAAGATGTAGTTAAAGATCAAACCTACTTCTTGTCCCATCTGAGCCAAGACCAGCTTAAAAAAGCCCTGTTCCCCTTGGGGAACTTAACTAAAGCGCAAGTGCGCCAGTTAGCGCAGGAGTTTGACTTGCCCAATAAAGATCGTAAAGACTCTCAGGGTATTTGCTTCTTGGGTAAACTCAAGTTTAGTGAGTTTGTTAAACACCATATGGGTGAGCTTCAAGGACCGCTTATTGAACTAGAAACGGGTACTCAGATGGGGACCCATAAGGGGTTTTGGTTCTATACCGTAGGCCAACGGCAAGGTATTGGCTTAAGCGGTGGACCCTGGTACGTGGCCGCGAAGCGGCCAGAGGACAATACGGTCTTCATATCACGAGAGTACTATACGGATGATAAAAAGCGTGATACCTTTAACGTAACAAACTGCAACTGGATTGCAGGTCAACCAACGAGTGATACCGTAAAGGTTAAACTGCGTCACGGTCCTGCATTTAATAGCGCTACGCTTGAATCTCGTGCTGATGGTACGTACCATGTTAAACTCGCAGAGCGAGACCAAGGGTTAGCTGAAGGCCAGTATGCGGTGTTCTATGAAGGAACTAAGTGTTTGGGTGGAGGAATCATTACTCATGAATAAACCGTTAATTACGTTAGCTACCTACTTTACGATTGCTCGGTTAATTTTTATTCCTTGTATCATGGTAAGCATGTTTAACAATTCTTGGTTAGCAGCAACGATCTTTTTTGTGCTCGCCTCAGTAACTGATGTCATTGATGGTATGTTAGCACGTTCACGCAATGAAGTATCCTGGTTAGGAACCATTCTAGATCCTATAGCTGATAAGCTTATGCTTACGGTGGTCTATATAGGACTCGTGTATGGTGAGTTTATCCCGGTACCACTTCCCCTGTGGTTTCTTATACTCGTTATTGTTAATGAAGTGGTGCTTATTAGTGGCGCTGCCTACTTTTCTTTGTTTAAGCAGCAGATACCTATCAGTCCTTCTCGGTTAGCAAAGCTGGTGGGGTTTGGGCAGTTTCTGTTTATCTTCTGGGCATTAGTATGTGGCTTAGTTAACTCAGCACCTACGGTGCTGTTTTATCAGGTGCTGATACTTCTTGCGGCAGCACGACTTGTGGTGTTAATACAGTATGGCCTGCGTACCTTTAAGTTATCATGAAGTATCTACTCTCGCTCAGTGTTCTTGTTACTGGGCTCATAGTAGCGAATAGCTTTATTGTTAAAGATCCCCCTAAGAAGACCTCTCCTTCAAAGCTTAAACAGGAGGTGCTGAGCCTCATGGGTGATATACTTGAGCTTGAGAGTCAAGTCCTTGAGACTTCCGCTAAGATCCAACAGAAGCTTTGCAAGGATATTCGTGCTTCACTCGAGGGAATAAGCGCTTCGCGTCCCCAGCTAACAAAGCTTAACTCATTACTTTCTCAAGAACATCAACGATTAGTGCAGCATAAGGCGGCGCAACAACGATTCCTATCTGCATTGCAGTAGAACTTTTTTTTCTTGGCTAATTTGTTATACTGGAAGTATCTAACAACCTCTCACCATTTAAGAAAGGTATAGCTGTGGCTAACTTTAATCGTATTATTATCATCGGTAACCTTACCAGAGATCCAGAATATAACCAGCTGCCGTCAGGCCAAGGCCTATGTAAGCTTGGGATAGCATCCAATCGCCAGTATAGAAACAAGGCGACAGGTGAAATGGTATCAGAAGTATGCTTTGTAGATGTCACCGTATGGGGTGCTCAAGCTGAAAGCTGTAACCAGTATCTCCAAAAAGGAAGACCTATACTTGTAGAAGGTCGCCTAAAACTAGATACCTGGAAAGACCAAGAAGGTAACAATCGCTCTAAGCATACTATTACTGCTGAGCGTGTGGTATTCCTTGGCTCTCGTCAGGATGCTGAAGCTGGGCAAGACTCTGGCTATCAAGCAGCGCCTGCAGCACCTGCTGGAACGGCGCCCGCTGAGCCAGCGACTCAAGCAGCACCAGCAGCTGCACCTGAAGGAGCTTTCAAAGATGAGGCGCCCTTTAGTGATGAGCTGCCATTCTAGATTATTACCTTATATTGTGCACACAGAGGCACTGATATAAGAGAGCCCCGGAGCAATCCGGGGCTATTTTTGAGATAAACAAGGTGCGATTATGGTGAGTTTCTGTAAAAAGAAGGGTCAAGTTTTACTATTGAGTGTAAAAAGTGACGTCACTTTTTACAGAAACCGGTAAAAAGGTAGGGTGACTTTTTACATAAATGAGTAAAAAGTCAGGTGTTTTTTTACTTGCACTTTTTCTTTTTTATGGTAAAGTGATGGTAGGATTTGAAAGGAGTATCTATGGAAAGATCTTGTCTTGGGTATTTGAGAGAATGGTTGCATTCAGATGATCGATTGCCTATTGTTATGCGTGGGGCTCGCCAGGTTGGAAAGACCTGGATAGTAAAGCATTTGGCGAAAGTTGAGGGGAAAAGGCTTATTGAGGTGAATGTAGAGAAGAGGCCTGAGCTCGCTTCTTCATTTGAGTCAAATGAGCCTAAAATGATTCTTCAAAAGTTGAGTTTAGCCTTAGAGAAACCTATTGATCCTGAAGATTGTATTCTATTTATTGACGAGATTCAGGCTCAGCCTCAGCTTTATGCAAAATTACGGTGGTTTGCTGAAGACATGCCTGAGCTGCCGGTAATAGCGACGGGCTCACTTCTTGAGTTTGTTCTAGGAACGCATGAAATGAGTATGCCTGTAGGGCGAATTACCTATATGTACTTAGAGCCGTTATCTTTTGAAGAATTTTTGATGGCAAAAGAGCGCCCTTGGTTAGTTAAAGCAATAAAAGAGTTTACCTGGCGGGATGGGATCGATGACTTATCTCATAAGAAACTCCTTGATCTCTTTAAGGAGTACTTGATTGTTGGTGGCATGCCTGCAGCTGTTTCAAGCTGGGTACGCAAGCAATCTTTGCAAGATATTAGTCGTATTCATGATGGCATTATAAAGACCTACAAAGGGGATTTTAATAAATATCGAGGGCGTATTTCTGCAACGATATTGCGTGAAGTAATGGAGAGAATTCCTCATTGTTTGGGTGAAAAATTCGTTTATAGCAAAGTATCTAAAAAGGAACGTATTGAAACAATTAAGAAGGCTCTTGATCTTCTTTGTCAGGCAAGAGTATGTAGTAAAGTGCAGGCGGTAGCAGCAAGCGGCGTGCCTCTAAAAGCAAAATTGCTTGAAAAGTTTTTTAAGCTCCTTTTTCTTGATGTTGGTCTTTGTTCTTCTGAGCTAGAGTTGTCTCTTGTGGGACTTGATACCCTCACTGAGCTTGTATTAATTAATAGTGGTGGCATTGCGGAGCAAGTAGTAGGTCAACTGCTGAGAACCATATTCCCTTTTTATCGTGACCCAGAATTATATTATTGGCTAAATGTAAGAAAAGGTGCTGATGCTGAAATCGATTATGTTATTCAGCATGGCGAGAATGTGGTGCCTATAGAAGTAAAAGCTGGAACAGTGGGTAGATTAAAGTCTTTGCATAGATTTATGTTTTTAAAGAAGCTTTCTGTGGCCGTGCGTATTAATTCCGGTCTACCAATGATTTCTGATATTGATACAAAAGATAATGAGGGCAACGTGATAAAGTACGAATTGCGTTCGATACCATTTTATCTCATAGGAGAGTTGCATAGACTGCTTGATTAGGATAGTCGTGCACTCTTGATTGCTCAGTGGGGAGCTAGTAATTGGCGTCAACTAAGGATCCGTTTAGTTGTTGGGCCATCTGGTGAGGTTTTTAGCTGCCTTCTGTAACATCTACTCAGAGGCACTTATGCGATTTTTTCGAAAAAGTCATATGACTTTTTTATGTTAACCTACCCTTCATCAAATAATGCATCCTTCACCAGCGTGCCTGATGCTCGCCAGCTTAGAACGGTGGCATCTGGCCATTTTTGGACGTTATCACCACCGTAGATAAGGTAGTTTGTGGAGCTTTCTGTTTTTGTTATTTCATTCCATGCTTTTAGTTGCTTGAAGTATTGAGGCGATACTGTTTTGCTGCTCTTAACTTCAACGGCAACTGGTTTAGGTGTTTTATCAATAATGGCGTCTACTTCTAGTCCGTCTCGTGTTCTAAAGAAATAGAGGCCATCAGGCTCAAGGTCTAAGTTGCAATATTGTTTATGCAGATCAGATACAATACATGTTTCTATAAGGTTGCCTCGGAGGTAGTGTTCGGATGCTTCTTTTGCTGATTTGATTCCTAATATAGCACATACAAGGCCTGTGTCATAAAAAAAGAGCTTAGGCGCTTTAATAAGGCGCTTGGGTATTTTATTATTATAGGGCTGTAGGAGAAAGATAATATAGGTTGATACCAATACTGATATCCAGTCTCTGACAGTATTAGGAGCTATGCCCAGATCTTCTGCAATTGAAGAATAGTTAAGGAGTTGGCCAGTTCGTACTGCGCAGGATTTCATGAAATTAATGAAAAGAACAGGGTTGGTGGTCTTAAGTATTTGAGGTAGATCTTTCTTAATATAAGAAGTGAGGTAGTCCTTGTAGAATCGGTTGATGTTAATGTCTTTTTCATACAGTTCAGGATAACATCCTTTGAAGACTAGCTCTTCAATGGTAGTTGGTAGCTTATCAGCTCGATGTAATTCATTAATAGAAAGTGGCATTAAGGTTAATTCTGCAACTCTTCCGGCAAGGCTTTGCGTAATACCTTCTGCAAGTGCAAAATTTTGTGAGCCGGTAAGTATGAAGTATCCTTCTTTTTTGATTTCGTCAGCAAAGACCTTAATATAGGAAAAAAGATCGGGCACATGCTGTATCTCATCAAGAATAATACCAGATTCACTGGGCAAGTCTTTTAAGAGCCTTTTAGGGTCTGTTTGAGCTATAGCTCTTGTTTCAAGATCATCAAGATCAACATACGTGTGATTGGGAAACACCTCCCTTACCAGGGTTGTTTTGCCTGATTGGCGGGGGCCAAGCACTGCTACCACTTTTCTTTCTTTTGCTGCTTCGCGCAACTCAGCTTCTAGGTCACGTTTTATTATCATTCTAAACCCTCATTAGTAGGAGTTTTTCATTGTTTCATGTCAAACTTGCAGTGTCATTGCAAATTTGACATGAAATTGTCATTGTTAAAGCCTAACATAGGGCAATTTTCTGTAAAAGTCAAGTGTTTTCGATGTTCCATTTATACCATTAAGTAGTGGCTTTCGAGGGTCCGTGTCAATCTTGCAGTGCCACTGCAGATCTGCGGATTTAAAGGGGATTTTAAGGGGAAGCGGCTTCAGATCAATATACCCAGGCGACATCAACGCCAAGAAAGCCACCAAAGGGATTAATGTTGAAGGTGCGTAGGCCGGTCATTTCATGATCATAAAAGAGACCAAAGCGAGTGCCGACGCAGGAGTCCTCTTTAGCAAAGTCATACTCTAGTTGAATATGAGTAAGGCTACGTGCCCATTTGTTAAAGCGGGGATCTTCGTTGACCTGACAGGGGTCAAACTGATCATCGCAGGGGGTTACGATACTCTTGTTTTTTTGCTCATAGGCAAAGGCTAAGAGAAACGAGAGGCCTCCAAAGAAGTGGTCAGCCTTAATATAGGTTCCCATACGCCATACGGTGCCATGCTTTACCTCAGCAAGGCCTTGGCCAAGAACTATGATACCTGATGTTGCCTCATCAGGAGTTCTCATCCTGAGACACTTAGTTCTCTTGATGAAGAAGAGGGTGTCAGCATGAAACCCAAACGTAAGCCAGTCAAAGGCACCGATAGAGATGTCCCAGGAAAGGGGTATGGCATAGAAGCCATTGTACCCAAAGGGAATACTAAAGAGTTCATCGGGGTTTCTTTTTTTGCCGGTGGGGAAGAGTACCCCAGTCTTAATGGTAGTATCTATAAAATCAAGATAGCAGGTATCTTCATAGGAATAGCTCCAGCCTAGGAACAGCGTAGAATCTGAAAGGCCACCTTCGGTGGGGGTGCAGGTATTTATGTTAAACTGTGATAAAAAGGGATCAAGCTCTTCAACCGGTTGTTCCCATACCGGGTGGTACCTGCTATGAAGGTCATCACAACACTCAGGATCTATAAACCCAGAAGGGCAGATGCGCACCGCAAGTGCTGGTAGATGAAACTGAGTAAAGAACCCATAGCAAAAGTTCTGGTACCAATTAATATCAGCTTCAAAGACATCAGCAACGGCCTTGAAGGTAATAAACTCTGGATCTCCGGGTAACACCAGTGGCTTGCCCCCAAACTCGTTTACGCTTGCCTTGGAAAGTGCGTTGACGTTCTCACAGCCGTAGAGGGTGAACAAGTTAGTCCTATCACCACAGCCATCGCGTGAGCGATGGTTAGAGCCACCAAGCACCTGTACATCCATGGTGGAAAGCCAGGGCTTAACAAAGCGCGGCTCACCCCAGAATGAAGAGGTTCTAAAGAATAAGCTTCTATTAAACCCCTGTGCTGCTGAAATACTTAATAAGCAAAGTGCTAGTATATATCTATTCATAGATTCCCGTTTAAGCAAACCTGTTATAGATAGTTATACCGAATTTTTAGTAAAATGGGAAATCTCTATTGGCTTTCGTAATCATCAACGGTCTTTTCCACGATCATAGGAATCTCTGGATCAAGCTTCTCCTTGGTGTGAACAGACTGGGCACTTCGCTCCATTCGTTGATTAGAAATACTATTAGGTTGATAGGTAATTGATTCATCATAGAACTCTCTAATTGAGTCACGAATTTCTTGGGGCAAGCCAACCATGAAGTTAATCTCATGGGTAACATACTTACCAAGGGTCACCAATATATGAGGATCACTCGGATCAGCTGCTACGACCCAGAGGGCATCTTCTCCTTCATCTCGTTTCCAGGGAATGATGAGGTGTCTGAGTAAGATATCCTTAGGGATTAACCTGAGAAACTGATGATTAAACGAAGCTCCTGTCGTATCAAAGAAGGGTACTTTATGGTACTCAGAAAGAGCCTCTAAAAGATCTTCTCTATCTACTATGCCTTCTTTGAGTAAGAACTCTTCAAACGTAACATCATCACGATTCTTAAAGTCATGATGCAGGGCTATCATATCCTCAGGGGTGATAAGTTTTCGTTCAGTTAGTATGGCACTCAGGCCTTCAATAAATTTTTCCATTACAGTCCTTTGGTAAGTACGTTCGTTCTTAGTGATAAGGATACCCTACTGGCCCATAAAAATGCAAGAGTTTGGGCGGATTTACTGAATATGGTATACTAAGACTATATCTTAACTATCTATAAAAGGCTTACTATGAACGATGCAATCAATGAGGCTCCTGAAGAGGCTACTGAACAGAATCCTGAAACGTCACTTGAAACACCATTAGAGGCGTGTCAAAAAGAACTAGACGACACCAAAAATCGTCTTATGTACCTTTCTGCTGAGTTTGAGAACTTTAAAAAGCGTACCGCAAAAGAGCAGGCTCTCTGGGCAGAGCAGGCCCAGGATCAAGCGCTGCTTGATCTGTTAACCGTAGTAGATGATCTAGAAAGAGCGCTGTCTGAGGTTGAGAGTGTGCCTGAAAAGATGAGTTCTCATTTTCAGGGGTTTACGTTGATTCTTAAGAGCTTTACTCAGTTACTGAGTAAGTATGGTATTGAGGTTATCCCTGATGCTAAGGAGTTTGATCCTACACTGTTTGAGGCAGTGATGCAGCAGGAGTCTGCTGAGCATAGTTCAGGTGAGATTGTGGCGGTATTGCAGAAGGGGTACCTAAGAAAGGGAAGGGTGTTGAGGCCGGCGAAGGTGAGTGTGGCGAAGTAGATACATTACAGTAGTTGTTATTGTTTGTTTAATTCATGTTGATGTTTTACTCCACAGACTAGCTACATTTCAGTCAAGTTTCACAAAAAATAAGTGAGTTTTCTTTGCAAGTTAGACAAGTTTCACCACAGACTAATCCCTTATCTTCACAGACTAACGAATTTTCACCACAGACTAATTAGATGTTGCTGTGTGGTGTACTGGTGCTGAAAGTTAGAGGCGATTTATTAGGTAACTTAGTGTTCAAGAATTTCTCAAAATAAGTAAAAAGTAGTAATTGCTTATTTTTGTGCTTTTATAAGTTAGTATTTGAAGTTTTGAATATCGGCGCTAAATCTGTTTTTTCAAGCGTTTCTTCCCGCTCTCTCTGTTTTCCATATGAAAATTGTGACTTTGAGATATGTTACACTTAGAAATTTCTGAGCTAAGTAGAAAATTAACTGTTGACGGGATGTTTCTTTTCTTCTATCCTTGTGCTGTAAATATTCTTACAACATATGTATGCTAACACCATTGTGGAAAGGGAGAAGAATGGCTATTAAGACAGGCAATTCTAAGTTCGATGAGATTTTTTCTGAGTTGCAATATTCAGGTGAATCTGAACAGATTGAAGCAAAGGATTATTCGGGTGGATTGGGTAAAAGTTTTTTAAAAACAGTTTCTGCTTTTTGCAATGAGCCGGGTATTGGTTGTGGGTATATACTAATAGGCTTAAAGCGTAATAATGATCCTGATGGTGAAAAATACCTTGTTATAGGTGTTTCAGATCCAGAGGAGCTTAAGGAGCAGATTGCAGCACAATGCCTTGAAGGGTTGAGTGTTCGAATTGATGCTAAAGTTACTACAGTGAGACATCCTGATGGTCCTATTTTGATGGTGAAAATAGATGAAGTAGATGTCCATGATAAACCGGTTTTTATAAAAAGAAAGGGTTTTAAAAAGGGCTCTTATCGGAGAATTGGACCTACAAATCGATTGTGTACATTATATGATATACGTAAGATCTATACGTTTTCAGATATTGAGCATTATGATAGAACTCCTTTAAGACATCTTTCTTTAAGTGATTTTGATCCAGAAGCTATTAAAGAATATCGGCAAATTATGACTGCGCTTAAAGGCAAAAAATTATGTCCCCGGTGATGACCAAGCTTTATTAATTTCTTTAAAAGCGATGATTGTTGAGAAAAAAGAGGTTTATCCCACAGTTGCCGGGATATTGCTTTTTGGCAAAGCTGAGGTTATTCGTCTTCAATTTTTGGATGGTGCTCGTATAGAATATACAGTTATTGAGGGCAAGGAATGGATTTCAGATGATGAAAAACGCTTTACTAGTAAAGATATAACAGGGCCTCTTATCCTTGTTCTTCCTAAAATAATGAAGTTGATTATGAGTGATATACTCGATAAGTTTGCGTCTTTAACGGAAGATAAGATTAGAAGGGTAGAGATACCAGCCATCCCTCGAGAGGTAATAAGAGAGGCCTTATGTAATGCGATAATGCATCGTGATTATACAGAGTGTAGGCCTATTCAAGTTGATAAATTCTCCAATAGGATAGAGGTTAAGAACCCAGGTTTTTCTTTAAAACCTGAAGAAGACTTTGATAAAAATGGTTCTTTTGCAAGGAATACTATTATAACGACAGTTTTTCGGGAGTTATTGTTTTCTGAGTGTAAAGGGTATGGGATAAAATTTACCCAACAAAAAATGAGAAAAATGGGATTTCCTATTCCTCTTATAGAGACAACAAGATCAAAGAATCTATTCACGTTTACGATTTTACCACAATTGCTTAATGATCAGAAAAATATTGAGTGGCTTAAGCGTTTTAAAAAGTTTGATCTAAGTGATGAAGAAGCTAAAACTTTGGTGATTTTAAGAGAGTTGGGTGGCCTAAGAAGTACAGATTATAAAGCACTGAATAATGTTGATGATGAGACTTCAATTTCCCAAATGGAGAAGTTGCAACGACTTGGTCTTATAGAAAAAAGAAACAATATTGGATCCGTGTACTATGTTCCCGCTTATACATTGTGGAACTCTCTTGAAGCGGATAGTAAAGTATCACGAAATGAGCATATAGCTTTAGATGAGGATAGTCTTAGCCCTAAGCTTACGGTAATACCTGCTGAAGTGATACCGGCTATAAGTAATGATAATCTAAGCTTAGTTGCTGAAGTTATTAAAGAAGTTCAGAAAGCAGGGAAGAGACCTCATTCAGAAGTCATACGGAGTCTTGTAATGAAGCTTTGCTCTATTCAGCCTTTTACTGCAGGACAACTTGCAGTTCTGCTTGAAAGAAACTCTCGGTGGCTTCAAAGAGAGTATTTGAAGGAAATGCTTCAAGCAAACGAGCTTGAAAGGTTATATCCTGATGTACCAAGTCATAAGAAGCAAGCTTATTTTGTGAAACAAAAGGCTGAACTTAATAAAGCTTCGTAGAAGCTTTTATTTAAGTTTAGCTAGTATTTGCTGTCAGGATACTATGTATTTGCTGTCAGGGTATATAAGAAGGGCTTAATTTATTAAGCAGGGAACGACATTCTAAAAGCTTGAGTTTTTACAATGTCGTTCCCCAGGGTTTGAGGATTTGTTCTAGCATTTGGCAGTAGGTATGATTCGATCATGACGCACTAGTTTGACATGATAACGCACTAAAGCTTCATGAACTTGAGTGTATTTGCTAGAATGCCTATCAGTAGGCATGATTTGGTCATGACGCACTAATTCAGTATGATGACGCAATTTGCCTTTCTACTTAACACCTTAGGGTTCTCTTCTAACTTGATAAATTTTATGCAATAGATTAGGAGGGCGCTTCGATGAAATGCTTTTTTGCCTCCATATGCTTAGGTATATTTATTCACTTTATTTCCAGGGGTATTATGCATTTGCTGTCAGGATATATAAGAAGGGCTTAATTTATTAAGCAGCAGGGAACGGCATTCTAAAAGCTTGTGTTTTTAGAATGCCGTTCCCACGTTAGGAGATTTTGTTCCCACGTTAGGAGATTTTGTTCCCACGTTAGGAGATTTTGTTCCCACGTTAGGAGATTTTGTTCCCACGTTAGGAGATTTTGTTCCCACGTTAGGAGAT
>SDBV01008977.1_pt1 | contig 13375 bp, 15 predicted proteins | sample 2277081 | NCBI WGS metagenome assembly SDBV01 (sample SAMN10402039, study PRJNA504765) | marine sediment metagenome | isolation source: marine sediment core GS10_PC15, 223 cmbsf | place: Arctic Ocean: Southern Knipovich Ridge | collected 2010 | reverse complement strand
GTTGCAAAAAATGCTTGTCCGCCGCCACCGCCTTTAATTTCTTTAGCAATTTCCATCACTATTGATCCGGCATTCAAGTCTTTTTCCTTAATCAAATTATCTGAGATTGCGATGGTTATCTGGGGTTTATTATCGATGACGGTACCCAATACCAGAAACAGGTTGTCAATTTCATTTTTTAATTGAAATGCAAGGTTTTTAACTTCACCGGCATTTTCTAAATTAATAATATCAATAATAACCGTAGCTCCATTGATTGATTTCTGTCTGTTCATGAGATGAGCTTTAATCAATCCGGCCTGTTTCTGTTGTAAAGTTTCCAGGCTATCTTCAAGTGCTTTATTCTCTGAAATAAGTTTTTTTATTGCAGATTGAATATTTTTCGGATGATTCAACAGGCCCTTTACTTCCATCATCTGTTTGTCTAACAGCGCAACAAACTTCTCGGCCTCTACTGCTGTTATTGCTTCAATCCTTCGCACCCCGGCTGCAATTGAACTTTCGCTTATAATTTTAAAAAATCCGATTTTACCTGTTGCTTTCACATGGGTTCCCCCACAAAGTTCAACCGAGAAATCCTTATCAAATGTAATTACCCTTACCTTTTCGCCATATTTCTCGCCAAACAGTGCCATTGCTCCCATTTTTTTTGCATCTGCCAGGGGCATGTTCCTCTTTTCATTAAGTGAAACATTTTCGCGGATTTTTGTATTTACGATTTGTTCAACTTTACTGATTTCTTCCTTAGACAATTTTGCTAAATGTGAGAAATCAAATCGTAACAGTTTTTCATTTACCAGCGAACCCCGCTGCTCCACATGCGGACCTAAAACATTCCGTAATGCAGCATGCATCAGATGGGTAGCACTGTGGTTATTCATTGTTAATTCCCGCTTCTTTTCATTTACCCGGGCTTTAAAAGTTGATTTCAGGTTTGAAGGAATACTATTAGTAAAATGTATCGTGAGGTCATTCTCTTTTCTTGTATCAAATATTTCTAATTTCTCATTATCTTTTTCTAAATATCCGGTATCACCCACCTGACCACCACTTTCAGCATAAAAAGGGGTCCTGTCCAGAATTATATGGAATATTTTTTTTCCTTTCTCCTTTGCCTCCCTGTATCGAACAATTTTAGAATCAGTCTCCAAATGTTCATAGCCTACAAATTTGCTTTTCCCATTTTTACCAACCTCTATCCAATCACTGGTTTCCAGGATAGATCCTGATCTTGATCTTGTCTTTTGCTCTTCAAGACATTTATTGAATTCTTCCTCCCAGTTTTCACTTATCGCGTGCTCAAACTCACGTTCCCTAAGAATAAGCATTGTGAGGTCTTTCGGAAACCCATAGGTATCGTACAACATAAATATTGTTTCTCCTTTGATAAGCAGGTTATCTTCCGGCTTCACATTATCCAGAAAATTATCGATCATTCTCAAACCTTTTTCAAGTGTATTAATGAATGCTACTTCCTCATCCTTGATCACTCTTATTATGTGGTCTTGTTGTGCTAATATTTCGGGGAAAACCGTATCAAATTGTTTTACTAAAAGTGGTACAATACTGTTTAAAAAGGGCTCCTTAAATCCGAGGTAAGTATGCCCATACCGTAATGCACGTCGCAAAATCCGGCGAATTACGTAACCGGCACCGGTGTTCGAAGGTAGCTGACCATCGGCAATTGCAAAAGCCACTGCACGTATGTGATCTACAATGACACGAAGGGCAATATCAATATCCTCCTTTTGTCCATATTTAACTCCACTTTTACTGGCTACAAAGTTGATGAGAGGCTGAAATATATCGGTATCATAATTTGATGTTTTATTTTGAATGGCCATGGTAAGGCGTTCCAGCCCCATACCCGTGTCCACATGCTGCTGGGGAAGGTCCTCCAGGTCTCCATTGAGCAACCTGGTAAATTGGATGAATACCAGGTTCCATAATTCAACTACAAGAGGATGATCCTTGTTTACAAGTTCCACACCCGGAATTTTTTTAATTTCGCTCTCAGGCCGTAGATCTATGTGTATTTCTGAACAAGGCCCACAGGGCCCGGTTTCACCCATTTCCCAAAAATTTTCTTTTTTATCGCAAAAAAGTATCTTTTCTTCCGGAAGGAATTTCTTCCATAATTCATAGGATTCCAAATCCTTTTCAAGCCCATCCTTTTCATCCCCTCCAAATACAGTGGCATACAATCTTTTTTCCGGGAGATCATATACTTTCGTCAATAATTCCCAGGACCACTCAATTGCCCGCTTTTTGAAATAATTTCCAAACGACCAGTTTCCAAGCATTTCAAACATCGTATGATGGTAGGTATCCTTACCTACTTCTTCCAGATCGTTGTGTTTACCGGAAACACGCAAACATTTTTGAGTATCAGCAATTCGCTTAAACTTAGAAGGTTTATTTCCCAGGAAATAGTCTTTAAATTGGTTCATCCCGGCATTTGTAAACATTAATGTGGGATCATCCTTTACCACTAAAGGAGCAGAGGGTACTATTTCATGTCTTTTTGACTTAAAAAATTCTAAAAACCGTTTCCTTACCTCCCCTGAATTCATTTATTTTACTTTATTTATTGATATAATCCTATATTTCCAATCTAAAACACATATAACAAAATGAAAAGCACATATTTTCAGCAACTATTGTTACTTTTGTGCGATTTTAATGATGTTCAAAATTAGAACATTTATCTTTTAAGACCTTGTAATGGCACGTATTAAGTACTACTACGATACTGAAACATGCAAATATGAAAGGGTAAAAGTATCCAAAACGGATATTTTCCTTAACTCTCTTGGATTTTTGACCGTTTCTTTAATTATCGCCCTGGGCCTGGTATTTATATTCTATAAATATTTTGAATCACCAAAGGAAATGTTGTTGCAGCAGGAAAATGAGGAAATAAAACTACATTACGATATCCTCGAGAATGAAATGGTCAATATAAAAGAAATGATGTCTGCATTGCAAGAGCGTGATGACAATGTTTACCGGGTTATATTTGAAGCTGAACCCATCCCTGATAATGTCAGAACTGCCGGTACAGGTGGGGTATTAAAATATGCAAAATTACTTGAAAGTGACCTGGAACAGGAAAAGCTAATCCTTTCCAACTATCAAAGAATGGATAGGATCAAACGGGAAATGTACATTCAGACAAAATCTTATGATGAAATTATCCAGCTGGCATTAAACAAAGCCGATATGCTGGCGGCAATTCCGGCGATTCAACCTATCACAAACAAAGAACTTACAAGGCTTGCGAGTGGATTCGGTCGTAGAATACACCCCATCTACAAAGTAAAAAGGATGCATTGGGGACTTGATTTTTCTGCACCCAGAGGCACACCAATTTATGCCACCGGAGATGGTATTGTTAAGTTTGCCAAGCGTAGTTATCTCAATTCAGGATATGGAAATGAGGTGGAAATAAACCACAGTTTTGGATACGTTACCAAATATGCCCACATGCAGGAAATTATTGTTAGAACAGGGCAAAATATTCGCAGGGGACAATTAATAGGATATGTTGGTAGTTCAGGAGGTAGTACGGCCCCCCATGTTCACTATGAAATCATTAAAAACGGTAAAAAGATCAATCCTATCCAGTATATCATCCAGGATGTTACAGAAGAAGATTATCAAAAATTACTGGAGTTAGCTTCACGCGAAAACCAATCATTAGGATAATTATAATTCCATATCTATATTTAGGCCCGCAAACAATATTGTCAACTGGCCTGGCAGCAACTATTTTCTATGGGAAGACCGCAATACTACTATAATCCTGAATCTTGTAATTACGAACAAATATGCCTTTCGAGGAGGCAAAAGGCTCGTAATGCTATCTTATATCTGGTAGCAGTTTTTATTTTTTCATTTACGGTCATCGAAACGATCGGGTACTATTATCCAACAATAAAGGAATATCAGCTATCTCAGGAAAATGCAAATTTGGAATTACAATGGAAACTCCTGAATCAGGAAGTTGATATTTTCAATAACCTTGTTGAGGAGTTTTGGATTCAAGACGAAGAAATACGAAAAATTCTTGAATTGGATTCCCTTTCACCTGAAATCAGGATGGCGGGTATTGGCGGTAATTACTCCTACTCGGAGTTGCTTTCAAAAAAATTGGAATTTGAAAAACAGATCAGGATTGTTTACGAGAAAATTGATAAAATCAGGGCCAAAATGCTGATCCAGGATGCATCATTTGACACGCTTATGTTATATGCACACAAACGTGACGAATTCTGGGCATCGATACCGGCAGTACAACCTGTTGAAAATAAAGACCTGAGAAGATTATCAACAGTCTATGGGATGCGATTAAATCCTGTCTTAAAAAGGTGGATGCCCCACAGGGGACTTGATTTCATGGGCGCCACCGGTGTTCCCGTTTTTGCAACCGGCGATGGCACAATACAACTTGCACAGATGACATACGGTGGATTTGGTAATATGGTAATAGTAAACCATGGTTACGGTTATAAAACAAGGTACGCTCATCTTAATGCATTTAACGTCAAACATGGAGATAAGGTAAAAAGAGGAGAAATAATTGGCTTCATGGGTAATTCAGGAAGATCAGCCGGGACCCATCTTCATTACGAAGTTCTGAAAAATGGCGTACAGGTAAACCCTATTGGATTCTTCGAACGTGAACTTGATGATGCAGAGCTTGCAACATTGCTGTTAAATGCCAGGCGTAACAATATCCCCCTCGATTAGTCTGGAAGTAAGAACTCAGAAGGGCTTGGGACTGGCGATAAAACAATTACTTGCCCAAATAATTAAAAGTCAAGTTCAAGTAAATCAAAATAGAAAAGTATCAAAAGAATTGACATTATTAATATCATGCCAACCGTGTAATCTCTTAGCGTATACCCTTGATTTAGCACCTCTTTATAACTAATTGTTCTAAACAGAATAAGTTTGAGAATAAATGCTCCAATATATCTTGCAGTAAGAAAAGAAATTCCCCCTACTAGAATCACTTGTATTTGATTCATAATTATCTATTTGGTATTTTATCAATTAGTCTTTCTGCTCCCTTGCCTAAATTATCTCTGTGCTTTGGTGTGCGACTTGACCTGCTATTCAATTTCATTCTTCGCTGATCGTTATACATTATACAATCTGTCACAAGCCGCTCCTTCCCGCCAAACATAGCTGGAAGACTTGCGTCAGATTGGGGCACTATCATTTCATCGATAAAACATAATTACTCGTTATAAATCAATGAGATTAATTTTCCAGATTCGTTAAATTCAAATTCAAAATAGTCTCGTTTCGTGCGATCAGACTTTATAGGGATTTTGTACTTAAGTCCTACTTGTTCACCATTCTCATAGTCTATGTATTTTCCTTCTCCATTTTCAGCATATTTTAATACCATCTCTGGAAAAATCTTCTTAAAATCCTTCAAAGTTGTAATATTCGAAAATGTAAAATTCAAGTAATCTATCTTCAAATTACTATCCGCAAATACGGCATCATTAAAAATGGCGGTGGCAATTGCTCTGTTTACTTTAAAGCTAACACTGCTTTCTTTTAGTCTATAAAAATAGAAATAGTTAGTCTGGCTAGGATTTTTAAATGATTCAAGGGAATCAATTACTGGCTTTATTTTGAATATTTGACTAAGCTGATCGGTAGATAATAGCAATTCATGATCCTTATACCTCATTTTTGAGAACTCAAGCAATTCAGATTTTTCTTGAATTGTTGAACTATTACATCCTGATATAATCACAATGGCAAATACTATATAATTCATAATTTTAGATTTCCGATATCTTATTTATACAAAAAATTACCTGAAGTTTTATAGTATTTAGTCGGTACCTGTATTAAAAACGTCGGCACGCCTTCTTTACTATTTACTCTAAATTTCCAATTGATTTTTGTATTATTACTAACCTGCTTTGGTTCATCTGGTTGATTACTTGATTTTACATTCCAAGCAGCTTTCATATCAACATATACAGGAACCATTTGATTATCCATTTTCATTTTCCCATTTAAACTAACTCCTCCTTTAGTTGAAATCATATTTAAGCCGGTCATATAATCTTTTAAATCGAATTCGTCTTGCCCTAAGCTTTTCGAATGCTTAATCGCAAACCCTAATTGATTTATGACATCATTGTCATCTCCAGTTATATTTGTTTTAAGCACCTCATTACCTGTTACTTCAGCTACTGACTCACCAGTTACAATGTCACCGGTTTCAGTAGGTATATTGACCCTTATATTACTCATCTCGAGAATCTCTCCAGCTTTCTTAATATCCAGATCAAATTGTTCTGCAAAAGTCTTAACATTGTCCCCTTCTTCAGCTACATAGGTAACCTTACCATCGTCATTAATTTCAGGAATCCAAGGTTCCATTCCATCAGGATCAATAAACCGTATCGGATTGTCAAAAGCATAATTGTAGGGACTAAACCTGGTCATCTGACCACCCAAAGGATCAACAACACCCCACCTACCTATATCTGGCATATACATCTTTGCGCCGTAATCATACCAATCTAAATCCAATTCACGCTGTAATTCCTTGCCATTGTATAAATACTTATTCTCCTTCACCCCCATCCTTTGCCATCCACTAAAAGTCAGCCCGAACGGATAATAATCATCCACCTGCACAATCGGGCTCTCATGGTGGGTGATTTTCAGATCATCCCAATACACCGCATTGGAAATATTGGATTCGTTGCTTTCGTTGCTTTCGTTGCTCAGGTACATAAATAAATTTTAACCACCGTAGCCTTGGCGAAGGTGGTATCCCCTTGAATGTACGAAATAATCCACAGAAAGCTGTTTTGGGATGGGATTTGCATTGTCAGGAATTCGCTTAAAACCACTTTCTCCCGGGGACCAGGTTCATCTCCTCGTCAAACATCAGGTAATTCAGGTAAGCCGCGGGTGCATCATCTTCGAGACCCGAACCAACCGCTCCATAACCTAATGAAAAGATATCACTCACAATTTCATTCACCGCCAGGGCCATCTCCGTACCGGCATTCACTGCATTAAACATCGTCGTTAATTTATCCGTCAGGTTCTGCACGGGCAAGGTAGAGGTATAACTTTCGCCCCCATCAAAGTATCCGTACACCGACATTTCTACCCAGTCACCCGGAATCACCGGCAAAAACAGGCCTGGCCCTATAGGGTTTGCTTCATCAGTCAGGTACACCTCCTCGCCCACCGGCGGGTTATTATCTGCCAGCGGTTCATTGACGATCTGTGCAAGCTGCAGGTTGTCAAAAAACAGGCTCTCCGCAGCATGTTCTTCCGATTCCATGGTGGCCAGGTAGGTGGTTACATCCGGATCGGAGGTAAAGGTCAGACGATGAACACACCTACTTCGCCAGGGCCTCGACGGTTAAAATTGAATTTTCACTATTCGTTGAATCTGTCACTTGTCGCTCCTTCGACAATCCGGCGCAGGAAGACTTGCTAAAGGCTTTTATCTTCCAAAAGAATACCTTATCTGGTAGTGATTGAGAAGAACCTCTTCCAAGTTATTTTTCCTGGAGCTCGATACGCGGGATAAAAAAAGAGCGCTGGCTTTGTGTGAACTGGGGCCGACTTGTGCGGTGGCCTACCGCTCTTTTATAGCTTCAAGGATTGAGGATCTTTGTAGGTATTCCAAAATCGAACCAGATATATTGAAGAGCTTTTCTCCTGATAAAAAAGTGTGATTTACTTTCGGATTACCGCTCTTCTGATGGATTGATAATCTGTCATTGGATAAAGTTTTGGATTGATCTTCAGTAGCTCCAAAACTGATTCAACTTCTTCAATAAAAGTAGAGGCAGATTTTTCAGACCACTCTTTTAGCAAATACTCAATATTCTCATCGTAATCCTGTCTGGCATCATCAGACCATATGATTCCCATAAACTTATTTGAAGAGGTTAGGATATTTTTCCTTCGTGGATTTTATCACAGATTCATGGGTGTGAACCTTACCGTCAGCAATGGATTTTAAGCCTTGATCAATAGCAGATTTTTCAGCTGACGTGAGGGGAGTATCAATTTGCTCCTGATTTGACTTTTTAAGAGCCTTGAACTGCTTGATGATTCGATAATCATTAATACCTGCAAGCCATTCTATGAGTCGTAGTTTCTCTGCCTGGATGTCCATATCAATAATCTTTCTTACAAAGTAACGATTTTTAACCCAAAATTGTCATTACAGAAATGACAATTTGACGAAAACCTTTGAATACTATCGCAGTTCAAACGTTTTGTCAGGTGATGACGTCTCAGTCCACCCTGACGTTTCCAATCAGGATCCTGACCGCAAGTGTCAGAACCGGACATTGAAAATGTAAGAAAAATGTATTTTTTATAAATAACTTAACTTGTTGATTCTTCGATCGTCTGCCGATTATGCGTTTGTCACGGCCTGACATGCTATGCATCGTCTGACACCATCAAAAAGTTCTAATGAACTTTTTTGGTTTAAGCTTCATTCTGTTCATTTGTATGTGATTTGCCCGAGTGGATGGAACCTAAAATCGAATTTCATTTTTCGTTTATCGTTACAAATTATACACCTGTCACAAATCGCTCCTTTTCGACCAATCCAACGCAGGAAGACTTACGCCAGATTGGTCAGTTCATTATTATCTATTCTTTCCAAACCACTCGAACGTTTTCTAAATTCATAGAATCGTAGATCAAGGGTAAAATGTCACCTTTATTAATTTCATAATTTGAGCTCGGTAGTTCTTTTATTTTTACTAACGTGCTATCACTTATGATATACTCAAACACTACTTTATCACCCTTAATTTCAATTACTTTACCGGTAGTTTCTACACCTCTTAGTTTTAAATTTTTTGAGGTGCGTTGACTAGTCCAGTAAGCAAAAGGAAGAATGAAGAATAGAATTACACAATAGAGAATTATACGTCCCGAAAACTTAATTCTAAATTTCATTATAAAACCTACTCATTTATTTTTTCAACAACATTCTCAACCAATTCAACTGAAACACCACCTGGAGTCCATCTTTTTTTAATTTCATAATAGCATCACCATATATCTGCCCAATAAATTATAGCTCCACTACTTTTGTTTAATGCAACTCCTTTTGTATAACCATGTTCCCAATCTTCTGGTGTGTATAATCCATTTGGGAGTTTGTTTTTGTCCATAAATATGCCTGATTTGGCATCCAATATAAATAATGTATAATCAGTTAGACCTGTTGGAGTTTCAGTTTCTCTCCAGGTTGATTTATAAAAATTTGGTACCGGAAGCTTTCCTATAAAACATGGATCATTTGCAATTTTTATTATTTTGGGCATTCTCGCCATTTTGTCGACATCAATCCAATTGGACTCATTTAAATGCCTATCTATTACCAGAAGACATGAATCTTCTGAAGAGTAAATTTCAATGGCCTCCCTCTCCAATGCAATTAATGTACTATCTAAATGAGATTGGTTTATATAATATTTAAGCCAAACATAAGGATGAGAGTTAGATAAATTCTGAGAAACAACAAGTTGAGAGTATTCGATAGGCACTTTGCTTGGAAAATGACTCACAAAATCATCTTCAAAATATGTAATCTCCTTTGGGAAATTTAATTGTTTCTCATCAAAATTACATGAAGACAGTAACAATAAAATAAATATAATTGCAATTCTTTTTTTGGATTTCATTTTCTTTTTGAACTATTAAGCATCCAGGGTATTACAATATCTTTATAAAAATCTAATCCCGGTTTATTGAAATTGGGCACTTGCGTGCTGCCTATGTCACCCTTTTCTTTCTCTATCACTATTCCTAATAACTTGTCTATACGTAGTGTTAATCATTTTAAGCATAAATGAATTATGTTTTTGTACAGTCCTATCGAATACTCCAAATTCATGGGCTTGTTTATTTGTAACCTTTTCACTTAAAATCTTTTTATTTCCACCTCTATCTTTTCGCATGCCAGATGCATCTTGCTCGTACATTGTGAAATCTAGTTCTGATACCATTTGATCTAAAGCTTTAGGATCATAACCACGAACATGAAAGTCGTAGAGTTTAAATCCTAGTTCTTTTTCTATTTCCTTCCCTTGATACAGGAAGTCATTCTCCTTCACACCCATTCGCTGCCACCCATTAAAGGTCAGCCCAAATGGATAATAATCATCCACCTGCACAATCGGGCTCTCGTGGTGAGTGATTTTTAGATCATCCCAAAACACAGCATTGGTTAAAGAATCTTCGTTGCTTTCGTTGCTCAGGTACATAAATAAATGTCCCCTTGAATTTACTGAATAATCCACAGAAAGCTGTTTTGGTGTGGCAATTGCATTGTCAGGAATTCGCTCAAAACCACTTTCGCCCGTGACCAGGTTCATCTCCTCGTCAAACATCAGGTAGTTAAGATAGGCCGCGGGTGCGTCGTCTTCAGTACCCGAACCAATCGCTCCAAAGCCCGATGAAAAGATATCACTTACAATTTCATTCACCACCAGGGGTATTTCCGCACCGGCATCCACCGCGTTAAACATCGTCGTCAACTCATTCGTAAGGTTTTCCACCGGCAGCGTAGAGTTGAATGCCGTACCCCCATCAAAGTACCCGTACACTGACATTTCCACCCGGTCGCCTGGAATTACCGGCAAAAACAGTCCCGGACCGATAGGGTTCGCTTCATCTGTCCGATATACCTCATCCCCCACCGGAGGATCATTATCAGCCAGCGGTTCATTGACGATCTGCGAAAGTTGGAGGTTGTCAAAAAACAGGCTCTCTGTGGCATGGTCTTCCGATTCCATGGTGGCCAGGAAGGTGGTTACATCCGGATCGGAAGTAAATGTCACACGCGTATTGCCTCAACCTACGCCGCTTGAGTGAACTCAACAAGGCTTCGGTGGACAGGCAGGTGGTCTTTTAGATGGTCCGGGGGCCGTAAAGAAATTCAGAAACATGTCAAACTTTTGGGAATCAAACTGCAATTTTTATCCAGGAACTGAATCCTGCAATTACAAAACTTTAAATTCGTTTTTTATTCCTGATTCTTTTAACTATAAATTCTATAAATGTATATAAAATAGAAAATCCAAAACTTAGAATTAAAAATGTCAAAAGATCTTGTGTGGCTTCTTCATTGATAGCAATAAACAATGCGGCGAATATCATACCACCAATGATTCTACTTATTATAAATCGACCGGTCATTATTTCTCTGCCAATTTAAGTCCAGCATATGCAGCATTCCAACAATTAAAGTAAAGTTTTGATTTGAGCAATAGACTTCTTTGGTAAAAAGATTTACATGTCACAAGTCGTTCCTTCACGCAAACCCGACGCAGGAAGACTTGCGCCAGATTGGCTTGCGCTAGATTGGGAATCTCAACATCAAACTGTTTCATGTCAGTTGAAAAATGCTCACCATATAAAAATTCAGTGTTATCCATAATTAAAATTTTAATTGTTCAACTATACATAAAGTGGATCACAACAACTCTAACCATCTACAATTACAGCATACCCTACAACCTACCAAACTCAACACCAACCAAATGATACACCTTAATGCCTAGTGCCATTAAATTGCCCTTCAGTCATAAATTCCGAATTTTCGGACAGTGAATTATGAAATTGTTTCGGAATATGGAGTGCATGCTTAGACCAGTTGGTGAAACCTATAAGGACTGCTTAATTAGTGAATGCTTAATTCTCTGAACAACACCACTTTTCTCATCACCTATAAATGAGAAACATTCGTTGTATCCTCGTACATAGAGTTTCAACGATACCCTCACACCATGGATATGATAATCGACAAGCCATAGTGCGATCATGCCAACCAACAATGCATCAAAATTCACATATCCATTAGCTTTTTTTTGTATATCATATTTCTTAAGCATTTCACTAAACTTCTTAGAGATAGCCCAACACTCCTTTTCGATCTTTTCAAGATTATCTAAGGTTGAATCAACAGTCAGCCTAAGTTCTGAATCGAATGAATAAATATTGAATTGAACTTCATTTTCACTATTTGATTCGAATATTGTCGGCAATGCATGAGACATGGCATTCGTCAACTTCCAGAAATCACTACTAAATTTTTTACTAAGATCAAGTCTATTCTTGTACGCTGGAATTGTAAAAAACAACAGAACAAGCAATAAGACTATTATCAAACCAAAGCCGAAGAACAAATCAATTTTTACAGCAACAAATAAGAAAACAGAAAGTACCAATGCTGAATAAAAACAGACCCTTGCAATGATCTTAATTCGAATTCTTCTTAAGTAGTTTTCAATGGGATTCATTTATAGAAGAATTCTTTTTTTGTAATTGATATATTGGTCTGGAAGATAAACAAATATTACAAACTCATAGGTGGAATTATAGTCGTTAGCAAATGCCATTGAATCAATCTTTTCAAACACATATTCTGGTGTATTGTATTCGAGCGAATTGAGGCAATAATTGCCTAGTGCGAGGGTATCAAGTGGCGTACTGACCAAGTATTTTTCCAATTCTTTTGTTACAGACTTAAACATCTCTATTTTGACTTCTTCGTTTTCGGTGAGTTTGGACTCAAAAGAAGTCCTGTAAATAATACTATCATAAGTATTATTGAAATTTTCACGTTCTAGAGTATTAAAATATTGCAATCCCCTCCTGAATCGTTTCAATTCAATAAGTAAATTAAATTTCAGCTTAACAATATGCGGCAAGTCTTGACAATCCTTTATTTGCTCAAAAAGTAGAGAGTCATTGGCTTTATCTCTTTCAAAAATCAAGCTGTCCACATACATATTAGAGATTTGGCAAGGTTCTATTTCATCATTACTTGAAACTGAACTGTTATCGCAACTGAACAATGAAGCCACCAATAAGGGTACAACAATGATCAATTTATTTCTGAATTTTACGTTCTTCTTCTCGGGCATGTATCAAAATTTTTATGGCGTTGATTTCTTGTGAAACGACTTTAACCTTATCACTCAACTTATATATCTGCTTCCCATAATGCCAGAGATTTTGGGCATTAGCCGTTTTATCAGCAGAGAGGGGGAAATTCTTATATGCTTTTTGTAGATCATTAAGTTGTCCGTTAAAATCTTGATGAATCCCTTGTAAAATATCGTAGTAAGCATTTAAGTCATTCAGCCGTGCCCGTGAGTAATCATAAAGCACTTGTTTGTTGTAAGTATTATCTGTTAGATTGACTAATTTCACCAAATCTCCTGCCTTACTGATTAATTCAAGAATCTTTTCATTTCTCGAAAAGATTTTAGTCTTACCCGATGGTGACATTATGAATTCAATCGTAAATATCGACCCATCCAAAATATCTTTCCATAGT
>SDBV01008976.1_pt1 | contig 13377 bp, 7 predicted proteins | sample 2277081 | NCBI WGS metagenome assembly SDBV01 (sample SAMN10402039, study PRJNA504765) | marine sediment metagenome | isolation source: marine sediment core GS10_PC15, 223 cmbsf | place: Arctic Ocean: Southern Knipovich Ridge | collected 2010 | reverse complement strand
AAAAGACAGTGAACAATATAACCGGTAAGACGACAACGCTCAGCAGGCGGAGTTTTCTTAAGGCTTCCGCCGGTGCGGCGGCATTGGCTGTGCCTGTGGTGGTGCCGTCAACGGTGTTTGGAGTAAATGCTCCGAGCAATCGTATTACGATTGGATGTATCGGCGTGGGGCGGATGGGCCGTGGTGATATGCGAGAGGTGCTCGGACAGGGTGATGTGCAGATTCTCGCCGTGTGTGATGTGGATTCCAACCGTGCAAAAGACGCAAAAAAAACTATCGAGGTGAAATACAGCGCCCAGATGAGCAGCGGGGTCTATAAAGGCTGCGATACGTACGGCGATTTCAGAAAGCTCGTTGCCCGCAAAGATATCGACGCGGTAACCGTGTGCACGCCCGATCCATGGCATGCTCTGCCGTGCATTGCCGCCGCCAAGTCGGGCAAGGATATCTTCCTGCAGAAGCCTCTGACCCTGACTATCGAGGAGGGCCGCGTCCTCAGCGACACGGTTCGCCGTTACGGACGTGTTTTCCAGGTGGGCAGCCAGCAGCGAAGCGATGCCCGCTGGCGGCAGGCATGCGAGCTTGTTCGCAACGGCCGGATCGGAAAGGTGCACACGGTCAAAGTCGGCTTTGGGACCGATCCCGGCTGCGGCGAAGAGCCGGAAATGTCCGTGCCCGCGAATCTCGATTATAACTTCTGGCTTGGTCCCACGCCAAAGGTCCCTTATACGGAAAAGCGTGTTCACCCGCGGCAGGGTTACGGCAGGCCCGGCTGGCTGCGGATTATGGCCTACGGACACGGCATGATCACCGGCTGGGGCAGCCATCATCTGGACATCGCTCAATGGGGCATGGGCACAAGCGATACCGGACCGGTCGAGATTATTGGAAGAGCCGAGTATCCCAAGAGCGGCCTGTGGGACGTCCACGGTAATTTCCATATCGAGTATACGTACGCAAACGGCGTCAAGGTCATCTGTGCCGATACGAAAGAGAACAAGCAGGGCGTCCTTTTCGAAGGCAGTGAAGGCTGGGTTTACGTGCGACGGGGCCATATCGACGCCAGTCCCAAGTCGCTGCTTGAAGAAAAGATCGGTCCCGGCGAGATTCAACTGTACAAGAGCAATAATCACAAGCGAAACTGGCTGGACTGCATCAAGTCGCGGGCCGAAACGGTCGCGCCGGTCGAGAACGGGCATCGCTCGTGCAGCGTCTGTCTGCTCGGGTCAATCGCGATGCAATTGGGCCGCAAGCTCAAATGGGACCCGGCAAAGGAGAAATTCATCGATGACAGCGAAGCCGATCGTAAACTCTCCAGGCCCATGCGAAACCCGTGGAGACTGTAGCAGAGCGAACCTTTCCAGGAGTGCCAAATGAGTCGAAGAACAGTATTTATTTTGTTGACGGCGATATGCATATTGGCAGGATCAAGTGTTTTCGCCGCCAAGGGCGATCCCACCGACGAGGAGGTCGCCAGGATGGTTGCGGCTGCGTCCAGGGTAACTGCGGTCAAGCCTGCAAAGCCCCGCAAGGTGCTGGTGTTCTCAATCTCGTGGGGGTACAAACACAGCGCGATCCCTTACGGCAAAAAGGCCTTCGAGATCATGGCGAAAAAGACCGGCGCATTCGAGGCGGTTGTCAGCGACGACATTTCGATGTTCGAGCCCGGGAACCTTAAACAGTTTGACGCGGTCGTCTTCAACAACACCAACAACGAGATCTTTCTGCCGGAGAATTTCGATAACCTCCCCGCAGCCGAGAAGGCAAAAGCCGCCCAGTATGATGCCAGGCTCAAGGCAAGCCTCGTGAACTATTTGAAAAAGGGTGGCGGGCTGGCGGTAACTCACGCCGGTGTGGCGAGCTTTCGCAAATGGCCGGAGTTCGGCAATATCATCGGCGCACGTTTTCAGAACCATCCGTGGAACGCCGGCTCTACCGTTACGCTGAAGGTTGAAGAGCCGGACCATCCGGTCACCGGGGCGTTTGCCAGGCGTACCTTTGAGGTTACCGATGAGATATACCAGGTGACCGAGCCTTACTCCAGAGACAAGCTTCGCGTGCTGGTAAGTATTGACACGGACAGTACGCCTGTGGATGTCAAAGGTATCACTCCGGCTCGTCGCAAAGACAAGGATTTTGCCATGACGTGGATCAAAAACTATGGCAAAGGAAGAGTTTTTTACTGTGCGCTGGGCCATCAGCACGAGTTGTTCTGGAATGAGATGATCTTGCAGCATTATCTCGACGGCGTGCAGTTTGCCACCGGCGATTTGAAGGGTGATGCGACCCCCAGTGCAAAACTTCCCAGGGCCGGTGCAAAGAAGTAAGCAAGCAGAGCGTTTTTAAATTCAGAAGACGTATTATGGCCGGAAAGACACAGAGAGGCAAAGCGATGGACCGTCGACAATTCCTTAGCGGCTCTGCCGCCGCGGCCGCGATTGCCGTGGGGGTTCCTGCGATTGTTCCGTCGTCGGTGTTCGGTGCCGATGCGCCGAGCAACCGTATTGTGATGGCCGGCATCGGCGTTGGCCTCCAGGGTACGGGCAACGTGAGAGGCTTCAACGGCAAATCCGGTTGCCAGGTGGTTGCCGTGTGCGACGTGGATCGCAAGCACCGCCAAAAGGCCTGCCAGGCGACAGGTCTTGACGAAAAGTCCGGCTACAATGATTTCCGCGAGGTGTTGGCTCGCAGTGATATCGACGCGGTTTGTGTCGCCACTCCGGACCACTGGCACGTGCCGATATCTATCGCCGCGGTCAAGGCGGGCAAGGATGTCTACTGCGAAAAGCCCCTTACGCTTACGATCGGAGGGGGTCGCAAACTCGCCGATGCGGTGAAACGTTACGGCCGCGTGTTGCAGACCGGTTCGCAGCAGCGTTCGGGCAACGAGTTCCGTTTCGGTTGTGAACTGGTTCGCAACGGCTACATCGGCGACCTCAAGACCATCCGCGTGGGTATACCGGGCAACAACCGCTCATGTCCCGAATGGAAGCCGGAACCGATCCCCGAGGGGTTTGACTACGATTTCTGGCTTGGACCGGCGGCGTGGGCGCCGTATACGACGATGCGATGCCACTATTGCTTCCGTTTCATATTAGACTATTCGGGCGGCCAGATGACCAACTGGGGCGCTCACTACCTGGACATCGCACAGTGGGGCAACGGCGCCGATGACACCGGCCCCGTGGAGATCGACGGCAAAGGCGAATTTCCAACCAAAGGGCTGTTCAATACCGCCACTAAAGCCGACATCAAGTACACCTATGCCAACGGTGTCCTGCTGCATCTGACGCTGGGTGGAGGCCATACACGTTTTGAGGGTACCGACGGTTGGGTGGATGTTACTCGCGGTCGGATCAAGGCCGAGCCCGAATCGCTCTTGAAGGTGAAGATCAAGCCCGATGAAATTCACCTGTACAACAGCCGCGATCACAAGCAGGATTTCCTGGACTGTATCAAGAGCCGCAAGCAGCCCGTCGCCAATGCGGAAATCGGACACCGCTCAGCTTCCGTGTGCCATCTTGGAAATATCTCGATGCTGCTGGGCAGACCCGTCAAGTGGGACCCGAAAAAGGAAAAGTTCACGAATGACGCCGCAGCCGACCAGATGATTACCAGGCCGACGCGGGCGCCGTGGAGATTGTAGTCTTGATTAAGAACTTCTAACAAAATGAAACGTGGCACGGGCATCCTGCCCGTGTATCATGGGCAAGATGCCCATGCCACATTAAAACACTCATTTTGTTAGGTACTCGAAAGTTTTGCAGAAGTTTTGTCTCAATTAATTGGAGAAAGTTGTAGGGTGGGCTCTTAGCCCACCGTCGTTGCCTACATCGAGACGTCGGAAGGACTGAATCAGGCTTTTTAGGCGTTTAAAGGGAAAATGCCAGCTAATAGTTGTGTGAGAGAATTGCGATGGCGAATAGGACAAAGAAGGGCGTTGGGTTGTGCCTGGTTTTGCTCTGTGCGGCCCTGTCGGTGGCGGCGGATTTTACGGCGGACCAGCCCAACGAAATCACATTCCCTGTCAGGAAGGTTCGCTTCGTACGTTTTGTGATCCGTGAATCTTCCTCCGGCCAGCCCTGTATCGACGAACTGGAGGTGTACGGGCCAAACGCGCCCAACCTGGCGTCGGCGAAGATGGGTGCAAAGGCGTCGGCTTCATCGGCTCTGGGCGGGTATACAATTCATAAGACACATCATCTTAACGACGGGTTGTACGGCAACGATCACAGTTGGATCGCTGCCGGGGCTCGAAATGAATGGGCACAGATCGAACTGGCGCAAACCGCTGCCGTTAACAGGGTGGTTTTCTCGCGGGATCGAAAGGGACGCTACAGCGACCGGGTGCCGGTAGCGGTCGAGATCAGGGTTTCGGTGGACGGGACGAACTTCGAGACGGTCGCCCGGAGCAGTGCCTATCCGGTGCTGCCCGAAGGAAAAGTCGGCGAAGAGCAACTCCTGCGTTATGCGTTCGAATGTGAGGAGCTAACATGGACAAAATATGACAAGTCGGATTCGGTGAGCAGGGTGACCGGGCAAATGGCCGAGATGCTCCAGCGGTTCGAAAAGCAAGGCCTGGACGTGTCGAAAGAACGCTCCGAGCTGGTCGATCTACGCCGTCGCATGCTTGCCTTAACCGGATTGGGTGATAAATCGACCCAGGTGCAGGAATTGTTTTTTCAGGCGAGGCTTGCCAAACGGAGGCTGTTTTTGCGTGCACCCCAGCTTGCCGCGTTGAACAGGATACTCTTTATCAAGCGGCAGCCTTTCGAGCCTTCGCATAACTACAGTGTAATTCTCGACTCCGCCGGTGCGCCTGGCGGTGGAATTTGTGTACTGCAAATCCCGCGAAAGAATGGGCGGCTGGCACCTGCTGCCGGGAAACTGACGACACTGTTCGATGCGGGCAAAGGAATTGCGCGAAACCCGGTTGCTTCATTCGATGCTGAGAAGGTCTACTTCGGTTACCGCAGGACTAAGACCGGTTATTTTCATATCTATTCGATGGATGTCGATGGCGGGGATGTAAATCAGATTACCGATGGGCCTTTTCACGATTACTTTCCTTGTCCGCTGCCGGAGGGAAGGATTGCCTTTATCAGTACGCGATGCAAGGCGAGATTTCTGTGCTGGCGTCCGCAGGCGTTTGTGCTGTTCGCGATGGATGCAAACGGTGAAAATATCGAGCCGTTGTCTCACGCCAATCTGAGCGAGTGGACGCCTTCGGTGATGACCGATGGGCGGATTATGTGGATGCGGTCGGAGTATATCGACAAGGGAGCCGACTTCGGCCATACTCTCTGGGCTATTCGCCCTGACGGGACGTATCCGGAATTGATATTCGGCAACAATACCACCAACTGCTATGCAAACGGAACTGAAGTTCCGGGCACCAGTGAGATATTGTGCACACTTGTTTCACACGGGGGCGATCTTAACGGGCCTATTGCCCTGATCGACGTGAACAAGGGCAGGTTCAATCCGGAGGCGATTTCCAATATTACGCCGGACATCAAACCTCATTATCACATGAGTTGGGCTCGCAAGCAGTGTTTTCGCGATCCCGTGCCGATCAGCCGCGATTACTTCTTGTGCAGTCATGCACCATATGACAAGTTCGCCCTGTATGTGATCGACAGGTATGGCAACCGCGAACTGCTGTATCTCGATCCTGAAACAGGGAGCATGAACCCGACGATTTTAAGGCCCGTTAAAACTCCACCGGTAGTCGGAAAAAACGATGAGCTGGCAAAAGATAGTCAGGACACGGGGCAGTTTTTTGTCGCTGATGTTTACGCCGGCCTCGGGGATGCAGTTAAGAGGGGAACAGTAAAATATATTCGCGTTTGCCAGGAGGTGCGGGCGGGCCTGCTGCAGTTAGATGACGGACAGTACCAGGCCGACCATGAACCTTTCCAGGATTGGTATGCAACCCCGATACACAAGGTGCAGGGGCCTTTCGGGTGGCCCAGCTATGTCGCCAAAGGTGATTTGGGGATTGTACCTGTCGAAAGCGACGGATCTGCGAATTTTTATGCACCGGCGGGGAAGGTTCTCTATTTTCAGGTTCTGGACGCGGACTTTAACGAGATACAACGGATGCGAAGTGTGGTGCAGTTGCAGGCAGGTGAGAAAAGGGGTTGTATCGGTTGCCATGAGAAAAGGCTCTCTGCCCCGATTTCAGCTAAGGGCAGACCTATGGCTTTGCGACGAGAACCGAGTGTATTGCAAAAGCCCGACTGGGGCGGCGGTGCGTTTGCTTATGAGAAGGTTGTTCAGCCGGTATGGGATGCAAAGTGCATTAGTTGCCATGACGCCAAAGACGAAGCAAAAATCAATCTTACGGGTATTACCGATGCCGAGGGTGTTCCGGCTTCGTACAGGACCATGATCGAAAAAGGATATGTCCATTACTTCGACTGGACATACGGCCAAGAGCACAATAAGGCCCAGCCGCTTAGCTTCGGCACGGTCAAGAGCAGGCTGTGGAAAATTCTCGACGAGGGGCATTACGAGGTGAAGCTGACAAGACAGGAGTCTTATAGAGTAAAAAGCTGGATCGATCTGAACTGCCCCTTATGGGGAGATTACATTTTAAGAACCAGCCGAGTAAAACCAACTTTCGCCTCGAAAACGAAAATCCTTGGCAATTCAAAGTGATTCCTGTAAGATTATTGATGTTGCAAGGAATAAATCATGTTTATTAGGCGTGTAAATGGGAATCCCAGTCAATGAGGCTTTGTAATACTCAAAAAAAACTAATCACTCTTCTATTAATACTTACATCAACAGTCTCATCGCAGGTTACTGCCGCCAGCGCCGACGGATTCGCTATGCTTCGTTACCCTGCGGTTCCGTTAGTCACTCACGACCCTTTTACCAGTTGCTGGTCAACCAGTTCGAATCTCTATGACAGTTGGCCTAAACATTGGACCATGGCAAACCATGCGATGTGCGGGTTGGTCCGAATTGACGGTCAGACAAAACGTTTTATGGGAATCGCCGAAGGAGTGCATAAGGTCATTCCTCAGAGGTCGGTTTTCGTTAAAGCCACTCAAAGTATATATACATTTCGGGATGACAATATTGAGCTGAAAGTTATTTTCTGCTCTCCGCTGCTGATGGATGATCTCGATCTTTTGTCGCGTCCAGTTTCATATATAGATTTCCAGGTAAGTTCTATCGATGGCAAAAGTCATGATGTTCAGATATATTTCGATGCATCTGCCGAATGGGCCGTTCATAGTACCGCTGAAGATGTTGTATGGGAAAGGATGGTTGTTCCAGGCCAGTGTGCCATGAAGCTCGGCACCAAAGCACAGCCTGTTCTGAAGTCATCAGGTGATGCCCATCGTATTAATTGGGGTTATCTTTTAGTCAGTGCGTCAAAGAAACAAGCATCAAGTTGTATCGGTTCCCTGGATAACCAACGCAGTGTTTTTGCCAGGTCTGGCAATATCAGCGATGAAGATGATCCGTCAATGGCAAGGGCCGCAAGTGATCGTTGGCCGGGATTGTCACTTCGTTATGATCTGGGAAAAGTCTCCGATTCGCCTGTTGAAAGATACCTGATGATAGGCTATGACGATCTTTATTCGATTCAGTATTTCGGGAAGAACCTCAGAGCATGGTGGAAACGCAACGGTATGACCTCCGAGCAGGTGCTTACCGTGGCTGAAAAGGATCATGAGGCCGTGATTGACCGTTGCGGTAAATTCGATCAGCAGCTTCGCAGCGATGCCTTGGAAGCCGGCGGAGAAAAATATGCCGACCTTTGCGAACTTGTCTATCGTGAGGCAATGGCTGCTCATAAGCTCGTTGCAGGGAAAGATGGGGAACTGTTGTATTTCTCAAAAGAAAATAACAGCAATGGATCGATCGGAACGGTAGATTGCACTTACCCATCGGCTCCGTTGTTTTTGCTGTACAACACTGATTTGCTCAAGGGTATGCTCGAGTTTATCTTTTACTACGCTGAATCCGGCAAATGGACTAAGAATATAGCTCCGCATGATGTAGGAACGTATCCTTTGGCCAACGGGCAAACCTATCCATATGATATGCCGGTCGAAGAGTGCGGCAATATGCTGATCGTGACTTATGCCGCAGCGTTTGTGGATGGCGATGCAGAGTATGCAAGGCAGCATTGGAAATATTTGACGCAATGGGTCGCTTATCTTGAAGAGGAAGGTTACAATCCGGACAACCAACTGAGCACAGATGATTTTGGCGGCCGACTTGCCCAGAACTGCAATTTATCTATTAAGGCAATACTCGGGATCGCTTCTTATGGCAAACTTGCAGGGATGACAGGTGACAAAGATGCCGAGAAAAAATATATGAAGATCGCCAGGGAGTTTGCTTCTAAATGGGAGCAGGAGGCCTTTGATGGCGATCATTACAAAATGACTTTTCATGGCGAAGGTACCTGGAGCCAGAAATACAATCTTGTCTGGGACAGGCTGCTCGGGTTCAATTTATTCTCCGATAAAGTGGCCGAAACGGAAGTCGCCTGGTATATCAAAAACCAATACAAATACGGTATTCCTTTGGATTGCCGCAATACTTTTACAAAGTCAGACTGGGTGATATGGAGTGCAACACTTGCGCAAAGCGACGATGATTTCAAAAAACTTGCTGAGCCGATTTGGTGGTATGTTAACGATTGTGACCGTCGCAGCCCGGTAGGTGATTGGCATGAGTCTACAAACGCACATGCCAATCCTATGTATGCTCGTCCTGTCATTGCAGGGTATTTTATGAAAATGCTTTCAAATAAGACATCCCAAGATATTAAGATTAAATAAGGCCAGCGTATAGTGGATCGTCCTTTATACATGTTTGGTGTGCCCGGCACGTGTGTGTGGCTAAACACGTGCTCCGGCTTCGTGTGAATGACAGGATCGATAAGGCTGTGAGATGAAATCATCGAAAATATGTTTCTTGCTGATTCTGGCGGCAACTCTGGCGGCTGCGGCGATACGACTGCCCAGGCTCGCTCAGCGTCCCATGCACACAGATGAAGCGATACATGCCGACAAGTTCCGTATTCTCATGGAGGAGGGCGAATATGAATATGACCCCGATGAATATCACGGTCCGACGCTGAATTATTTCACGCTGATTCCGGCGAAGTTGTGCGGTCAAAAGACATACCAGCAAATCAATGAGTTTACGCTGCGCGTGGTTCCGGTTGCCTTTGGGGTCTTGCTTGTGCTGCTGACGGTCGGTGTCGCAGACGGCATGGGATGGCCCGCCGCGATTGTGGCGGCAATACTGGCGGCCGTTAGTCATGCGATGATTTTCTATAGTCGCTACTACATCCAGGAAACGCTGCTTGTGTGTTTTACCTTCGGGGTGATTGTGTGCGGCTGGCGATATGCAAGGAGCAGGCGTCTCATATGGGCTGTTGGCGCCGGTGTGTGCGTCGGGTTCATGCACGCCACCAAAGAGACGTTTGTGATTGCATTGGCGGCAATGGTGGCGGCTCTTTTCTTCACCTGGATTCTGCGCAGGAGGGAAAAGGGTCAGGTTGGCGGCACCGTCCGGAAGGTTAATCGCAAGCATATTGCCCTTGGGCTTGTCGCGGCGGTTGCAGTCTCTGTGATTCTGTTTTCGTGCTTCTTTACATACCCGCGTGGCATCATCGATTCCGTACTGACTTACAAGACCTATCTGGACCGTGCTGGCAATAACCAGGTCCATGCGCATCCGTGGTATTATTATCTGCAGATTCTCATTTTCTCGCGACTGGGCGGCGGTCCCATATGGTCCGAGGCTCCGATCGTAGTTCTTGCGATTGTGGGATTTGTCGCTGCGATCAAGAAGCGGGGCATGAAGAACGTCGATTTTGACTTCCTGCGGTTTGTCGGTTTTTATACGCTCATTATGACGGTGGCTTATTCGTGCATACGCTATAAGACGCCGTGGTGCCTGATGGGCTTTTTGCACGGGATGATACTGCTTGCCGGGGTCGGTGCGGTTGTCCTGGTGCGACTTGCGCCGCCGAGATGGCCGCGGGCGGTTGTTGCGAGTCTTCTTGCTGTGGGTGTCCTGGGGCTGCTGTGCCAGGGATACATAGGAACGTACAAATACTACGACGACCATGCCAATCCGTATGTGTACGCGCATACGAGTTCCGATGTTTTCGGGATGACCGAAAGCATTGAAAAAATGGCGGCGCTGCATCCCGACGGCAAGGCAATGTATGTTGAGGTGATATGCCCGGGCGGCGACCACTGGCCGTTTCCGTGGTATCTGCGGTCGTTTAGTCGGGTGGGCTACTACAATGAGGTGGACATGACGACGATGCCCGCGCCGGTCATCATTGCGTTTGCATCGCTGGAGCAGGAGGTCTTAAAGAAGATATTCGACGTCCCTCCGCCGGGTGAGAAGAATCTTCCCGTTCCGCTGTTTGACTCGTATATGGAATTGCGGCCGACGATCGAGTTGCGCGGTTATGTGAGCCATGATCTGTATGAAAAGCAGTTTGAGCCGCCGAAATTAGAGGAGCTTGAGAGCAAAATGGAAAAAGAGCCTCCCGAAGTTGTGTTAGTGAACAGTCAGGGCGATGCGATTGAGGGTGTCTGTCGTTTTTCGCATGAGGCGATGGCGACGACTTTCGAGGTGCTGATTCAGCATGACGACCGTGAGTATGCGCGTCAGGCGGCGCTGGAGGCGTTTGGCGAGATAGACCGGATCGAGCAGGAGTTGAGCAGCTTTGTTGAAAACAGCGACATCGGCAGGATCAACACGGCCGTCGTGAATAAGCCCGTCAACGTGGGCCTGGAGACGTTTGAATGTATGCAGATTGCATGCCGCCTTTGTGCGGAGACTTACGGCGCGTTTGACGTGACCATCGGGTCGCTTTACGAGTGTCTGCTCGATGAGAATAAGCAGCCGCGTATGGTTGATCAACTGCGGCTTGCCGCGGCGCGTTCGCGAACGGGGTCGCATCTGCTCAAACTCGATGGCGAACTGCATACGGTGTCGGTTTTGGCGGTGGGGGTGAAGGTGGATTTGGGGGGTATCGGCAAGGGTTTTGCCGTCGATAAGGTCGCCGGGCTGTTGCGCGAGTGGATCATTGACAGGGCGATGATCCACGGCGGATACAGTACGGTGTTAGCGATGGGGGCGCCGGCGGATTCTGCGGGCTGGCCGATCACGTTCAGTAATCCGTTAGACCGGAAAGAGACTATTGTCAGACTCCAACTGCAAAATGAAGCGGTCAGCGGTTCGGGGCTCGAGCAGGGCGTCCACATTATCGATCCTCGCCAGGCAAAGCCGGTTGCGGGCAAGCTCGCTTCATGGTCAAGTGCGCGCGATGCGGCGACTGCCGATGCGCTTTCGACGGCGTTTATGGTCATGTCGGCCGACGAGATCACGCGCTACTGCAGCGAGCACGCCGGAACCAGGGCACTGGTGGTCGCGGCGGCTGAGGGCGAAGCCGATCGCTTACGGATGTCGTCTTACGGGGCGTGGCGGGAAGGCGAACTTAATCGATAGCTGCGGCGTCTTGCGGGGACTCGCTGACGGGTATGGTCTCCCTGGCAAGGGCGCGTCTGATATTGATGAGTTCGAGCAGGACCCGCCACGATGTCCTGTAGAGTGTTATTCGGCTGTCGGAGTCGCAGGTCCATTCGACGGGGAACTCCTTGATGCGGTAGCCGTATCTGTGGGCCCGCATGATGATCTCGACGTCGAAGGTGAAGCCGTCGGTGATGCACTCGGCGTAGAGCTTTTTGGCGACGTCGCCGCGGTAGATCTTGAAGCCGCACTGGGTGTCGGTCAGGTGGGGGGGGATCTTGAGCCAGGCGTTTGCGAACCATCGAAAGGCCCGGGAAGAGATCTTTCTGAATCCACTTTGGGGGCGGTGGATTTTGCAGCCCTTCATCTTTCGGGAGCCGTGTGCGATGTCGCAGGCGCCGTCTTGCAGCATCTTTAGGCCCGGCAAGACGTTATGATAGGGTACGCAGCAGCCGCTGTCGGCGAACATTACGTAGTCGCCGATGGCGTGGGTCATGCCGGTGCGGACGGCTCGGCCTTTGCCGCGGTTGGCGTCCAGGCTAAATACGCGGCAGGGGATGCCGAGGGTGGGGGGGACTTTTTCGGCTTTAGCGGCGGTGCCGTCCTGGCTGCCGTCGTCGATGACGATGATCTCGCCGGGGATGTCGTGTTCCTTGAGAAAGGTGGTCGCGGCGCGGATGTCGCTGACGATCTTGCCGCTCTCTTCAAAAGCCGGTATAATGATAGATAAACTCATGTTTAATGACCCCTTGTTCAACATCCGTGTCAGTGCATATCTGTATTATATGAAAACGTGGGCGTTTTGAAAAGGGATATTTTGAGCGTTACCCAACAGGCGACATTGTATAGCCGGGACATCGTGGACGGTAGATTGGGTTCGTTTCGTTCTTTTTGATTGTGGGAGGACCCCGGCTGAAAGACCGGGGTTAAATATAGGGGCGGCACGCCTGCGGCGTGCGTTCTCTTTAGGGTTCGTTTCGCATTCTTGGTTCGGTGGGCTTGTGGGATTGGGTTCGTTTTGCATTTTTTGGGGTATCCGCAGGTCCGATGCGGTCGAAATTGGGTTCGTTTCGCTGAAAAGGTGGCGGTGGGAAGCTGGCGGGATGGCAAATTGGGTTCGTTTTGCCGAAATTGGGGGTGCGGGCTGGGTGGGTGGACACTTGGTAAACTGGAATTGGGTTCGTTTCGCTTTTTTTCGCGGTCGGGCTTGTGGAATTGGGTTCGTTTCGCATTTTTTGGTGTGGGGCGGGGTGGCTGTGGGGTAAATTGGGTTCGTTTCGCATTTTTGGGTCGTGGGCTTGTGGAATTGGGTTCGTTTTGCATAATCGAGGTGGCCTTGGGGGCAGATTGGGTTCGTTTCGCATTTTTTGGGAGAATCCAGAATTCAGGAGCGGGCGGACCGGCTGTGACGTGCGTTCTGTCTGATGGGTGTTGGTGGTTCATTTTTTCCTCCTGTTTTCGGTGTAAGAGCCCCCACTAAAAGTGGAGGTCAACTACTGGATGCACGCCTGTGGCGTGCGTTCTATTTTATGCGACGCATTATACCATGTTGTTTGATATTTGTCAAATGTTTAATGAGATTAATCGTGGATATTTGGCTTAAAAAGGCATAAAAGGGATTTTGAAACAGGAAGGCGCGAAGGAGCCTGGAGCAGCATAGCCGCAACCAAAAAGATTTTAGCCACAAAGAAGGGACAGTTAGCCGCAAAAAGGCACAAAAGGCACAAAAAAAACAAAAGTTCATTATATTGGGATTGAGAGTTAACTTTCTGCATTTCAAGCAGTTATGAAGGGCCTCATAAAAAAAACGTGCATAAAAAACAAGAAGATGACGGATAGTAGTACGAA
>SDBV01008975.1_pt1 | contig 13377 bp, 10 predicted proteins | sample 2277081 | NCBI WGS metagenome assembly SDBV01 (sample SAMN10402039, study PRJNA504765) | marine sediment metagenome | isolation source: marine sediment core GS10_PC15, 223 cmbsf | place: Arctic Ocean: Southern Knipovich Ridge | collected 2010 | reverse complement strand
GCTATGAGTCACCCGGGAGCAAGACGGATGGATCTGGCTGAGCGCGTGGTGCTGGTAACGGGAGCCGCCCGGCGCGTGGGCCGCGCGATCGCCGTGCGCCTCGCCGAACGCGGTTGCCGCGTCGCCGTGCACTTTCATACGTCCGCGGCGGACGCGGCGGAGACGGCGCGGCAATGCGCCGCGGCCACCGGCCAGGCCGAGACTTTCGCCGCGGATCTGGCGGACCCGGATGCCGCGCGGGATCTGGTGCAGCGCGTGTTGGCAAGTTTCGGGCGGCTGGACGTGCTCATCAACAACGCCTCTATCTTCGAGCGCATGTCCATGGAGCAGTTCACCGTCGCGGATTGGGAGCGGACGCTCCGCGTCAACCTGACGGCGCCCATGGTGCTTTCCCACGCGGCGCATGCGGCGTTGCGGGCGACGGGCGGGCGCGTCATCAACCTCTGCGATGCGGCGACGCCGCGCCCCGGGCCGGATCATCTGGCTTACATGGTATCGAAGGGCGGGCTCGAGACGCTGACCCGGGTGCTGGCTCGGGCCCTGGCCCCGGAGATCAATGTGGTGGGAATCGCCCCCGGTGTGGCCGCCTGGCCGGAGGACTATGACCAGGCGATCCGCGACCGTCTGACCGCGAAGATCCCCTTGCGGCGGGCTGGATCGCCGGAGGACATCGCTGCCGCCGTCTGTTTTGTGCTCCAGGCGGGTGACTATATCACCGGGATAGTCCTCCCCGTGGACGGCGGGCGGCATCTGGCCTGACGCGGGCGGGCGGCCAATCTCGATTCCCGCGCCGGCCGGACAGGGCGGCGGAGGTATAATGAATCGGTATTCTTTGGGCCGAGCAGGCTGCGAAGTTCCGGCCGGCGCTTTAGAATCGTCGGCAACTCTGTTTCATGAGGTGGGACGATGTCTGAACCACGTTGGACGACTACCCGGTGCCTTGGACGGTTTTCGCTGCTCACGGTTCTGCTCGCGCTGACCGCGGCGTCGGCCCGCGCTCAATACCCCGTGGATCAGCAGGCGAACATGAATTCGGCCTGGACCGCCCAGACCGGGCGATTGCTGGACGTGAACCCACAGATCGGCGGCAGCCCGTGGAACTACACCCGTCCCGCCTCGCCCCTGTTGGGCGGGAATCTGTCGGCCAGCGGCGTTCTGGGGCGGGGGATGTCACTGCGGAGCGTCTCACCCATTTCCGACCCGACCGCTTTGCGCATGTCGCTGGGCAGCGGATCGCTCTATACATTTCGGCGGGACTCGGTCAGTGCGGCCAGCCCGGCGCTGGGGATGGGGGCGTTGGCCCAACCGTACTACGACCCGGCGACGACCGCCGCCACGGCTGGTTTTCTGCAGGGGTATGCCGGCGGCATGGCCACGCCGCGGGAGGGGGCCGGGCCGCTGGACCTGCGGCTTCAAATGCGGATGAGTGTACAGCGCGTCAACCTTGGCATGGGTCCGAATCCCCTGGCCCCCGTTGCGCTGCCCGAGCCGGCTTGGACGAGCTCTACCTGGCGGCCGGCCGCGACAGCCAGCAGCATCTTCGGCACCGAACCGCCGCCTCTGCCCTTGCTGATTGGTCCCGAAGATGCGCGAAGTCGCCAACTGCCGCGGGAGGAAACCGTGCTGGGCCTGCTGCGGGGGCAGGGCGAGGCCGATCAGGACCTGTTCGATGCGCGCGTGCGACACGCCGCCGAGGCGCTGGCCACGCCGCTGGGGACGGCGCTGCGCGACGAGCTCTACCCCCAGCTCGGGTTGCGGATGCCCGAGGCTGAGCCCTCGCCCTGGGGCGGGCGTGGCGGTTTGGTGGTTCCGGAGCTGTCCGCGGGAGCACCAGAGACAGCCATGCCGGGCCGGCCGCGGATCACTGACCCGAGTGTCATGCCGGGTTACGACGTATACAACGACCTGCGTCTGGCCCTGTTCGCGGCGCAAGATCCGAACGCACCAGCGCTGGCGGAGATGCAGGAGATGTTGCGTGCCCAGCCGGAGTTGGCCATGCAGTTGGACGAGCGGGCGGCGCTGAACGTGGCCGCATACCTCCAGCAGACGCTCAGCACACCCTTGCGAACACTGACGGGCGGCGGGGCCTCGGCTTTGAATGACCATATGCTCAAAGCCGAATCGTTAATGGACATTGGGCACTACGGCGAGGCCGCGGCCCGATACGAATCGGCCCGTCGCGCCGGTCCAACCAACCCGCTGCCGTTGATTGGCAAGGGCCACGCGCTGTTGGCGGCCGGCGAGTACCGGTCGGCCGCGTTCGTGCTGCTCAAGGGGCTGGGGCTCTTCCCCGAGCTGACGCGCTTTGCGATCGACCTGCAGGATTTGATGGGTGGCGGCGAGATCGTCGACATACGCCGGGCCGATATCATGAAGCTGCTGAAACAGCGCGAGAACCCGGAGTTGCGTTTCCTGCTGGGCTACCTCGAGTACCACTCTGGCGACCGCGAACGTGGCTTGGAGAACTTGCGGAAGGCGGCCGAGGACCTGTCCGCGAGCGCGCTCATAGCGCGGTACCCCGGCCTGCTGCGCGGCGAGGGCGCGATGCCGGTGCCGAAGTTGTGGGATGACAACTCGGGCGCGCCGGAACCACTACTCCTGCCGGAATCGCCGGGCCCGGGAGGATCACCGGTTGAGACCGGACCGGCCGAGACACTTGTAATTCCTCCGTTGGAGGAGTCGCGGCCGGAGCGGCCGGAGGCACCGACGGACGAGCAGCGATGAAGATTGCAGATTCCCGCAACGGGCGCGCTGCGGATCGGGCCTCACGGCCTTCGCCCGGATCATGGAAGAGGATATTGCGATGACACGTTTGACGATCATTCTGCTGAGTTGCTTATCGGCGGCCCTGTGCGGCTGTGCGAATGGCGCCGGGACGCGGGGGATTCAACAGCGCGTGATTCAGGACGCCGATCCGGATGAGGTTCTGGCCGCCGCGGCCACCATCCTGCGGCGCGAGTTCGGCCGCGTGCGCGTTGATCCCGTCGTGCGCCGCATCGAGACCGCGCCGCGGGAGTTCACGACGGATCGGGAGAGTGGCACGGCGCGCGACCTCTATCGCGGCCGCTCGACCATGCGCCACAAGGCGATGTTCGATGTCGGCCGCCGCAAGGGCGTCACCGTTGCCCGCCTGCGGATCGACGTTGAGCGGCGGGACACGGTCCGGCACACGGTCGCGCAGCCGCGGGCTTATCGCCTCAGCGACAATCCGGGGCAGGAGACGCCGATCTACGCCGATGCCGCCACTACGGAAGAGCAGAACACGGTCTGGACGCGCGTGCGGCGGAACACTAGGTTGGAGCGTGCGCTCCTCAGCGAACTGCGGGAGCGGTTTACCCGGCTTTCCGCGGATGAGGACGTCGAAGAGGCCGCAGCCGAGTCCGTCGAGACGGCGCCTGAGGCGGACGCCCGCGATTGATAACGGTGAGTAGCAAAGGAACCGCCTCATGGTGAAGCATCTCGCACTGCCGTTGACCGAAAGCGATCCCGAAGCCGCGGAGATCATTCGTCGTGAGGAGGATCGCCAACAGCACACTCTGGAACTGATCGCCTCGGAAAACCACGTTTCCATGGCGGTGCGGACGGCCAACGCGTCCGTCTTCACCAACAAGTATGCCGAAGGGTATCCAGGCCGGCGCTACTACGGCGGCTGCGTCAATATGGACACGATCGAAGACCTGGCGCGGGAGCGGGCCAAGAAGCTGTTCAGCGCGCCCTATGTCAACGTCCAGCCACACTCCGGGGCCCAGGCCAACATCGCCGTGTATTGCGCCGCGATGAAGCCGGGCGACACGATTCTCTCGCTGGACCTGGCCCACGGCGGGCATCTGTCCCACGGGCTGAAGGTCAACTTCAGCGGCGCCTGGTTCAACGTCGTGCCGTACGGAGTCGAGCCTGGCACCGAGCAGGTGAGCATGGACACCATCCGCACGCTTGCGCTGGAGCACAAGCCGCAACTCATCATCTGCGGCGCGTCCGCCTACCCACGGACGATCGACTTTGCCGGCTTCGCCGCGGTGGCGCAAGAGTGCGGCGCGCGGCTGTTGGCGGATATCGCCCACATCGCCGGCCTGGTCGCCGTCGGGCTGCACGCGACCTCGATCGGCGTGGCGGACTTTACGTCGACCACTACGCACAAGACGCTGCGCGGCCCGCGCGGCGGCATGATCTTCACCAACAACGAGGACGACTTCAAACTGATCAATCGCTGGGTCTTTCCCGGCACCCAGGGCGGCCCGCTCATGCACACCATCACCGCCAAGGCGGTGGCGTTCGGCGAGGCCCTCAAGCCGGAGTTCAAGGAATACCAACAACAGATCCTCGACAACGCCCAGGCCCTGGCCGAGTCGCTGACGGCGAAAGGCTACCGCCTCGTCTCCGGCGGCACCGACACCCACCTGATGCTCGTCGATCTGCGCGACGTCCACCCCGACCTGACGGGCAAGCAGGCCGAGGCCTGGCTCGAGGCCGCCGGCATCATCACCAACAAGAACATGATCCCGTTCGACGAGCGGAAGCCGACGCAGACGAGTGGACTGCGGCTCGGCACTCCGGCGCTGACGACGCGCGGCATGAAAGAGCCCGAGATGAAGATCGTGGCGGATCTGATGCACCGCGTCATGTCGGCGGGTGACGATGAGGCGGCGGCGGCGAAAGTGGGCGGGGAAGTGCGCGACTTGTGCGCGCAATTCCCGCTGCCGCACGCATGAAAGCACTGATCTCGGCTGGCGCCGTGTTACGCGACGTTTTGGCTGTCATCATTCCTTTGGGGGCCGTGGGTCTGCTGGTCGGCTGCCACGGCCGGGGGCGGGTGGAAGTGGCCGCCCTGAATTTCCGCGCCATTGATCCTCCGGCGCCGCGTGTCGCGAAGCTGGAGTTCGATTCCTGTACGTGGTGGCTCGACGACGACGGCCGGGTTTGCATTGCGATGGACTGCCAGCAACCCGTACTGCTGGGTGCGGCGGGCGAATTGGTATTTCAGCTCTCAATGGTGCTGGACAAGCCGCCGCGCGGTCGCGCACGCAACTACCTGGTCAGCAAGCGCGAGCTGCGGGGCCTCGCGCGGTTCGGACCGGCCGCGGCCCGCTACGTATCGCTGAGCGGCATTGTCGCGCTGTATCGCGAGCCGGGCGACCGGCTGCGCGGCAGCTTTCGCTTGCAGGTGGCACGCCAGTCGAGCCGGATGCTCGGCGGATGGGGCAAGCCCCACCGCCACCTGATGATGGGTACTTTCGTGGCGGTCCCCGATGACGGGCGCGGCCGGAAGATCGCGGCCGAGACCGCAGCGTACGGCTGGGAGCCCAAGCCGCTTCCGGAGTCGGCACCGACCAATGGCACCCCCGCGCCGGCCGGGCGCCCGCTCAGCGCCCCGTGATCCTGCAGATCGCATAGGCGGCGGCGACCTGCAGACGCTGGTCGGCCGGGTCGGCGGCTGTCTGCCGTAACGAGCCGAGCGCGCGCGGGTCCCCGATTTCCCCCAACGCATGTGCCGCGAGGGAACGAACACGCATCGTCCGGTCCCGATCCTCGGCGTTCGGATCCGGATCGGTGAACGTCATCATTCGCGTCGCCAGCTCGTACCCGTCGCGCATACCAAGCCGGCCCAGGCCGCGCGCCGCGACCAGCCGCGCCTCCAGGTAATCCTCGCTCGGGTCGAGAAAGTACCGCAGAATGTCACACGCCTCCGAATCACCCAGCTCCGCCAGAATCAGCAGGGCGTCGATGCGCGTCACCGTGTCCCCCTGGGCGAACAGAATAAGCTGCTGCACGGCGTCGGCCTGGCCCAGCATGGCCAGGGCCCAATTGATGTGGAGGGTTACGCGGTTGGACTTCTGATTAGCCGGAAAACGCAGCGCCGCCCGCAGCCACTTCTCGGCCCGCGGCTCCTCCAGGCAGCCGATGAGCCAAGCCGCATCCGCGCGCAGGTTTTCATCCGGCAAATCGGTCAGACCCCGCACCAGCAGTCGCGCGTACCCATCTTTTCCGCAGCGACAGGCGGCGAAGGCCGCCGCCAGACGCACACGGGGATCCGGGTCGCGCACGCCGGCCACGATCGCGCTGAGCGATCCCCGCTCGCGCACTTCGCCCAGCGCCACGTAGCCCGCATAACGCACCAGCGGCGAGGAGGACCGCCTGGCCCGCCGATAGGCCGGCAAACCGTACTCTGGCGCCACGCGGACCAGCGACTCGATCGCGTTGCAGGCGATGACATCCAGCTCACTCTCGGACGCCGCGAGCAACAGATTCAGCGCCCGGCTCTCCAATTCCAGGCGCTCTGCTGGCGTCGGCGTGGCCTGCGTGGTCAGGCCCTGGCACCCGCAGAGGACGGCCAGCAGGCCCAGCGCCATCAGCCCGCGGGTGGTTTTCGCGCCATCACGCCGAGCCGCGGCGAGGGTTCTCGGCACACGCACTTAGCGCCCTCCTTTGCCCAGCAGCAACGCCAGACGCTGCTTGAGTGCCAGCACCCAGCGCTCGAAGACCGCTCCCAGCCACAGCACGGCGGACAGCACCAGGCACAGTCCGGCAAACCAGTCGCCGAAACGCCCGTAGCAGGATGAGCGCTCGTCGAGATAGACATGTTCCAGGTCGTAGCCCACGATGCCCGCGCCGAAATAGCGCCCCTGCTCATCGGTAACGGTGGAGTAGATGCGCCCGTTCGGATCGATGAATCCGCTCACGCCGGTGTTGACCGCGCGGGCGATGCTGACTCGGTTTTCAACAGCCCGAAACGCGCAGATGGCCAGATGCTGCGGCAGCTCCGTGCTGTGCAGGAACCACCCGTCGTTGCTGATGTTCACCAGGAAGTCGACCCGCCGCCGCCCGCCGTCCCAGACGAACTTGCGGATGATATACGGCGTGACGTCTTCGTAGCAGATCGGCGTACCGAACGTGTACGTGCCCGTGTCCGTCTGGAGCTCGAACACGGTGAGCTCGTCGCCGGAAGTGAGGGAGTATTCCAGGCGGCCGCCGTTGCTGAACGGACTGAGGCTGTTCAGCCACCGATACAGGCGGTGCAGGTCCAGTCCGAGGAAGCGCGCCTGTCGGAAGGGAACAAACTCGCCGAACGGGACCAGATGGTTCTTGTCGTAGCGCCGGCGACGCTGTGTGCCGTCGCGATCGTACACCAGGGCGGAGTTATATGTTTCCACCTTGGGGTAAGTGGCCTCGGGGTGCTGTTCGATCGACACGGCCCCCACGACCGCCGTGACCGGCGGACCACCGTCCGCCGGCAGCCGGTCGAGCTTCTTCGGCAGGTTCATCTCCGGACGGGCGGCCGCCATGTTGCGCAGATGGCTTTCCAGTTGGCTGATCACCGCGTTGACCGTGGGGTAATCGCCGCGCGCGAAGGCCGACGTGGCTTCGTGACAGGATTTGCCCCATACCCACCAGTGCGAAGCCGCCTCTGGGACGACCGGCCCTTGCGCGATGAAGTCGACGTTCTGATGGGCCTGCCAGACCGTCTCCGGGAATACGATCAGATCGGGCTGCTCGCGGGCCGCCGCGGCCCCCAGCGACAGGTGCGAAACCAGAATGACATAGACATGGTCACCATAAGGTGGCGACGAGATGAGGGGGAAGTCCTCCTGGATCACGGCCACGCGCGGCCCCTGGCACGCCGGGTCGTGCTCAAAATCGACTTGGCGGAGGCGAAAGAAGCCATAGCCCAGCGTGGCGACCAGCAGCACGCCGGCGACAACGATGCCGGCGCCGAGTTGACGTGTCGTGGGTCGTGGGCCGGGCGCGGGCCAGCGCCGCAGGGCGGCCTCCACCAGCACGCCGTTCACGAGCAGCGCCAGAAACGAAACCCCGTAGGCGCCCGTGAGGTCACTGATCTGGATCAGTGGCAGTTGCCGGTACAGGCTGTGGGAGATGAACAGCCAGGGGAAGCCGGTCATGACGGTTGCGCGCAGATACTCGCACGCCACCCATACCACGGGGAGGCTCCAAAGGGGCGAGATCCCGTGCCGCCGCGCTGTGCGGATGGCCCAGGCGGCCAGCGTCCAGAAAATCGCCAGGTACAGGCCCAAGGCCGCGTGGCCCAGTCCGGTCACGGGCAACAGCCAGCGCAGCACGACCAGAAAGAATCCCCAGCCCACAAAGAAGCTGAGCCAGTGGACCAGCCACGCGCGTTGCGTGCGACAGACAGCCACCGTCCAGGGGACAAGGCACACAAAGGCCAGCGGCCAAAGGCCATACGGGGGGAATATCCAGCCCAGGGCGATCGCGCTCAGTGCGAAAAGACCCAGGACCCTGCCGGCCTCACGCCAGAATGGAGGCGGTTGGAGGGCGCCGGACGGCGTCCGGTGGGCTGAGCGGGACTTTTGGGGCGGGCCGGTTTTCTTCATCAGCGTCCGTGCTCGGGATGCCGTTCAATCCTGGTCACAGATTCCGCCGGCGCTGCCCGGCGCACAGGCGTGATTGTCCGGGCGCGCACCCTGAGCGTCAACAATGCGCGGCGACGAGAACCGGACGGCCCGCGCGTCGCCAGGTGCTACTTGCCGGTGATCAGAGCAACAAACGGATCCAGGTCGAAGAAGTCAACCAGGCCATCGAGGTTGCAGTCGGCGTTGAACCGGTTGCAATCGGGATACATCGCCTCGAATTGCGCCGGGAAGACCAACACCATCACGAACGGGTCGATGTCGAAGAAATCGACGCCGCCGTCACAGTTGCAGTCGCCCGGCGTGGCGGGCTGGCGCTCGTAGGCGCCCATGTCCACGATCGCCACCTCGTCGTCATCGCCGTCCGCCACACGCGGCTCGCCGGCCAGATCGACCGCATCCGGCCCCGGCGTATAGGCCGGGTCGCCCGCATCGATGCATGGGGAATCAGGCCGCACACGATAGATGCCGGCCGTCCACGTGTCGTCCGAGAGGTCGCCCGGCGTGCCGCCATCATCCCACGATCCCGGCCATGCGAAGAGCGGGTCGGCGGCGATGTTGCCCGTGCCGCTCAGACCACTGAAAACGTCGGTGTAGGTGGCGTATACCGTGGCGCCCGGCGGCTCGAGCCAACCGTCGCCGTTCCAGATGATGCTGTTGGTGAATTGTACGATGGCGCCGTCCTCGGACAGGCCGAGCGCATCACCCGCCACGGCCCGGTTTTCAGTCAGCGTGCAATTGACGAATTCGATCCACGCACTGTCGCGCGTCCAGATGCCGCCGCCCAGGCCGGCTAGATTTCCGCAAGTTTCCGAGTCTTCCATGACGACGTCGCTGCCGAACCAGCCGAGCGCAGCGTCGATACACAGCCCGCCTCCGGTGGCTCCCGCGCCCCAGGCGGCATTGCCGTTGATCCGGCAGCGACTGAGTTCCAGGAAGCTGCTCTGGCAATCAATGCCGCCCCCGTGCTGCGCGGCGGAGTTGTCAACGAAGCGACAGTCCGCCAGAATCCCGAGCGTGCCCTCAACGGCGACGGCACCGCCCCAGCCGTCGCCCGCGGAGTTGCCCTCAAAGGTGCAACCGACGAGCAGGACACCGGCGTTACCGAGATAAATGGCGCCGCCCGCCGCGAGTTCACACGAATTATCCAGGAAAACGCAGTCCTCGATGACCGGGTTGCCGGCGCTGCACTCGATCGCGCCGCCATACCCACCCGCCAGTACGCCCTCATCGTCAGGGTACTTGTGCAGCTCGTTCTCGACGAACGTGCAATGGCGGATGGTCGGACTGCCGGCATCGTAGCTGCCGATCGCGGCACCGGAGGCCGCGTGGTTGTGCCGGAATACACAGTGCTCAATCGTCGGCGAGGTGTCCGGGCACAAGACGGCGCCGCCCTCCGGCCACCACATTCCCACCGGGGCGGGCAGAAACACGAGCGGGGCCCAGCCGTGGACGATCGTCAGGCCGGCGATGATGGAGTCCGGCCCCTCGCCGTTGACAAAACTGAACGCGCGGTGGGGTTCTGCCTCACTGCCTTGGCAGTCGATCACGGTGGCCGCGACAACGTCGGGGTCCTCGGGATCCATGCCGCGGACCGTGATTGCCCGGCCGAGGAAATCGACGTCGCGGTTACCCTCGCCGGTGTACGTGCCGGCGGCCAGGACGATCTCGTCGCCGGCCAGCGCCAGCGCGATGACTTCCTGGATCGAGTCGAACGGATGCTCCTCCGAGCCGATCTCCTCTGGATCGCTCACGTCCGGATCGCCCGGACCGGGGTCATTGGGCCCGTCGTCGTCGACGTACCACGTGATGATTTCGCACTCATCCGGGACACCGTTGGCGTTGTGGTCCCAGCTCGCGCCGCTGGCGATGTCGCACGTATCGGGAATGCCGTTGGGCTGGCAGTCCACGCTGCCGCCACAGCCGAGCGGGAAGCTGGCGCAATCACCCGCCCCGCAGTCGATGTCGCAGCCGTCCGGGATGTCATTCCCGTTGCAGTCCTCGCATTCGTCCGGCACGCCGTTCCAGTCCCAGTCGGGACTCGTGCCGGCGGCGATGTCGCACTCGTCGATAATGCCATTCTCGTTGCAGTCGCTGGCGAGACCCGCGATCAGCTCGCACTCATCCGGGATGTAGTTCTCGTTGCAGTCTTCCTCGGATGTGCACGCCAGCAAACTGGACAACTCGGCGTCGATCCAGCAGTGCTTCCGCGCCGCCTGGTGGGCGGTGAACAGTGACCAGCACTCCTCATCGAGCCCGCCGTAGCTCATGTAGTTCTCCGGCTGCGTCGCGCCCCAAGACAGACTGCTGCACGGGTCATTACCGCCCGGCGGTCCGCAGTAGTAGCTGACCGGCGTGGGCGGCGTGTCGGCGCAGAAGTCGCCGGTAACGTCGCTGAGTGATTCTGGAATCTCGTAGCAGGAGCCGCACTGTTCCACCTCGGAAACGCCGTGGTGCGTATGCCACAATCCGAGGCAGTGGCCGAACTCGTGCGTCAGCGTGTGCGGGGTGACGGTGAAGAAGTTGTCGGTGATCACAATGCCGCCCTGGGCCGTCAGCGCTTCCGGGTCCCACGCGAAGGTGCCGTACGCATAGCCCAGATTCATGACATACACGTTGAGCGTCGTGCTCGGGCTGACGGCGTAGGTGGCCTTCATCTCGTAGATGAGGTCGGGGTGGCTGCCGGTGCGGAACTGCGAATCGTCCACGTAGGCCCACGTGCACACGAAGTGAATACGCCACGGTGCGTAATCGTCGTTGAGCTCCTGGATGGCCGCGGCCACCTGCTCCGGCGTGGCGGCCGGGTTCGAGCCATCGTCTTCGCGAAAGATGTGCAGGTGCACGCTGATGGTCTGGAAGAGCGTGTCCTCGAGAACCGTGTGCCCATCGCGAACGTACGGGACGTCGCAATCGCCCATGATGGGGCAGTCGTCACGGCCGATGCGGTAGCCCGCGATACCCTTGGTCCGCCAGATTTCGTGCGTGCGGCACCACCCGACCCGCGGACCGGGCGCCGCCGGGGGCGCGCCGGGCGCCGCTGGAGGGGACGTCATGGCCCCGTTCGCCGGCAACGCGTTTCCCGATGCGGTCAGTAGATAAGCGGCCAATAGTGCCGTCAACATCTCAACCCTCCTGTTTGTCACCTGTCATGCGGCGGAGCGTGCGGCACCGGCTGCGAGGCGTGCCGCTCATGTCGCCCCAGACTCGTGCATCCATCCTACTCACTATAATACGCCGACGGCGGCAGGGAGCGCGCAATTCTGCGATTTGCGGCCATAATTGGCGGGCAGCGAGGCGCGGAGGCCTGGCCTTTCCGGACGGAGACGGCGCATGTCCCAGCGGCTGAGAGAGTTTCGAGCTTATCGGGAGAAAATGAACGAGCGCATCCTGGCGGCGGGGCACTTGCCCATCAACCGCTTCTTCACCCTCGACGCGCAGGCCTACCAGGATCGGGCCCTGGATGCCCAAACCAAAGAGATCGCCGGCCTGGCCGCGTCACTGGTCCTGCGGTGCGACGACTGCATCGCCTATCACGTCATCCGCTGCCAGGAACTAGGCGTGACGGACGAGCAGCTCTTCGAGGTCTTCAACGTGGGGCTGGTGGTGGGCGGCTCCATCGTGATCCCCCACCTGCGCCGGGCGGTTGAGCTGCTGGATGAGCTGAATGAAGAGCAGCCGCACCCGGGCCCCACAGAGTAGCGCCGGACGCCGCGGGCGAAGCGTAGCGCCGCCGCCGAATCTGGCGTTTTGACCGGTTACAGATCGGGCCCACAGGGTTTACAGCATGTTCGGCCCTTCGCCCCAGCGCAGTTTGCGACGCAGGGCATGCCACTCCGAGTGCTTCGGGTTGCGCACCAGCAGGAAATCCGCGCCGTAGCGCGTGATCACGATGCGATCGCTCGTCTGGAAGGGGCGCAGTACCCGCCCGTCGATCGCGACGGTGGTGCCTTCGTTGGCCTGCACGATGCGCACCACGATGCGCCGTCGAGCGTCCATCACCAGGGGCCGGTAGGTCAGCGCCTGCGGGCAGATCGGCGTCAGAATGAAGGCCTCACCGGTCGGCTCCACAATCGGGCCCCCGGCGGCGAGATTGTGAGCGGTCGAGCCGGACGGCGTGGCGACGATCAGACCGTCGCCGCGCACGTTGGCCACCTCGTCGCCGTCCGCCTCGACGATCATGCGGATCATATGGAACGGGCGGCCGGCGAGAATCACGCAGTCATTCACCGCGGGCGATCGAAACCCGCGCCCGTCGACGTGGTCGAGCGACACTTCCATCATGGTCCGCCGGGTGATCGGCAGCTCGCCGGAGAACAGGAAATCCCCCTCGCGCTCGAGTTCTTCGATGGTGAAGTCGGCCAGGTACCCCAGCTTGCCCAGGTTGACGCCCACGATCGGGAGCTGGTGCTCGCGCAGGCTGTGGACGGCGGCGATGAGCGTCCCGTCGCCGCCCAGCACCATCAGCAGATCCGGCCGGCTGCCCAGAGCCCGCTGGCCGTCGTAGGTCGTATCGCTGAAGACGACCTCCGCCCGGTCGGCGACCCAACGGCGGGTGCGCTCGAGCACGTCGCGGGCGGCCGGTTTGTCCGGCGAACCGATCAGGGCCACGCGCCGCACACGCTGGGTGACTTTGCCGGAAGCATCATCGGATCTGTTCATCTTGGCAGTTTGCATCACCACATGCGCCCACCCGGGAGAAGCCCCGGCCGGCCCCCATTACTGATATCCTGTTCTGCGCAGTATACCCGAGATGGCGTTGCGATAGGGGACAATCAGCCAGGAAACCGATTCGGTGCGCCGGTGCGGCTTGTGACGCTGTTTACATCTTATCCAGGGTGGGGCGGGCGTCCCGCCCGCCTTCCCATCGCGACACAGCGGGCGAGAGAGCTTGTGAATCAATCGAACAGCGCACACGCCTCTCTTCCCGGCTGAGCCGTGCGGTTTGCACGGCGTCTCGGACGACCGGGCCATCCGCAGGCCCGATCTCGCCGAGACC
>SDBV01008974.1_pt1 | contig 13378 bp, 26 predicted proteins | sample 2277081 | NCBI WGS metagenome assembly SDBV01 (sample SAMN10402039, study PRJNA504765) | marine sediment metagenome | isolation source: marine sediment core GS10_PC15, 223 cmbsf | place: Arctic Ocean: Southern Knipovich Ridge | collected 2010 | reverse complement strand
CCGGGCCTCACAGAGGCCCGGCTGTATCCTTATTAGGATCAGATCATAGATCAAAGATCTCTCTCGGCGACATTAATAAACACATTTCGCAGTTTTACAAAGCTATTGGTCAAAGCCGGATCTCTGGTGTTGTGAGAGAAAAAGCCTGCGGCTCTTGGAAAAGACTCCAGGGCGAGGGATACAAGCCCGGAGAGATCATTTTTGCGTTGGGATGGATACCAAAACATGCAACCGAACCACTAAAGCATTTCGGAATAGTTGCACACATGATCGAGGAGGCTCTGAAAGCAGGGCGGAAGGAGGATGAGAAAGCGGAAACGCAACAAGCGGCCGAAGACCAGCGCCGGCAAGACCAAGAAAACCGAATGTCAGAGCAGCAGGAAATGGAGGCATTGCAAATTTACAAGGATCAGCTTCCAGAGGATGAGCGCGCGGAACTGAAAAGAGAAGCCGTCGAGATGGTTAGCGGAATGGAAGGTATTAAGTCAGATTGGATCGCGCCGCCGCTTATAAAAGTCACCGAAAATGATTTGATCCGCAAACGCGGTATCAACCTGGCAGATTTTATGCCACGGGCAGATAACCAAGAGGAGAAACACCAACCAGGAGGAAAATGAAGATGAATAAGGAAATCAGACTGACAGCGACAAATGTATTTACCATCGCTCCGCTGGAGCCGATGGCTCCGGGGCCGCAAGAAAAGATAATCAGACTGACGGCGACAAACGTGCTGCCCGTGCTAGAGCGGCATGAGTTCGAGGGTGTGGATACAATTAAGCTGGGGCCACAAGCAATTCCAGACCATATATTTAAGGGAAGCATGGAGGAGTTCCTGGATACTGCTATTGTGAAAGCAAACAACGGGGAGGATGAGCCGGACAGAGCACCGCTTGGCACCTGTCCCGATTTGCGCCCGAAGGTCTGCGGTGTGTGTTGCTGGTACGATGTGCATGTTGGGTGTATGAGTGGAAACGGCGACGGTTAAACTGCGTGAGCAGGCCTCATGGGGAGGACATAACCGACGCCAGACACATCATACCTCAGCTATAAAACCCTGTCAAGAAAAAAGGAGTTATTATGGATTATATACTCAAGGGAGATGCAATCTCCATGATTCAACTGCGCAAAATATTCTCAGACGCCTGTGAGCTTCATGGCCTCCTACTGAGTAACAGACAAAAAAGCGGAGTGCTTACCAGCTTCATTGCGCAGGCCAGAAAGGCCGGCCTGCTTTCGGATGCTGCGTTACCTGAATTTCAACCGGGAGATAGCAGGTTATGAGATTCCAGCCGGTCGGAGCGCATGAGTTCCACAACTACGCTTTCATAATCATAACGGAAGACGAGGAAGACAAGCGGCGGCCTGGAGACACGCGCCGCTATTTCAATATGTATCACACAGGGCAGATCCTCATCTGCGATATGATAGATAACATCCCTATCGAAGTTGGTACCCACGGCAAGCCCGGCCGGGGCGGCTGTGAGAGTATTGAGGTTCTCTGGACGCTGAGTGACGCTGTAAACCGCGCCCATGAGGTCGTGGATGCTGGTAATGGCGCTTACGCCGGGCGTATGGCATATCGCTACCTGGTGATTACTGAGACAGACGCGGACAGCAGACCTCGCAGCAACAGGCCAGAATATCGCACTTACTACCAGGTCGGTCAGATCGTGACCTGCGACGTGCGGGGCCTGCCGATGGAAGTCGGAACTTTTATGAAGCCTGGAAGGATAAACTGCCAGTCCACGGAGTTCATGGAGTTAGATAAGGCGATAAATTTCTCCTATCTCATCACCGGGACGGGATGGGGCAGCAGAAAGCGGAAGCTAAGGATCTAGCTAAATGGCTGAGGACGAGGAGGAGAGTGAAAATTGGGAAAACCTAGAATCAATTCGTGCCTGTTTGTTATCGTGATAATGATTGTGCTTTGGGGGCTAATAGGCTATGTCGTTGTGAGTGCATGGCTTGCTGTGCGCCGGAACAACAGAGAAGATCACCAGCGAAGGATGGAGAAGACCACTCCGGCTGAGAAAAGCGTCCCGGTGGCTGACGTGTGGTATATCTGGGAGGTGTTCGATGCCGAAACGCCGTGAGATAATCCACTGTGATAATGGTACCAAATGCGCGCACTGTCTCAGGTACTATAAACGCATGAGGATAGTGCGCTTAGTTAAGGAATAGGAGAGCAAAATGAAGACATATAGCGGCAACACACCAACAAGCCAGTTCCTAGCAGTGAAACTTGAAGCTATAGAGCATGACCGAACATTCACATATAGCACAGGCAGAAAGCGATTCCTTGCTTTTATCCCCAAGAACACGAAAGAACACACAAAGGTTAATGTGCCAATAACCCAATGGGCACCGGGAAGTTGGTTATGGGGTTTGTGGAACCAGACAATAATCATAGTAGGAGACCATCTCTGGTTTGAGGAGGACGGAAAGTTTATAAGATGTATCAGAGCAGAAACAATCAATCTATACGCTAGGTTTGTAGAATATCCAAACTGACCCAACAACACCAGGCGGCAACCGCCCCGGAAAGGACACGCAATGATAAGAACACATTGGAGAAATGTAACCGGTGTAAGGAAATCCTACTGCGACTCTAGTTCGCCGGTTCCGACTATAGACAACGGAACATTTTATCCGAACTATTCGCCTAACGGAAGCAAATATGCAGGTATACCGCAATTGCAGCACTTGTCACAGCTCTAATAGTTATGGAAAATACGGATGCCCGCGTCTGAACGCGGGGCTAGATATTCGCGTTGGCAATGTTGCCGATGACATTGAGGAGCTAATTAACTGGTAGGCAACCCGAAGTATTAGGGAGCGAATTTATGGCACGGCTACGGCATGGTCAAATCACGAAAAAGACGTTTTTCGGAAATTCTGCGCAAATGCAGACCGCACGGGCGTTGAGGTTATGTTTGTGGAATCCGGGTGCAGCAGCTCCGGAGCTCGAAAACATGGCGCCATCACGGGGCCCTCTTCGATGCTCAGGCAAAATGCAGGGTATTCCCATGCCTAAATCATCCCAAAACATGCCTTTTATGCTGTGTCCGGATGCCAGAAAAATCGAGAAATCGGCGAAATTCTGGCATGACTCAAGTGATAATTATTTGCAGACCTATGGAGCGGAGCGTCTTACCGGCATTCCTGCTAACCCTGACACCGATCCACACCCACCACGCCGATCCGCCGTTCCCCGTATTTTTGGTCTGCATAACCTACATTATGGGGCGTTGTCCAGAAGGGAGATGAATTTATGGACGCTGAAGAGCTAAAAAACGCAGACGAGAAATGGAAAAAACAGATAAAAAAGGTAATTTGTTTTCACGGAACAAGTCGCGCCAATGCTGAGGCGATCAGGATCAAGGGATTTAGAGCAGGCACTTTTTTCGCGAAGCATCTAGAGGACGCTTTGGAGTTTGGCGGCCCCTGGGTTTTCCAAATCTGTTTTGACGAAGCGTTGTTACCGCCTGGATGTTGGCAGTTTCGGATTATTGATTACTTGCCTACCTCTCAGATTTTGCGGCTAACGCATTACGAGAAAATCCGAAAGAAATATGAGAACGCTACACTGAGGGAGGCTATTTTTGCGGAGGATCTTCGCAGGCTCTACGAGGGAAATAATGGAAATGAGATTTGACGAAGGGATGCCCTTCACGACTCATATTTATCTGGACGTGAGGGAGGAGGGCGTTGACTTCTCTGTAGTTGACAACATGCTGATCAAACCCGGCCGCCTGCCAGAGCCTCCGCCTTCTCCTGGGGGGTTAATGCCCGCGTGTGCCTTGACGCCGGATGATTACGACAGGGGGGTAAACATCCGCTTCTGGAAGAGCGGACAGATAAGCCTCAACCTGGCCCTGGACGCGGATCAGGCACTTGATTTCACAGGCAAGTTGATAACCGCGTTGCTAACGACCCATTTGGGGGTCGCTGGCGGTGGGGCATGCGACCCTGAGATTATTGATGAAATCGCAAAACAGATCACTGACCTCATCCGAGAGGCGGCGCAGGCTAGCGCGCGAGGTTGATTGCTCTGCATAATATGGATTATGGGGCGTGTGTCAATTTACAACAGTGAAGAGGCCGAAAGGAGGTGAATTTGTGGATGTTGATGAATGGAAGCGGGGGCTACTGGGCCGCGTTGAATGCCTAAAGACGGCCAATGAGGAACGGAAAAAAGAATTGAACAAAGGCCTGAGGTCGTGGCGTGAGTCTGCACGCTACAGGGTCAGAAACTTGCAGTCCCGAATAGCGGAACAGATCGCGCGCATCAAAGGGCAAGCAAACAAAGGAGAAAAGAGCAATGGAGAAAGAACCGATGGAGACAAGAAAGCTGGTCGAGAAAGTGAACATGCTGAAGATCTTCTGGGAGACTCAGGTAGAGTTGACAATGGAACTAAAGCCGACGACAATTCTTGATGAAAAAGACGTTATAAGCCTGAAGGACATGACCAGTAGCTCAGGACAAAGCGTTGGCATACAGTCGATGGACGCCCAAGAGATCTGGACATCCTGGACGGCGCAGTATAAAGGTTTGATGGAACTCCGGCAAAGGGAGGTAGATGGGCCATTAAGCGGCCTGCTCGACGAAATTCACGGCATTACAGCACCTTTAGAGAGCGAGGCAAATGAGGAATCGAGAACATTGCAAAGCGACGAAAGTGCTTCTCGGCCTGACTCCGAATCCTAAGTTGCACAGCCTCATGGATGAGTATAGCAAGACGATGGGCTGGGGCCACAGAGCAAAGCGCCATGATTATGCGTTTGTGGAGTTAGCGATCAAGCTATACGGCGTGGAGGGCGGATTAGAGGCCGCTCTCCATGTCGCTTGCGATATGGGCGTCGTGACGATGGTGGATGTAAGAATTTGGGAGACGGTATCGCGGTGATTGATCTGCATAACCTACATTATGGGGGTTGACTTATGGAAGGTTTATTTGTGTGTTTTGCCAAAGAGGAGGTCTGATATGGGGAAGATCACGCGGGAAAAGCGGCTGGACAGAGTGAAAAGTATCCGCGGTTACCTGATGATATACTTGCCTGAACACCATCGCGCTGATTCCCAGGGCTACACCAAGCAGCACACAGTCGTCCGGGAGGAGAGTAGGGGGAGGCTGCTCCCTGATGGATGGGCGATTCACCATAAAAACGGTGATATTTCTGATAATAGGTGTGATAATTTGAGGGCGTTCTCCACTTCGGATCATTCTACGTTCCACAATTTCGCGCGCAGGAAAGCAGGCGTTGGCCTGAAGGCTTGCCCGAAGAATAAGCTAGAGGTATATTTGGCAGAGTGGGAAAACCGCACTTTATCTGACGAGGCTATCGACAGGATGAAAGATGCTCTGATGTCGTGGTGCGAGGATCAATGGGAGAAACGCAAAATATGATTGACAAACGAATACCCATCAACTGTGTGTTTTGCCAAAACGGGAGAAAGAATATGAAAAAGAAACGCAAGAAGAAAATGAGGCCTAAGTCAGTGGTTATTGCGGGCCTACGCAAAGACTTACGGCGGCTCTTATGGAGCGAAAAAAACCATGCCCCCAAGCAAGGCTACGACTTAGGGATTAGGACGGGAAAGATAGACGTTATTCGCGGAGTGTTGGCTGATATGGTTCGAGGCTATACTCAGGAAATGGATACGCCTAGACTGTGTGCTGCTCATGACTGTAATTGCTGGTTTTATCCAACGCGCGGCCGGCGACACATATATCATACCGCTACTTGTCAGAATAGGCTCAGGATGCGAAGGTGGAGAGCCAACGTAAAAGCAAGGCAGGCAGAGGCGGATCAAACTGAAGTGTCGGTAACGAAAGGATCAAAATTATGACTATTAACTCGGTTGTTATTGGAATCTTTATAGGTGTTTTGCTCTGGTTCGCCTGGGGAGCGATCCATTTTTTCCGCCGCTATAGAATCGCACAAAAGAATTGGAGCTTGACAAGTGAAAAATTGAGAGAAGCGATTCAATTGGCCGGCAATTACGAACAACTTATGGATGAGTACAAGGAGATTGTGGATAAGGTTGTTGAAAAATACCCTGATGCGCGGGAGTTTATAGGCGGGGTGTTAAATGATTGACAAACACTACGAGCAGAGGGAAAGAGGATGAAAACTGAACCAGGTGAGGAAGTCTGGATCGTCCAGGGGCTAAAATTCCAACAAGACGAGCTGCCGATTTACGTTACTAATGCAAAACTTGGATCGTGGCTGACCGATACGTATATTGACGTCAAGGACTACGGGATCTATGAGATGGGACATAGCGCCTTCACTGATGAGGCAGAAGCTAACTTGATGGCACTGGTGCTGCAAGGGCAGCGGATCGGTCACATCGGTATCCTGAACGCGGTACACATCCAGAACTGGAATAAACTTCTGGAGAAGACGGTCGGAGAGTTCGACTACATGCCGGCCGGCTGGAGTACAGAGAATTTTTCCGCGTGGGAATTCCTGTGTCCAGATTGCAAAGTGCAGCACATGAATCGGCAGTTTATCCTCAGATTGCAGTTGAGTCGCACCATAGCCGGGATCTCATACGTTCCTGGAAGCGGCTGGAGATGCAAAATACGGAATGCAGCCGTTGGCGGCGTTGAGGACAGTTCGCACCTGGTGGGGTTTGCCGTGGACATTATGGCGATCACGTCCCGGGAGCGGTTTAAGATCGTGCAGGCATGTCTGGCGGCCGGGTTTACGCGCATCGGCGTTGCGCGGTACTATGTCCACGTAGATACTGATCCGTCAAAAGCGCCGGGCGTTATGTGGCTATATTGAGGAGGCATAAATGGCAGAGACAGAAACAAAAGAAACAGGGGCCTGCAAAGTATCTGCCGCGATGTGTCCCGAATGTGGGACTACTGAAGTGAGCACGTATTTTGCTGTACTTGGAGACATTTTCCCTGTAAGGTGTGGCGAATGTGGACACAGGGGCAGTCTGGGAGAGTTCCGCCGGGAAGCTGCCCGGTTGGATGAAGCACTGACGAAATACAAGGAGAGCAAACGATGAGAGGAGCAGCTTGGTTGCGTTGGATCGAAAAGAAGGAGTTTGCGAATACCGTTGAATTTTTGAGCCACGTGCGGAAACATGGTATCAGTCTGCGAATTTCACTGACGGAACTGCACGGGAAATCATGGAATGATGAGATTTACTGTATTACGAAGATCCGCAAATCCGAACCTGGATCGGTTTTTTGCGTCTTCCCCGTGATTCAGGTCTCTGGGTTAAGCCGGGAAGTCTGGGATCTGGCGAAGAGTAAATTTTCGTGCAGCGAGTTCGATCCGGGTGGCGGCTTTATGAATGACGTGGATGAGCCGCTTATGTTGGGAGCCACGTGGACGGTAAACGCTAACATCCAGGATCTCTGCACTGTGCTGAAGGGAGCGCAGGCCAGAGGTATCGACATCGGCAAGTTGACAGTGGGATGCTCCCCGGAAGAGTTCAGCACTCCCGACCTTCCATGGGTTAAACTCTCCCAGGTGAAAAAATTCAAGGGCTTTCGGGAGTTTGACGATTACAAGTATCTGCGGGACGTGCGCCGGGCCAACACCGCCGGGGAGCGCAGGATCAGCCTTGCGTCACTATACTTTGCAGACCGGGTGCCGCCTGCGGGGGAACAGCCGGGGAGGTTCCAGTGGGTCGACGAGTATGCGAATCTTCCTAAGAGGGTACGACAGGGACAGATGGATCTCTCACTTTGAGGACTGGAGGAAAGACGATGAATTTAATTCCGAGCATATCAAGGTTTTTGATACACGTCCCGGTCGGGATGCTGGCCGGCAACATGCTCAGGAACGATCCCGCGCTGGGGGCCGCTTTCACCGGGATGTTCGCGCTGTACGAGATCGCGGAGCACATTGACATTAAAGACAATCTCTGGAAAGATGTCAATGGATTTTTGGGCGGAGCTGCACTGGATTACGGAATCCACAAAGTTCGGCAGCACGTAAAAAAACGGGAGGAGGTGAAGTAGATGGCATTCTGGAATTTGCTTGGTCGCCTGGCGAGGAAGTTTTTGGCTAATGCAGACGAAATCGAAAAGCTGGTAAAAGAAGGCGCTGAGGTGTATAGCGCACACAAGAAGGCGAAAGAGGATGGTAGGATCACTACGCAGGAATGGATCGAAATGGGTAAGGAATCCTACGATACAGGCAAGGCGTTTTTTGAGTTATGCAAAGCGATGGGCTGGTGGAAATGAAAAAGCAAAGGGGAAGCAGGCAGCGCAGAAATCAGAAGAGGACTGAGAAGCAGAAAGCGCACAAAAAGAAGAAGCCGACTAGGCGGGTGCCACACGTGCGCAGAAATGATGGCGCGCCGCCGGAACTTTTGGCGAAATGGTTAGGGTTTCCTGGTAATCTATTCAACGGGAAATAACTGGAGGTAAAACGATGGGAAAAGGGGACGAGGAAAAAAAGGACATAGTGGCAGAGCAGAACGAACTGGCAGAGGAGATCAAAGTCGCAGAGGATATCAAGCTGAGGCTTAAATGCCATACGGATATGCTGAAGCTGTGTTATGAGAACGCGTTAGGGATCTGTCAGGAGATGATAGACCTACCTGGTGGGCCGGGGAAATTCCCGGGGCAGGTAGTGGCAGACATGGCGTTTACTCTCTTTGAGTCAGTCATACATCCTGAAAAGGAACACGACAAGGTAAAGCAGCACACCGCGCCGCCGTCGTATCTGAAGGGAGTCGGTCACGCCCTGATGAACTACGTCGGCCACGGAATTACAAAGCCGGGGGTCTGCCAACATAGGGCGCTACACGCTTTGAGCAAGTTTCATAAGTATTTTGCAGATCATCCCGGCGAGGTGTACCCGATGGTTGCGGTGGAACTGCTGAGGGAGTTTGCCCTTGTTGGGTACGAATGCCTTTTACGCTGTCCTGAGTGTCTTATGCTCTTCAACATCGAGAAGATCAAGCGTGGCGATATTTTCTACGAGTAGAGTCAAACAAACCACAATGGAGGCTACAATGTCACACAGAACGATAATGGGCAGATCCAGGACGGAAGCCCTCACAGTTACGCAAGAGATATTTGACGAGTACGCTTTGCCGTACTTTAATCATCTGGGCTATGAGGCGCACTATAGGCCGGGAACGGAGCCGGGAACCGTCCTCATCAACCACGTGCTTAAGGCCGCGGGTGCGAAGCGGCATATTCCTGACGAGGAGATAGTAAAGATCCTGGACGCGTTCAGGGACAGGTTTCCCACTGGCGAGGCATTGCCAGACTCGGAGCTTTTCGGTGCCATAGCTGGGAGCACTTTTCTCCGGTTTGTGCTCCCGTTTTTCAATACACAGGGCTGGACACTAAAATATGACACAGATCCCGGCAGTGGGGCTGTCATGGTCTCTGAGGTGCGAATGATGAATAGTCTGCCTTGTGGGCTAGAGGCTTCGCGGGCCATGCTTGCTTTGAGTCTGCCGCGGGATGGCGTATTTCTGCCGTCTAGTGAGGAGATTATGGAGACAGTGCGCAGCTTGCCGCGTCCTACTCTGGTGGAAGATCACAAAATGAGGATAGCGCCGCCGCCTGCTCACGTTTTTGATTATACGAAGCTGCGGGAAGATCCCGGAAACGCGGCGGCGCTGGATGAATACGCCGCCACAATGATAATGGTGCATCGGGATTACATGATTAAGATTGTGCGCCCGGCGTTCCGGGAGGACGGCTTGATCTACTCTGGCACACACTTCGGGGATGGGAGGGTCGCGATAGAAGTCGTGATAAACGCTCAAGATGTGGTGATGCCGCCGGAAAACCTGAAGGAGATTCTCAAGCGGCTAGGAGTGCCTTTTTCAGAAGAGGAGATCGCCAGGCGGCCTGAGGTCACAGTCGAGGCGGATGTGTTCGAGGAGCCAGTTCCAGAGGAACAGATCACGGGCGCGCCTTATCCGTCCGGGCAGCCCGGCAGCCTGATTCTGTTTCCTGAAGACAAGTTTGGTATCAGCGCGAAATACTCAGAGGAGACCGGGAGCGTCGATGTCAAGCTGGAGATAGGCAATAATGTTGTTTGGGTGCATTGCAGCTTGAAACAGGCGACGGAGTTCTTAATAGATGGGTCTCTGATACTGCTTACTGAGCTAAGCGTCACTAGCACGGATGAGGACGGCCTGGAGACCAAAAACGTGATCACACAGGAGGAAATCACAGAGGAGCAAATGGAGGCAAAACAAAACGATGAAGAGACGACCACAAACAACGAGGAGGAAATCGAGGATGAGTAAGGGAAACGAGAACGAACAACAAATCACAATAGCCCCGGAGAGGGAAAAGTTCATGAACGACCTGGTAGCGGATCTGAAAGCGGAAGGTATGCCTGATGATATGGCGCATATATTCGGCGTCCAGACGGACACCTGCTACTTGTGTTTCCTGATGGGGAACGCGGTCGCAAAAAGGCTGGTAGCGGAGGGAGAGATTGAGGAGGAGCGGCGGTTCGAGGTCGCTATGGACTTCGCCAGGATACTGACTCAGAAGATCACCATCAAGCAACAGCCTTCGCAGCTTGCCGCGCCAGGCCCTGTGATACTTAGTAGCGTGCCGCCGGGCGTAAGGCACTAAGGAGGCAAAATGACAACTTCCGCAAAGAGAATCATTTACGTGGATCACAACGCTACCACACCGATGCACAGCGACGCCATAAAGGCGATGGCTGATGCGCAGAGGAACGCTTACGGAAACGCTTCAAGCGTCCATTCACGGGGAGCGGACGCGCGGGTTAGGCTGGAGTCGGCGCGGAAGACCATCGCTGATATGATAGGGTGTAAGTCTAAAGAGCTATACTTCACATCCGGCGGGACAGAGGCGAATAATTGGGCGATTCGTGGAGTTATAAGGGGAGACCAGCGGCAGTGTTGGGGAATCGTCACGTCAGCAGTGGAGCATAAATCTGTTCTCGGCATGGCCCGTTACTGGGGACTGAGTGCGGAGATCTACAACACGATAAAAGTTGACGAGGATGGAGTTGTGGATCTGGAACATCTGGAGACGTGCCTCCCTCGTCCGAGGGGGAGTAACCGTTACCTGGTCTCCGTGATGTTGGCGAACAACGAGACAGGCACGATCCAGCCGGTGCGCGACGTGGTGGACATTGTGAAAGAACTCTGGCCTGGCTCCCTGGTTCACACAGACGCCGTGCAGGCCTTCGGCAAAATGCCTGTGAACGTCAAAGAGTTGGGCGTTGACCTCATGACCATCTCAGCGCACAAGATCGGCGGCCCGAAGGGGATCGGTGCGTTGTACGTGCGTGAGGGGGTGAAGATTGCTCCCTCTATCCTGGGCGGACACCAGGAGCGTGATTATCGAGCAGGCACGGAGAACGTGGCCGCCGCCGTGGGGTTCCAGGTCGCGGCGTCCAGGAGAAAGCGGAAGCAGTTTGAGTATTGGGACGTTACCCTGCACTGCACAAAGGAACTGGAGCGGCTGCTGCATGAAGGTCTTAACGGCCTCACGCTTAACGGCCGTCGCTGGTTTCCTGGTTCCTTACGCAAGCGGCCCGGCCAGCCCCCTCCGTGCTCAGGACGGATCTGCAATACGCTCAACATCGGATTCGCCGGAGTACAGAGCGACGCCCTTGTGCTCATGCTCTCAAATGCCGGTGTCTTTGTCTCCAACGGTTCCGCCTGCGAATCAGGATCTCTGGCAGGTTCCCACGTACTACAGGCCATGGGCCGGACGGATGCGGAATCAAGGAACGCGATCCGCTTTTCGTTCTCAGATGATCTGGAGGCGGGAGACGTTAAGATCATCGCTGATGCAGTTATCGAAGCCGTGAACGCTCTACGGAGTATGGGCGATGTCCCGTTTTAATGACTGTTGACGGTGCAACTATCGCGACCCGGTGAAAAGCCCACTAAATACGCGGGTCTAAACTTTTCTCCTGGAAGCCTGTCACGTCAACTACTTTTTTGAGGAGATTCTATAATGAAGACCGAAGACAAAGAAACGAAGACCGAAGAAACGACAAAGACTCTTCAGGAGCGATTTGAGGACTTCCGGGAAGACCTTCAGGCTGCGCTAGAGGAAGGCTCCCCTAATCTGTCTATCTTGGTTTGCATGGTTCCCGTCAAAAATGCAAGCTGCGTTCCCAGGCGGGAGGTGGGGTACGTTATGCCAATCGCGGACGTCCTCGCAGATGAGGAGTTCCTTCAGAATGTATGGAAGAAATACGGAGCGGGAGATTATATCTTCACGGTATGGCGTGAAGATACACTAACGGTATTCGGTGAGCATGAGTTCAAGCTGCCTCTTAATCAGTTGTTGCTGGAGGATGAAGACGACGAAGAACCGGACGATCCCCGGTGGGGGCAGATTGACATAGACGGCTTTCTGATGCTGAGGTGTATTGAGGTCGCAGATGGGATAATGAAAGAGACCAAAATACTAGCTCCGGCAGTTGGGCAAGACTACGAGCGTTTTGAGATCGCCCGGTGTGAGATGCAGGCCAGGATGGCGCTTGACATTTACCGCACGGTTACAAAGGTTGTTCCTGCGCAGGCTCAGATCTTTGCCAAAGGTCTGGATTACCTGGGCTTGCTGATGGACGAGAAAGCGGCAGACGTGAAGCGCAGTGAGGAGCTGAAGGCCAGTATGCCGACCTTCCCGCCGTTTATTGCCTCCGTTCCTGCCTGCGAACATCCAGGACTGAAGGCGTTATGGGTGGCTCTGACGTCTATCGGCACGCGCGACGTGGGGGAGGATCACATTGCAGACTGGGGCCAAGGTGTCATTGACGCCATGAGCTTCCGCCCGACGTTGGACGACGAGTACTTTCTGCTCTGCTCACACTGTCGGGCGATTGTACCTCTGGACAAGTTCATGAGCGGCGAATTATGGGATGATAAGGAATGAGAAACGAAAGCGCAGACTACAAAAAGTGGGAGCGCAGATACCTCGCTGCTCTGGTGATTCCCCTTTGGGGAGTGGAAGGGCCACGACCTGGGAAGCATAGAGACATATCTGATAAAAAGGAGAATACTATTATGGCAGTTATCAAGATACCAGACACGGAAGACCAGAAACATTGCCCGTTTTTCGATGTTCCCTGTAAGCCGATCTGTCCTGGATGGCTTGCGGCGGTCAGCGATTGCCTGTTTCACGTATGCTTAACAGACGTGGAGCAGGTCTTTCGTGAGGGTGCGCAATACCTCGACGCGCATCTGGGTCTCAATGAAGGTGCAGGCCTACAGACGCTGAAAGATCTCAGGAGTCAGATAGTGGGCGACGGCTCAGAAAGAGAAAAGAACATCGCGGGGACTGTAATCGCCGCGCTGGTGACGACCGGCGTCATGGACAAGATCACAAACATGAGTCTTGAGCAGATCGGCGGGATTATCAGCAAAGTGGAGGACAGC
>SDBV01008973.1_pt1 | contig 13378 bp, 11 predicted proteins | sample 2277081 | NCBI WGS metagenome assembly SDBV01 (sample SAMN10402039, study PRJNA504765) | marine sediment metagenome | isolation source: marine sediment core GS10_PC15, 223 cmbsf | place: Arctic Ocean: Southern Knipovich Ridge | collected 2010 | reverse complement strand
GGTATTGGTGAGAAAGACTGTCTTGGGCGGGATAAATTAGTTAAGACATTAGCAGGGATGTTTGCGCAAACAGAATGTGATAATGGTTTTACGATGGCTCTTTTGGGGGACTGGGGACAGGGTAAGAGTACGGTGATGGGGTTGTTGGAAAATGAGCTTCGTCAGAATAAAAAGAAATTCGATTTTGCGAAATATAATGCCTGGGAGTTCGAGAAAGCAGATAATATTGCCGCCGGTATTGCACAGGAGGCTGTAAAAGGATTAAAACGTGGGTTTTGCGGAATTCATCAAATAATTCTGGCGATTTGCTTCAACGTAATTGAAAATCGCTGGAATTTATGCAAGTTGCTTTTCTTTGGGATAATCAGTTGGATATTATACAAATGTTTTGGTCTACACGATTTCAGTGTCAAGGGTGACGATCTTTTGAAAGGATTACTTAAAACGGCGCCTTTAGGTTTTACTGTAGTATCAACATTGTTCTATCTGGGAAAAATGATAATAGATTTCTTTGCGCATCCTCTTCCAAGAAATCTTGAAAAGTATTTTAAGCTTCCAAATTATGCGAAACATTTAGGTTTAGTGCCAGTTTTGAAAAGACATCTTGATACACTATGCATGCTTAAATTAAATGCAATTAAAATCCCTTTTACAAAAAGAAAAATTGGGAAAGACAGAAAGCTCCTATTATTCATAGATGATCTTGATCGTTGCAACGTTGATCATATCGCCAAAGTTTTAGATGCGATACGTTTGGCGATGACGATACAGAATGTTATAGTGATGATAGGGATTGACCATCGCATAGCTTTTAAGGCGATCCGAAAGCATTACGAGGAGTTGGCGGACGATGGCGACAGGGGAGGGGCGGGTGAGATAGCCCGAGATTATCTTGGCAAGATTATTCAGCTTCCTTTGCAGTTGAGAGCAGCGACTCATGAAGAACTCAAGGAGTATGTGTTTGAAAAGCTGTTTGACCCACAGAACATTATTGACGATACCGAGTCGGAAGTAAGTACAGAGAGGGATGGTGAAGGAAGTGTTCCTGGTCAAGCAGAACCAGCGGGGAAGTTGGCTGTTGATGCAGGCGGAGACACTGAAGGCCAGGAGGCAGATAATGGTGTTGAGAATACGGCAGGGGGCATTGAGGCGACCGAGAAAGTAATCAGCGAAGCGATAAAGGATAAGAAAAGTGAGTTGAAGGCTTTTTATAAACTTGTGGGGGACTATAATTTTAGTAATCCTCGACAACTTTTGCGTTTGCATAATTCATTTCGTTTTTTGAAAGGTTATAGCCGTGTGACGGGAGTGGGGTATAGCACACTTGAAATTTTGAGGATGCTTTTTTGGCAGGAGTTCTTGCATAACTGGCCTATGAAGATCAGGGGGGGGTGCATGGCGGCGTTGAGTGGTATGTTGGATGTTGAGAAATTAGATTCGAGAGTCAGAGTGGTTATGAATAACGTAAAGGCTGATATTCTCAAGCTGTTTGAGCAGCCAACGAGTTATCAAGAACTGGCAGATTTTGTTCGTATTGTTGTGCTGCCGCATAATGAGGAGGGAGTGCTTGATAGTGCAGAAGCAATTGAGGAATGGTTGAAGGAGGATAAGGAAAAAGAGGAATTAAAAAAAGTAAAAGAAAAGAAGGGCGACGAGGCGGTGGATGTGGTGGGCGGGTGATTTTGGAATCGCCTTTGGCGATGTTGTTCTTCTGACCCCAGGCGAACCCTGGGGCTAAACGGATTTGAAGCGCCTCGCTGTGTGCTTCTGAACAGGCGGCGATGGGATTCGAACCCATGAATAACGGTTTTGCAAACCGTCGCCTTAGTCCACTTGGCCACGCCGCCTTGATCGCTTTCGGAAACGAATAACAGGTATTGCTTTTGCCCGATGGTCCGGTTCCGGCAGATCAACACGCTGTTTATATAACAAATCGGCTGCTGATGCAAGAAAATTCAGGGATAACCTTTACAATGGGGCCAATTCAGTTGATAATAAGAGTTCAAAGGCCGAAAATCGTATCGTTATCGGCTGTGAAGATAGCCTTTGATCAAAGCATGAAAATATGAACATATTGGGTATTTCCGCGTTTTACCATGACAGTGCCGCGGCGCTGGTGCAGGATGGCGAGATTATCGCGGCGGCGCAGGAAGAGCGGTTTACGCGAAAAAAACACGATCAGGATTTTCCCGCGCATGCGGTTGAGTACTGTCTGACTGAAGGTGGTATCGGCGCAGACCAACTGGACCACGTCGTTTTCTACGAGAAGCCGTTTACGAAATTCGAGCGTCTGCTGGAGACATATATCGCCTACGCCCCGCGGGGTTTCAGGCAGTTTATGATGGGCATGCCGCTGTGGCTGAGAAAGAAGCTTCATCTTCCGCGCCAGATGGACAAGGCGCTTGACGGCAAGTTCAGGGGTCGGTATGTTTTTTGCGAGCATCATGAATCGCACGCGGCGAGCGCATTTTTTCCTTCGCCGTTCGCCGAAGCTGCGATAATGACCTTTGACGGCGTCGGCGAGTGGGCGACGGCGAGCTACGGCGCTGGTCGGGGCAACAAAATCGAGCTTACGCACGAGATGCACTTTCCTCATTCGTTGGGGCTGCTGTATTCGGCGTTTACATATTTTACCGGCTTCAGGGTCAACTCCGGCGAGTACAAGCTGATGGGGTTGGCGCCTTACGGTGAGCCGCGGTACTACGATCTGATCATGGAAAATCTGGTCGATGTTAAGGCCGACGGTTCGCTGCATATGGACATGAGCTATTTTCCATACTGCCACGGGACGGTGATGACGGGGCGGAAGTTTGCGAATTTGTTCGGCGGGCCGAGGCGGCAGCCGGAGCAGGCGATTACACAGCGTGAGATGGACATTGCCGCGTCGATCCAGAAGGTGACCGAAGAGGTGGTGCTGCGTGCTGCCGGGCATGTGCACAAAGCCACCGGCATGAAGAACCTTGTTCTCGGTGGGGGAGTGGCGCTGAACTGTGTGGGCAACGGGCGTATCCTGCGGGAGGGGCCTTTTGAGAATATCTGGATTCAGCCGGCCGCCGGCGATGCAGGCGCTGCGCTGGGGGCGGCGCTGTTTGTGTGGCACCAGTTGCTGGGTAACGAGCGCGTGTGCGACGGAGGCGACAAGCAGAAGGCATCGCTATTAGGTCCGGCATATACCGACGAGGAAGTGAGGTCGTTTCTTGATTCGGTCCAGGCCGACTACGAGGTGTACGACGAATTCGACAAGCTCGTTGACGATGTGGCGGGGCTGATTGCCGATGAGAAGGTGATCGGCTGGTTTCAGGGACGGATGGAGTTCGGGCCTCGTGCGCTGGGCAACCGCAGCATCATCGGCGATGCGCGAAGCGAGAAGATGCAGTCGGTGATGAATTTAAAGATCAAATTTCGCGAATCGTTTCGGCCGTTCGCGCCGTGTGTGCTCAGGGATGATGTCGATGAGTATTTTGAGATGAGGCCCAACGAGGACAGTCCGTATATGCTGCTTGTTGCACCGGTTCAGGGCGATAAGAGGCTTGCCGAAGGGGAGCAGATGGCGTCGCTTCGGGGGCTTGAAAAGCTCAAGTGCAAGCGAAGCGTGGTGCCGGCGATAACGCACGTGGATTATTCGGCGCGGGTGCAGACGGTGGATCGCGACAGGCACGCGAGGTTGTACGCTCTGATGAGCCGGTTTAAGGATAAGACCGGCTGTCCGGTCATTATCAATACGAGTTTCAATATCCGGGGCGAGCCGATTGTCTGCTCGCCCGAACATGCGTACCGGTGCTTTATGGCGACGAATATGGATGTGTTGGTGATGGGTAATCAGTTGCTGTACAAGGAGCGTCAGCCGCAGGCCGCCCGGCACGAGATCGACATGTACAAGGCGCAGTTTGAACTGGATTAGCGGGCAGGGAGTTTGACTATGGCGATCATCGAGGCAAACTGGAATCCGAGCAGAAAGGACCTGCGGGTTTTCGGAATCGCAGCGCTTGTGGCCACCGTGATTTTGGCGTCCCTGCTGCATTTGAGGAAGGGTTTGCCGCTTCAATGGGCCCTGGGCATTGTTGCTTTCGGCCTGGTCGTCTTTGTCGGCAGCATGGTTTTGCCCAAACCGACGAAGGTCATATACGTAATAATGGTGAGCCTTGCTTTGCCGATCGGGCTTGTGATCAGCACGGTCTTAATGACGGCTTTTTACTATTTGCTCCTGACGCCGTTAGGGTTGTTTTTCCGGCTCGTGGGTCGGGATGAGCTTGAGTTGAAGTTTGACCGCGACCGCGAGAGTTACTGGGTGAAGCGACGGTCGCCGGAGAGTCTTAAAAGGTATTTCAATCAGTTCTGAACATATCGGAGAGTGCAATGTCCGAAGACAAGAAGGCCAATGATACGAATGAATTTGACCGGTTGGCCGGTGAGCGCAGGCAGTCTCTGCCGGCGGAGTTCTGGTACTTTCTAAAGCACAACAAGAAATGGTGGCTGCTGCCGATCATTATCGTGATCGTCCTGTTAGGCGTTCTTGTTCTTGTGGGCGGCAGCGGGCTGGCGCCGTTTATCTACCCGCTGTTTTAGGCGATGCCGAAACGGGATCGGTGAAGATTATCATATGCCGACCAATGTCAGTATTCTCTTGGCAAAGTTTTTGCATCGGACGGCGGCGATGGTGCAGGGGTGGCGGCCGGCGATGGCGACGAGGTATCGGGCGATGTCGGCGGCATCGAGCATTTGCCTCTTGTCGGGGGGCTTTTGGTAAATGTCGAAGAACTCGGTATCGACGCGGGCCGGGTAGATCGCCGAGAGCTTGATGTGGTGTTCTTTCAATTCCCCTTTAACGGCTTTGAGGAAGCCTGCAACGCCGTGTTTGGAAGCGCAGTAGGCACTGTAGGTGGCTGCCCCGAACAGGCCTGCGATGGAGCAGACGGTGATGATGTGGCCGGCGATTTGCTGTTCTTTCATGCGGCGGGCGGCTTCCCTGGTGCAGAGAAAGACGCTCGTGAGATTTGTCTCGATGACGGATTGCCAGTTTTCGGCTGTGATGTCGATCAGTTCGGATTTCAGGCCCCGCCCGGCGTTGTTGATGAGGATGTCAACCCGGCCGAACTTCTCCCATGCCCGGTCAAAAAGGTTGATGACGTCCGCCTCGCTGGTGACGTCGGTCCTGACGTAGATGCAGTTTTCGTTGAATGTCAGGATGTGGTCGTGCAGTTCGGCGAGTTTTTCGACGCGCCTTGCCGCCAGGACGACCGAGGCCCCTTTCCTTGCGAATTCAACGGCGGTCGCCTTGCCTATCCCGCTGCTTGCACCGGTTACCAGAACGATCTTTTCAGTCAAGTTGACCATCGTTTTTCATCCATTCAATTGTGTCTTTTATAGTCTGCCGGAAACTGATCTGCGGCTGCCAGCCCAATTCTTTCTTTGCCTTTGTGTTGTCAAAATACCTGAACTTGAATGCCGAATCAAGGTTGTCGGCGGTAATTTGGAGTCTATTCTTCGATACGGATTCGATAAGCAGCAGCAATCGGAACAAAGGACCGTTCAAAAAACGCGGCAGTGTCAAAGCGGGTGGTTTAGTCGCCAGCGCCTCGGCGATTGTGCCGTTGATATCCTTGAATGTGAGGTTAGCGCCGCTGAGCAGATAATCCCCTTGGCGGATGCCGTCCTTGACGATGTCTACAATTCCCGCGGCAACGTCCCTGACGTCGACAATGTTCGTCCCGCCGGGCATATTAAACGGTATCTTGCGATTACTGATTGCCTTTATGAGCCTGGCGGAGTTGGTGACATCGCCGGGCCCGAACATCAGGCCGGGATAGACGACTACTGTGTTTGATCCCTGTCGCCTGAATTCTTCCACTTCGAGATCGGCCTGGTGCTTGGTGAGCATGTAGAACTTTCTGCGTTTTTCGGCGATGCTCCAGTCGAACCGGAACTCCTCGTTGACGGGATTATCCTTATCGTCGGAATAGCCTAAGGCCGCCACTGAACTGACATGAATGACGGTCTTGACGCCGCTGTCGCCGGCGGCCCGCAATACGTTTCTGGTTCCGTCCACATTGACACTTCTCAGCAGCAGTTCATCCTTCAGTGAAAACGAGACAACCCCGGCAAGATGTATCACGCAGTCTGCGCCGGCAAACTCGCCGACAATTGAGTCATAATTGCACACATCGGCGTCCAAGACAATCTCGACATTCTTGTCATCTGCAAAATCAAACAAAGCAGCCCCATTCGCCTTGAGGTCAACGATCTTTAACAGGGGACAGTTACCTGTTTCCAGAAGCTGCCCGACAATGAACTGGCCCAAGAAGCCGCATCCACCGGTAATCACAATCTTTTGGTCATTCGTCAAAGCTCTTGCTTTGGGATTCCATAACGCGTTCTATTATCTGTTGTGTTCGTTGTACCGTCCCCTCCCAGGTCAAATGGTATATGGTATCATGAAACATCTCTTCAGGGTAGGCCATTTCCGAAGGGCTGTTAAGAATTGGAATTGTCATTCGATCCCGCAGAGATACGTCGATCATTTCTATCTGTGTTTTCTGTTCTTCGTGGAGTTTCTCTGGGACAGGGGGGTAGAAGAAATACACAGAAGCCCCTCGTCCGGCGGCTTCTGCATGGAGTCTGTTTAACCTGTCGATTACCTTGTCGAGGTGCCGACGCCGACAATAAACGGACAAAGGCATGTCGGAAATACTCTCCGCATCGATGCTTCGATGGGCGATGACGTCCCCGTACTTGTTGAAGCTGGATCTGGAATAGGGCGATTGAGCTTTCTTTGGGTGGCGCATAACATGTCGCCAGGTGAAAGCCCTTACCTTCATGCCCACAAATGCGAGCACGTTGTCCATAAACGGTTTGATGTTGCTTGAACCGAGATAGGAGACGCTTTTATGGCGGTGATCAAGGATGATTTCAACCATTTCATAGTGGCTGGTGGCCCTGTGAAAATGTGCATATTCAATCGAAAGAACGAGTATGTCTCCTTCTTTGAGATATTCGGACGCCTCAGTCAAAATGAACTGAAGCCCGAGATTTGCATGCAGTCCCATGTTGACGGGATTATAAGGCATGTTTTGCTTGACTGCTTCGGAGTCGATTCCAAAAGCAACATTCGATCCGCCGGTGAAGATAATGCGAGGAGACGGGGCTTTGGCAATCAGGCTGTGCTTGTCGCGGGTGGCGCGCAAATATGAGTCTTCATCGGCAGGGCACGTGGCAACAAGCACTGCCAAAGCAACTGCCTGCAAAGCTGCGAACAAAAACGCTTTTATAATGAACTTTCGCATTTCCGATCTAAAACTGAAAATAGATGAACTCACCTTGATCACGGGCGGAAAGAAGCAGAGTGCCCCACACCAGCAAAGTATACAGAGCCCAGCGCAAGGGTCGCGGCCACGCGTCTACGTGCAGCGGATGTGGGTATGCACGATGGATCCATTCTGCGAGGACCGACGCGAAAAGTGCGAGCAGACAGAGGCGTTGAAGTAATGTGAGCCCTTTGACTACTCCATACAGATTCATAAATACCGATGTGGCGAACACATCCCGAAGAATACTTCGGAATACGTCAATCGCCACGGGCAGTCTTCTTACTCTGAAGAAAATCCATGTCACGCAAATGATCGTAAACGTCATCAGAATTCGGGCTATGCTGGCCAGAGAGGGTATCAAACTTTTCCCCGCCGGGCAGTCGGTCGCGCGCAAAGGGTTTTGTTTCCGCCAAAGTCCTTCCATCAAAGTGGCGGCCCCGTTAACTCCGCCCCAGATGGCGAAGTTCCATGACGCACCGTGCCATAGTCCGCTGATGGTGAAGGTTAGCATCACGTTCAGGATCCGTCGCCAGCGGCTGACTCTGCTTCCTCCAAGCGGTATATACACATAATCACGGAACCATGTAGACAATGATATATGCCATCGCCGCCAGAATTCGGTCAGGCTCTGAGAAAAGTACGGGTGCGCAAAGTTTCTCATCAATTCAAAGCCGAAGAGTCTGGCGGTACCTATGGCAATGTGTGAATATGCGGAGAAATCATAGTATATCTGGAAGGCAAAACACACTGTCGCCAGCACGAGCGCCACCCCGCCTGCTTCGGCGTAATTGGCGAACGTTGTATCCACAATCGTTGCCAGATTGTCGGCTATCACCATTTTCTTGAAGAGACCCCAGAGAATCTCCCTCAATCCGTCAACCGCCTTTTTCTGATGGAAGCGTCGGGGACTGGTGAATTGCCCGAGCAGGTTGGTTGCTCTTTCTATGGGACCCGCCACGAGCTGCGGAAAGAATGATACATAGGCCGCATAGTCGATTATGCGAGTTGTTGCCCTCATTTTTCCGCGATAAATGTCGATTGTGTAGCTCATCGTCTGGAAGGTATAGAAGCTGATGCCCACCGGCAGGACTATCCGCAGAGTTACGTAATCAACATTGAATCCGAGAGAGTCGGCCAGTTGGACGAAATTATGGGAAAAGAAATTGAAATACTTGAAAAACCCTAACATCCCGAGATTACACAGAACGCTTGCCAGCAGAAGGAGTTTCCTGAGTGCCGGTCTTCGGGCTTTGTCAATCCCAATGCCGGCGCCGAAATCCACCAAGGTCGATATCAGCATCAGAATGCAGAACCGATAATCCCACCATGCGTAAAAGCCATAACTTGCCGCTACGAGAAGGATATTGCGGGCTGTCCGGCCTTTGAGCAGCCAGTAGACGGAGAATACTGTCGCCAGGAATACAAGGAATGTAAATGTAGTGAACGTCATGCTCGAATATCCCGGCTCATTCTCTCATGTTTCGGATGTTTGCGCCCGGCAACGAGACCATGGAAGGTCTGGTGTTGCTCGAATTTATCGAAAAATCTCAGGAGGCAAGCCGTGTGAGGTTCTTTTCGGCCTTCGGTTTCTCGAACATGTTGAGCCATTGCCATTTGTTCGCCCCGATTCAGTGAAAACCTCCATCATAGAGAGATTATACACCCTAGACGGAGGCAGGGCAAGGCTCGGATCGCCGGTGTTGCTCGAATTTATCGAAAAACCTCAGGAGCCAAGCCGTGTGAGGTCCTTTTCGGCCTTCGGTTTCTCGAATATGTTGAGCCATTGCCATTTGTTCGCCTCGATTCAGTGAAAACGTCCATCATGCAGAGATTATACACTTTGGACGGAGGCAGGGCAAGGCTCGGATCGCCGGTGTTGCGGCAAGATCGGCGGTTTGGCTTGACGTGGGTTGGCAATCGCCTATAATGGTCCGATTGTTGTCAAATCAGTTGAAACGGTTTAGTGGAGTCAGAAAGTGGTATCGAAGACGAAGACGAAGAAACGTAAGATTCAATGTGCCAAGTGTACGGGGCTGTGTTGTCGTTATTTTGCCCTGCCGCTCGATACGCCGGAGGACTGGGACGACTATGACGATATACGGTGGTATCTTTGTCATGAGGATATCTCGGTTTTCATCGAAGAGGGCGACTGGTATCTCAATGTCAAGAACAAGTGCACAAACCTGGGCGATAGCAATCGATGCGCGATCTACGATCTGCGGCCGAAAATCTGCCGCGGTTACAAGATGGACGACTGCGATTTTACGGGCATGGAGTATGATTATGAGCTTCACTTCACCAGTGCCCACCAAATGGAAGAATACATGAAGATCAAATTCGGCGACAAGGTGTTCGACAAGCTCAAGCCGAAGAAGAGGAAAAAGAAAAAGAAGAAGAAAAAGCAATCATGAAGATTCAATCGGCCAAGGGAACGAGGGATTTTTATCCGCAGGTAATGGCGGTGCGCAACTATATCCTCGACGGCTGGAAGGCGGCGTCGCTTCGCAGCGGCTTCGAGGAATATGACGGGCCAATCTTCGAGTTCCTCAAGATGTACCAGATAAAGAGCGGCGATGAGATTGCCTCGCAGCTTTTTTCGTTTACGGATCGCGGCGGGCGGGACTTTGCCATCAGGCCCGAGATTACACCGACGTTAGCTCGTATGGTGAATCAGCAGATCAATGCGCTGCCGCGGCCGATCAAGTGGTTCTCCCTGCCACGTCTCTGTCGCGCCGAACGGCCGCAGAAGGGCAGACTGCGAGAGTTCTTCCAGTGGAACGTTGACATCATCGGCGTTGACGACATCCTTGCCGATGCGGAGGTGATTTTCACCGCGATCGATTATCTTCGCTCTGCCGGTCTCGGACCCGATGACATTGTCGTAAGAATTTCCAGTCGAAAGATGTTAGCTGCGATTCTTGAGACGATAGGGATTCGGCAAGAGAACCTGGAAGCGGTTTATGCCGTCCTTGACAAGAAGGCCAAGCTTCCCGATGACACTTTCGGCAAGATGATCGCCGAGCAAATCGCCGATTCGACGATGCGCTCGCGCGTGATCGACCTCATGTCGGTTGAGGCCATTGACCGGATCGGCGGTGTCGTGGAGCTTGACGCCGCGGCGAAAGCGGCGGTCGATGAGTTGAGGAGGCTTTTTGAGACACTCGAAGTGATGGGTGTGGCCGACTTCGTGAAGTTCGATATAGGTATCGTTCGAGGCCTTGCCTACTATACTGGTGTTGTCTATGAGATATATGACCGTCAGAGTTCACTGCGCGCGATATGTGGGGGGGGCAGATACGATAATTTACTCAAGGACTTCGGCGGGCCGTCCGTACCGGCAACGGGCTTCGGCATGGGCGATGCCGTCCTTGAGATACTGCTGAGGGAAAAGGGGCAGCTCACCGACGAGATGCTTTCTACGCGAAACATGGAGTACTTCATAGCGATTGCGGGCGATGAGTTCAAACAGAAGGCAGTCCAATTGACCACGCAGTTGCGCTTGAAGGGCATGTCGGCGGACTTCTCCTATAAGTCTGCAAGCCTCAAGAAACAACTCAAGGCCGCCCAGGCAGCCAACGCCAGATACACAATCATCTTAGGCAGCGAACTGACCGAAAACAACCAGCTTGTCGTAAAGGACATGGCCACCGGCAATCAGGAACCGGTGGATGCAGATAAGTTCCTTGCCGCCTGCTAAAGCGATCGGACCTGAGGGGGCGGTTTATGGCAGCTCGTCCAGTTCGCTGATAGTTACCGGTCTGCCGGATTCGGCGGAAATATCCGCTGCAAAGCACACTGCATGAGTTTGGGCGGCGTCATCCAGGTCCGGGAAGGGACGCTTGTCTTCAATTATGCAATCCAGAAAATGCGAGGCCTGGCCCTGAAAAGGATGATGAGCGACGTCGCCGCTGTCCGGCAGCACGCAGGGAATCTTTAGAAAATCGTCCTGGCCGGGAAACAGTCCGGGCGCAAAAAGTTTATCATTACGCAGGCTTCCCTCTGTCCCATAGACTCCGATATTGAACACGTAGGGCATTTGAGCATCGAAGGTAGTTGTACTTCGTCCGATCGTACCGTCCTCGAACTTGAGGTTGACCGAGATTGTACCGGGGTACTCTATGGGGTTTTCGGTCTTTGTCTGGTAAGCGCAAACCTGTTCGACTTCGCTGCGGGCGAACCATCGCAGCGCATCTATCGCATGGCAGCCTCCGGTCAGGATTGCTGTTCCGCTTTGCTCTCGGCTGCCGAGCCATTTTTCTTCGGGCGTCATCCATATCCTGTGCATGTAATCGACTTCGACCATGAAAATGTTGCCCAAGGCGCCCTGTTCTATCAATCGATCAATTGACATCAGCAGCGGATTCCAGTGCAGCACAAAACCGACCAACGTCTTAACCTTGTTCTTCTTGACCGCCTCCTGTTGCCTTCGGATATCCTGTATTGTAATCGCCACCGGCTTTTCTATAAGCACGTGCTTGCCGGCCTCTGCGGCGGCAACCACGTATTCGGTGTGCCGGTTGTGGGGCGTGCAGACTACGACGATGTCGACATCCTCCTGGGCCGTCATTCGGACGCCGTCGGTGTCAATCGTGCATTGCAGACTATATAGATACTTATATTTTTGTGCATTGTCGCGGTTGCGACTGGCCAGCGCACGTACTTGTGAACGTGGATCCTTCTCAAAGGCCTTTATGTGCTCCCCGGCTACCCAACCACAGCCGACAATCCCTACACCGAGTTTCTTCATATTTTGCCTCTTTCATCTGACCGGTTACGTCTTAAGGAAGTACTCCATCATTTCACTGCCGTTTTCGACTCTGAATCCCGATTTGTAGGCGTTCTTTTCGCAAAATGGTTTTTGGAGAATTCCCTGGATTGCGCGTCCTGCCATGGCGAAGGGGACAGGGTCCCTCGAATGTGCCCTCGTTTCGACGGGTGTGGGGTGGTCGGGCATGACCAGAATGCGGTAGTCGTCATATTGCTTGAGCGCCTCATGGACCGGTCCGACGATGTGTTCGTCGATCAGTTCGACCGCGGCTTTCTTTTGCTTGGCGTTTCCGCTGTGGCCGGCTTCATCGGGTGCTTCGATGTGGACAAGGACGATGTCGTGATCCTTCAGGGCCTTGATTGCTGCTGCGCCCTTGCCTTTGTAGTTGGTGTCGAAATATCCCGTTGCGCCTTTGACGGCGACAAGGTCAAAGCCGATGAGTTTGGCGATCCCCTTGACAAGATCAACGGCTGTGATAGCGGCGCCGTTTAGGCCGAAGCGCTTGCTGAACCGCTCCAGGATGGCTCTTTGCCCCTGTCCCCAGAGCCAGACACGGCTGACGGGGTTCTCGCCCAGGTCCATGCGGACTTTGTTGATGTCATGGTCGGCGAAGAGCTGTTCGGATTGGTTCATAATCTCGATGAGGACATCGGCGTTCTTGCCGTGAGGCAGATGTTTGGAAATCTTCTTGCCGATGATGTCGTGCGGCGGTGTAGTCTTGACCTTGAACAGGATTCCGTTGATGACGCAGAGATGTCGGTAGCTCAGGCCCTGATGAAGATGGATGTGTCTGGCGTCGAGCTGCTCGGCGAGTTCGGTGAGGAGCGTTGCCGCTTCTTTATCGGGGATGTGGCCTGCGCTGTGGTCAGCCATTCGCTTGTCGGCAATCGTGACGAGATTGCAGCGAAAGACCCAGTCGTTGGGGCCCAGTTGGATGTCCTTTGCCGCGGCTTCCAGTGGCGCCCTGCCCGCATAGCAGACCAGCGGGTCGTAGCCCAGCAGGCTCATCATCGCCACATCGCTTCCCGGTGTCATGCTTGCCGGCACGGTTACCACGGTGCCCTGTTTGCCCTCGATGCTGATCTTGTCCATATTGGGTGTTTCGGCGGCCTCGATGACGCTCTTACCGTCGAATACATCAAGCGGATAGTCGGCCGCTCCATCGGGAATGATAATGGCGTACTTCATCAGTCGCGATCCTCCGGGATGTCGGCGATTCGGATGCAGACGGGCTTGCCGCTGACGACGTCCAGGCGGGCCAGTTCATCCAGCGCCGCCGACATATTCTTCTGCTTTGTCGGATGCG
>SDBV01008972.1_pt1 | contig 13379 bp, 11 predicted proteins | sample 2277081 | NCBI WGS metagenome assembly SDBV01 (sample SAMN10402039, study PRJNA504765) | marine sediment metagenome | isolation source: marine sediment core GS10_PC15, 223 cmbsf | place: Arctic Ocean: Southern Knipovich Ridge | collected 2010 | reverse complement strand
TATTTATCAATTTTAGTACCAAGTAAATTCACTGAAAATATCGATATATTTTGACCTTAACGGGGAGTAAAAATGCGTCATCTAAATTACAGTCATCTATTCTATTTTCAGGTCATCGCTAAAGAAGGATCCATCAAAAAAGCTTGCAAAATACTTCATCTGACTCAGCCCACCTTGAGCGATCAGCTTAAATCGCTAGAGAGATACCTCGGTGTCAAACTTTTCGATCGCAGAAACCGCCGTTTGATTCTTAATGACATCGGAAAGATAGCGTTAAGTTATGCGAACCGAATTTTTTCATTGGGAAACGAGTTCCAGAGAACTATTAGCCAAATAAAAACAGAGGAAAATAGATTGCCAATTGAAATTGGCATCGTTCCATACTTATCCAAAGTTTTTACCTACGATCTTTTCCTCCCGATCTTTGAATTAAATGTATTTAGAGTAAAACTCAAGGAAGCTGAGCTCAAACATCTCATTCAGGAGCTGGACATCGGCAATATCGACTTGGTTGTGTCAAACAGTATGTTACCTTCCAATCAGAAAGGGCTTAAAAGCATAAAAATTGGGGATTCGCGATTTTTTGCTGTAGGTGGATCCCACCTTGCTTTTGCAGCCAATAATTTTCCAAAATCATTGGATGGCTTAGCTTTTTTTCACTATACGGATGAAAGTCCTCATCGAGAAATTATCGACATCTTTTTTGAAAAAAACAAACTTAAACCTAAGATCGTTGGAGAAGCTGATGATATCAATTTTTTAAAAATCGTAACAGGAAACAATCTCTGTTTTTCAATTTTGCCCGAAACGTCTTTTAAGGAATACAGAAAATTAAAGCACCTCACTTTACTAGGAGAAATAAAAGAGTTGAAATCGCCAATATGGGCTACCTACAATGAAATTAACGATAGCATCTATGTCAAAGAGTTCATTAAGAGTCTAATGATTCACTCAAAATTCAGTGATGATGAGAAATAAACATATATGGACTTGTAGCCCATTTCAAGATGTTCTTTAAGAACCTACATCCGCGCCATGAGCTTCGATTCCTTTTGCTTGGGGAATTATTGGATTCGTTTTGTTGTTGCTGTCTTGGTACCTTTAGTTGTTGGCAACGTGCTATTTATTGTGGCGGACGTAAACGCAGCACAACTATGCTGCCATCAACAATGCCCCGCTGATTCCTCAGAACAAGCTGTTTCTGGTCGAGTAACTGCCACCCAGTTTCTGTCGCTACCTGGCAAACATACTTGTGGTTGTGTGCGAAGCGACCTGTGTGTCTCAATTGAATTTCTTTGGCAGAGCTACACTCGAATGAGAAAGCTACTATTGCCCCTGCTTTTGCACAACGCCGCATTCCAGTGAGTACTGGCTTAAGGTCGCCGATATAGATAAAGACGTCGGCTGCAACGAAAAAGTCGAAGCGAAGTTTCGTTTGTTGGAGGAAATGCAAGAGATCTCCCGTATGGAGTTCGCTGTAGCAGTCCTTAATGCGAGCCTGTTCGAGCATCTTGGGAGAGAGGTCAACCCCAACAACAAGCTTGATATGATGGTCTGCAAATGCACAGCCTACCAGCCCCGTCCCACAACCGAGATCTAGTAGCGATTCAACACTTCCATTAGTTAGATAACGGTCCATCATGTGGCGGATAACCGATGGCACCTCATAATTCAGGTCATCTTGCAAATGTTGTTCAAATGTTGCCGCATATTGATCAAACAGATCACGAACAAATTGTTGTGGTGCTTGGGAAACATAGCGACCCTCGAGCGCTGCCAACATGAAGTTTGTGTTCGGATGATTTGGTTGAATCTTGTGAGCTTGACGGTATGTATTGAGAGCCCCGTCGTAATCTCGGAGACCCAAGAGCAGATTGCTTAGATTTACTAAACATTTGAAGTTGTTAGGGTCCAGCTTAATAGCGTGTTGATAGGTGTCACGCGCTAAGCTCAATCGTTTTTGTGCTTTATACACCAATCCGAGGTTGAAAAAAGTAATCGAATCTGCTTCTTTAAATTGAATTGCTTTCAGAAGAGCTACCTCAGCTTTGTCATGCTCCCCAAGATTAAGTCTCGCTAGACCGAGATTGTTATATAGGGGACAGTTGGGGCCATTTTCTCGGAGTTGTAGTTCGCACGCTTCTATCATATTACACCAATCTTTTTTTGAGGACGGCGTCTTGCTGGAGTATTCATTGATCTTCATAGTTTGTTGATGCCTGCTAATCGACATTATATCGGCTTCAGTTGGGAAAGGGGTTTGATTAAACAATCCTTTACTATCACTCGGATTTTTCTTCTTGCATTTCCCACGTAGTTTTAATTTCCGTGCAATATCGCGACGAATTTTTTTCTTACTTTTATTTTTATGAGACATATCTGGCCTTTCGGTGATTTTATAAAAGGTTGTCTATAGGATGGAAGGAGTGCATCGTTCACGTTACGTCACCGATTATATCTTTGTGTTTTCCATCCAGAGTCCTTGAAAGCTCACAGTCCACGTAAAATCTCCCATATTCTGGAGTGGTCAAGCTCAACAGACCATGCAGCAATTTACCTGTGATTATATGTTAAACTTCAACGATAGACAAATCGAATTTAATCATAGAATTCATCGATTAATTCGATATTTTAGGACATCCATCCCGGCCGGCACTACAAATTAAAATTGGAATGTTATCAGAATAGAGCTGCTCTAGTGAAAATGAAGGTAGATTACCCCCAAAAAAACACATAGACAAAGAATTTTTAATATATAGGTATTATCTATCTGACCTTTGAATTTGAATCGTAAATGGAATGATTTTGCCTAGGAATATGAGCCAGGAGCACATCCCCCTGTCTCTTTTATTCAGGAGTTAGCGACGGCTGTTCGCGAGAGCGGTTCCTACTCTATTGTGCCCGGCCTCCCTTCTCAGGAGCCCATCTTCGGATGCTCGACTACCTAGAGCGTATCCAGCTGACTGATGATCTGATTGAGAAATAGTCGGCTACTTGAAGAAATCATTCCAAGTCGAGCAAGAGTTTCACAAGCAGACACAGGAAAGCCTCTGAAAAGAGCTAGATCAGGTACAGCAACGACTCTCCCGTCTTGTCGATGCTCATCTTGATGGCAAAATCTACGCCGACATCTACGGATAAAAGCTCGATGAGTATAAGAAGCGTCAGCAGCGGTGATGGACCAGCATCTCGACGCCAACAAGGCGAGCTTGATTAGGGTCAAAACGGTGCTCGATCTGACCAAGAGTGCTAGGGAAATCTACGAAAGTTCGAAAGTAGAGGAAAAACGGCAAATCCTAAATTTCGTGTTTTCGAACTTGGAAATGAAGGACAAAAAGCCGATCATAACACTGCGTGAGTCGTTTGATAAGCTCCTCGCAGTGTCAGATCGTCCCACATATCGGAAGAGGAGGACATTGACCTTGGAGGGGCTCCGGTGGAGGGCTTCCAATGGGAGATGTCCGAGAGTGCCCGACAGGGCACCGAGGCGTCCCGGAGCTTTCGTTTTTCGAAGAAAAACGGAAGAGGAGGTCTCGCTTCCGCTTCCGCTTTTATTTCGGACACGGCAAACTGAAATTTGCCGCGCAAAAAAACCTATGGAGGTTCCCTATTTGTTTTTTATTTTTTTATTTTTGGAAACTTTTCAGAGATTTTAATTTAATAGATCGAAATAGAAGGGAGAAACAAAAAAACACCCCTATGAACGCAACTACTAGTCCTGCAGTGGAAAGGGGCAGATTATATGCTGTCAGTAGGTGGCGGGCACACGCCACAGCCAATAGAGCGCTGAGAACGCCGATTGTACAGGACAAAAGAAGGAGTTTCCGCAAATCGGAAGTTATAAGGCGCGCAATCAGTGGCGGCCCTACGAGAAAGGCCAAGAAGAGAAAAACCCCAACCGCCCGAAAGGCACTGATCGCTGTCGCACTTGTCAGTAGCATAAGGAGATAGTTAAAAAGTGAAGGGCGAAAACCAAGACTCGCTGCAAGTCCCTCATCAAAACAGATCAGCTTCCATTCTTTGAAAAAGAGAGTCACAATCAAAGCATTTGCCCCAGCAACTCCCGCGGCGACTTTGAGATCATCGAAATGGAGCGCATCAGCATTGCCCATGACGACTTCGAGTCCGATATGGGCATTGCGCGTATAGAGTGTAATGAGAAGGATTCCGAGGGCAAAGAGGCTGGTGAAGACAATGCCAATGCTCGCATCTTCTTGGAGCTTGATAACCCGATGCAGTACTTGAGTCAAGAGGGTTGTCACGATCCCAGTCACGAGGGCAGCGATGAAAAGCACCTGGAAATTCATCGGCATCCCTGATCCTGCTTTAAAGAGAAGCAAATAGGCCGTCACGATTCCAAGCAAAATGGTATGGGAAAGAGAGTTTGCAAGCATCGTCATCCGTTTGAGGACAAGCAATGTGCCTATGAGGGAAGATGCAATGGCGATCAAGCTAAGCACAAAGAATTGGATCTCATCGGAAGCCAGCGTTTTCCATGTAAGTAGGCGAGTAAAAAAGATGGCAAAAAAATGGAAAAAATCGGCTCCGTGATAAGGGTTCATCTGCTGGCTCCCGGGATAGGTTGCTCATGCGGATCCCGTTTGGGGTGATCGAGAAGAGACTGAAGCTGTTTTTCAATTTCTGGGGTGAGAATATGCTCCATTTCCTCTGCACTGTGATGGACGCGGTCACTCTCTTGCCCCATGTGGACGAGATAGACCTCCCAGAGACGGTGGAGGCGAACGAGTTTTTCTGCTTCTTCAAATCCTTCTTCTGTGAGTTTTTTTTCTTTGATCCAACCCTTCATCCGCATGCGCCAGAAAAGATAGGGGTGCGCATCAATTGCTTGCTCTTTATAGAGTGCTTTGAGCAAGTTTTCTTGTCGGCAGAGGAGCTGAAAGCGTCTAATGCGAATCAAACGAGGAAAAAAACCTCTTTGAGGAGCAAAAAATAAGCTGAAAAGACAGATCCCTGTGCTGGATAAGACAATCATGGGGCCAGTCGGAAATGAGAGATTTGGCCTGCTCAGCCAAACGGCAAAAACATTGCCGAACAAGCCTGCAAGCATACCAAAGATGCCAGCGAGGACAAAAAAGCTTGATAGTTTTTGCGTCCACTGGCGGGCTGCAGCAGCCGGGGTAATCAGCATGGCCGACATCAAAATGACACCCACACTGCGCATTCCAACAACAATGGCAATCATCAGCAAAAGATAAAGGATGCCTTGAATGGTTTTTGTGCGCATACCGATTGTTTTGGCAAACTCGGAATCAAAGTGGAGGATTTCCAAAAATCGATAGAGGAAAATCATACTCATAGCGATCACTAGGGTCAGTCCGCCATATAGAGCAATATGGGAATCGACCATCGTAGCGGCTTGTCCAAAGAGGAAAATCTGAATTTGGCGAAACCAAAGGGCATGGGTCACTTGCAAGCCACTGGCAATGCATATGCCAACGCCAAAAAAGAGCGAAAGGACAAAACACAAGGCTGCATCGCTACTGATACCAAGCCGCTTTTCCATTTGATCAATCACAAATAGTCCCAAAAGTCCAAAGAGAAAGGCCCCAAGCAAAATGGAAAAAGCAATCCATCCTGGCGCAAAAGCTGCTGCGAGAATGACTCCCAAAACAACGCCAGGATAAGAAGCATGGGAAAGGGCTTCCCCCACCAGAGAGCGTTTCTGCAAGAAAACGAGACAGCCGATGAGTCCAGAAGAAAAGCACATTAACATGCTACCAATAGTGGGAGCGCGCAGGACAGGATCAATGAAAAACTCAAGCATCATAAGCCTATAGGTTCATACTCCCGTTGATTTACTGTGGGTCAATTTTTTTGTTTCTGTGAGAAGATAGGCCGCATTGCCATAGGCTTTTTTGAGGTTTTCTTCGTGAAAGACCTCGCTAATAGGGCCGCAGTCAATGAGGCAACTATTGAGCAAAATAACCCAGTCGAAATGGTTTTTCACAGTCGTTAGATCGTGATGCACAATGAGAAGAGTTTTTCCTTGGTCTTTGAGATCAGAAAAAACCTCCATGAGCGCTTTTTCTGTGGCCATATCGACACCGGCAAAAGGTTCATCCATCAAGTAGAGATCAGCATCTTGCAGCAAGGCCCGAGCTAAAAAAACTCTCTGTTGCTGTCCACCAGACAGCTCACTAATTTGTCGTTTGGCAAAAGGGAGCATGCCCACTCTCACAAGGGCTTTTTCTGCCAAGATTCGATCCCGTTTTCGCACCCATTTGAGCGGCCCCCTTTTACCGTAGAGTCCCATCAAAACCACATCGAGAACACTGATTGGAAAATTCCAGTCTACCGATGTGCGCTGCGGTACGTAGGCGATTTTCTTTTGGACTTCTTTATAGGGCCTTTCGAAAAATGAAATAGTCCCCGCAATAGGCTTGAGAAGTCCGAGCAAAGTCTTAAGGAGGGTACTTTTCCCTGCGCCATTGGGACCTACTACCCCTACGATATGCCCCTTGGGAATTGTAAAATCGATTTCCCAAAGCACAGGAGTTTTGTCATAATGGACAGAAAGATTTTTTACACGAATGGCGTTCATGAACCTATCTCACTATTTGAAGAATTTGATTTTTTAAAGGATTTTTTTGCAGATTTTTGGTTCACTTGTTCCACTCTTCCCTCAATACTTGTGCATTATGCTGAATCATTTCCAAATAATGTTCCGTTCCCATTGCATCCCCATAGAGAGGCTGATCAGAGCAGCGGACATCATGTGTACAACAAGAGATCACTTTCTTGAGTGCATCGCGATTCACATTGGATTCAGGGAAAACAACGCCAATTTTGTAACGTGATAAATGCCCCACAACTCGTTTGATATCTTGGCTGCTCAACTGCCCTTCTGGGGCAAGTCCTTCAGGAGCCATACACCGCTTTTCCCATTCCTCTCCTTGCGCCAGATAAGCACGCACAAAATAGTGGAAAGCATCGTGACTAGTCACCAAAAAACGCTTTTCATCTGGAATCTCACGCATCTCTTCTTGCAGTTGCAAATGGACTGTGAGCATTTCGCGGCGCAAGTGATCTCCATTTTGCCTATAGAAAATCGCATTTTCTGGATCCGTTTTTGCAAGAGCAAAGACAATGGCATCGATTCCCTCTACCCATAGAGAAATATCCATCCAGACATGGGGATCGATCTCTCCCCCCACTTTTAAAATTCGCTCAGGAACCCTTTTTTGAATTTCATCTCCCAGATAGACCACATGAGGATGCTGCTTAAGAAGCTTACGCAAACTCGCACCATGCTCGAGGTTTAGCCCATTGCCAATTACAATCTGCGCATACACGATTTTTTCATCGTCTCCTTTGACGATTTCATAGCTGTGTGGATCAATCTCTCCCACAATGAGAGAAAGAGAGTCGACTCGATCTTGTCCAATTCTCTGTACTACATCATTGATCATCGCCGTTGTGGAGAGAACTTTGATCTTGCCGTTATCGGCAAACCAAGAAGATGTTTCCTGTTTTTGGCCACACCCAAATAGACAAAGAAAAAGAGAAAAGAAAACGACAAGAACTCTCATAATTACATTATTTTTTTGAGAAGGGCAAAAGGATAAATCCCCTTGTTGCACCCACTCGAAAACGTAATCTTAAGAGCATACCTGCCCACAGGGGAAAACTCAAGTAGAGAGACCTCTTTGTCACAATTTTTTTGACTTTCACAACCCGCGCACGGACACCTTTTTTGGATCTCATGCAAAGAGATAGACCGCCAATTGCCCTCTATCTCAATTTCGAGATGATGCACATCGCCGGACCGGACAGATATTTCCCCTTTTTCGACTTTTTTTTCCTCACTAAGAACTTTTTTTAATACAGCAAAAAATGCTTTTGCCCCAGGCGAGTCTGGAGCTTTTTCAAAGAGAGACTCTCCATGGTCCCCCATTTCGGAAATTTTAGGATCGATAGGAATTTGCCCCAAGAGTGGAAAAGAAAATTCTTTGGCAAGTGCTTCCCCTCCACCAGAGCCAAAAGGAAAAAATTTTTCTTCCCCTTGCATAAGATAACTCATATTTTCAATAACACCAAGAACAGGGATCTCCATTTTTTGGAAGAGTTGGACTGCTTTGCTCACATCAAGAGTAGCCACTACCTGAGGCGTCGTCACAACCACAGCTGCTGAAATTTTCGCCTTTTGCATCAAAGTGAGCTGAATATCGCCCGTGCCAGGAGGAAAATCGATGAGCAAATAGTCGAGTTCTCCCCAATCGACAATCGTCAAAAACTGCTGGATGATTTGATTGGCAATGGGAGCCCGAACAATCGAAGCCTTCTTCTTGAAGTGGGCTACAGAGATAAAAGGGATCCCAAAAGCGAGTGCAGGGAGAAGTCTTTCAAGATCTTCAGGGTTTTCCGCTGGCGCCATCCCTTTTGGCAGCATTTGCTCCAAAGAGGGGCCATAGATGTCCGCATCAAGAAGTCCGACCTTGAAACCTTGGCTTTTCAGAGCGAGTGCCAAATTGACCGCCACCGAAGATTTTCCAACGCCTCCCTTTCCGGCAGCAATTGCTAAAATCGATCGAATTTTCGATTGATGGCTTTCTTTTTTAGAATCTTGAAGAACTTTTAATCCAGTCATATTACTAGTAAAATTACCGTGTTTTCTCAAATAGTTGCAAGGTTTTTTAAAAATTGCTTGTGAAAAAAACTCGGTTTAGAATATCCTACAAATAATTGTATTCCCGATCAATTTAAAATTCTTTCAAAAGGAAGGTTCAGTTATGACAGTAGAACAGAAAGGAAAAAGCTTGAAAGAAGTTCAAGATATTATTTCTAGAGCAATTAAAAAAGTAGAAGGCAACAAAGAAAACGATCTTTGTAAATATCTACCCATGGATTCGGGTGGTTATATGCATCACTTTACTTTACGTAAAATGAAACATAAAGATCCCGGACAACTTGGGACTCTTATTGAAAAATTTATTATTAGGTCAGATCATCCAGCCGTGGTTACTCCAAAACGTAGGGCACCTCGCGGTTCGCGCAAGCGTCGTGACAATATTGCATTTTCTCGCTCCCAACTTGAGCGAATGCTGCAAATTGCCCGCCTTGCTGGTGATAAAGAAATGATTTCCATCCTCAGTCCAAGAAAATCTTTACCGATTATCAAAAGAGAACTCATTTCTTCTATCCGCCACAATCGTATAGAACAAGAACTTTGGAACTGCTACCTCGATTGCATCAATGCAGACAATGTAGCTCTTAGCGAAAACTAAAGTTTTTTCTCATAACTTTCTAAAGCCTCCATTTTGGGGGCTTTAGAGGCTGTCGTCAAGTTCATTCCACCGACTCTAGGAGCAATCTTTTTTCCTAGCAAAATATATAGGAAAAACCCTATAATTCCCTCTTTGAAGACTCAAAATTAAATAAGGAAACACTATGTCGCAAACTACAGCAAAAGAATTTGGGAAGTGGCGCTCGATGCTATGGCCTGTCCATGCTTTCGAGTTAAAAAAATTCATTCCCATGCTCCTTTTGATGTTTTTCATCAACTTCAACTACACAATCTTGCGTGATACAAAAGATGCATTGATCGTCACAGCTCCAGGATCTGGAGCCGAAGCCATCCCCTTCCTTAAGGTCTGGGGCGTTCTTCCAATTGCGATCCTCTTCATGCTCATTTACGCAAAACTCAGCAATATCCTGAGTAAAACAAAACTTTTTTATACCACGATCATATCTTTCTTAGTGTTTTTCGTCTTATTCAAGCTCGTCCTTTATCCCGCACGCGATTTTCTGCACCCGAATGAGCTCGCCGACAAGCTGCAAGCCGCCCTTCCTGGCGGTTTTAGTGGCATGATTGCCATTTTCCGCAATTGGACCTTTAGCTTGTTTTACATCATGTCAGAGCTATGGGGCAGCATGGCGCTGTCACTACTTTTTTGGGGATTTGCGAATGACACTACCCGTGTATCTGAATCAAAGCGTTTCTATGCCATGTTTGGAATTGGCGCCAATCTAGCGATGCTCCCTTCTGGAGAATTTATCAAATATTTTGCAAAGATTGGAAGTAATGTAGCTCCCGGTGTGGATGGTTTTGGGCTCACACTCAACTACCTCACCCTTCTCGTCATTGGCGGAGGTCTAGCTACCATGGGAGTCTATTGGTGGATCAATAAAAATGTTCTCACTGATTCTCGCTTTTATGATGTTAACGATATTAAAAAGAAGAAAGAAAAGCCAAAAATGCCCCTCAAAGAGAGTTTTGCTTTTTTATTGAAATCGAAATATCTCATCAGTCTTGCCATTCTCGTAATCAGCTATGGAGTCTGCATCCAGCTCGTTGAAGTGACCTGGAAAAACCAAGTGAAGCTCCAATATCCCAATGGAACTGACTATGTGGGCTTTATGGGTATGTTCTCACAGATCACCTCCCTTCTTACCCTTTTCATGATGCTCTTTGTGGGTGGAAACGTGATCCGTCGTTTTGGTTGGAAAGCAGGAGCCCTTTTCACACCTGTCGTCCTTCTCCTAACTGGTATCGCATTTTTTGCTTTTGTGATCTTCAAAGACAACCTAGGTGGCCTGATTGCTACTCTTGGCACAACACCTCTTATGCTTGCCGTTATTTTCGGTACCGCACAGAACATTGCGAGTAAATCAACAAAATACTCTCTCTTCGATCCAACCAAAGAGATGGCCTATATCCCACTTGACCAAGAATCCAAAGTCAAAGGGAAAGCCGCAATCGACGTTGTGGGTGCCCGTTTTGGAAAAGCGGGTGGAGCCTTCGTCAACCAAGGCCTTATCGTCGCTACAGGTGGAATTGCTTTCATTGCGCCATATGTTGCGGGGATCATGGTTCTCGTACTTGGAGGTTGGATTGTTGCAACGCGCTCGCTTGGCAAGCAATTCGGTTCGCTCACAGCCAGGCGTGAGGCGGAAGCCAAGGCAGAAGCCGCTGCTGAGGCTGCTAAAGCCTCAGCTGAGGCAGAGAGTGCCAAATCTCCCCAGCCTACTTCATAAGCATTCTCTATTTCTAGAATCAAAAATATAAATTCTTGTTGATGACTTCCTCAACAAGAATTTCACTTCTTATCAAGAGAGAACTACCTATTTAGGACTACCCAGTCACGGGTATTCATTACAGTAAAAATCTTTAGTTGACACCATTGGTGATACACAATACACTACGCGACCATAGATAGAAAATGGGAACGGTGATTTAGGAATATTGATACAAAATCAGACAAATAATTCATCATTTGTCTGATTTTTTAAAAAACTCGAATGTTGAATATAGTTGCTCTTAAAAATCAGGAGAAAACTTGCCAAACATACTCGTAGTTGACGATACACCAGCCAACCTCCACTCGATGAAAGTATTGCTACAGAGTTTAAACGTGAATGTCATCACTGCTGATTCTGGTAATGAAGCTCTCTCTCTAATACTCAGACATGAATTCGCCCTCATCCTGCTCGATGTTAAGATGCCAGTAATGGATGGCTATGAGACAGCAGAGCTTATTTTACAGGTTGAAGAGTCAAAACACATCCCCATCATCTTTGTCACAGGCAATGAAAAAAGTGAGCGGGCTTTTAAGGGATATGAAGCAGGTGCTGTGGATTATCTCATGAAGCCCATCGATTCCTATATTTTGATTAGCAAAGTAAAAGTATTTTTAAAACTCTATGAACAAAACAAAGAGATGGGAACTTTACTTGAAAACAAGAATACATTACTTACCGAAATCGAAGGGAAAAACACAAAACTTAAAAAATACTCCAAACTTTGGAAAGGTGTCTCCACGATAATCATTTTTATTTCTCTGACACTTATGTATACCCTTCATCTCGTTTCGAAAAAAAACATCCAGCTGGTCGCTTATGCTGATGAGCTAAACATAATCAATGCCTATACGATCACCCTTAACCAAGCCTATAAAAAATTCATTCCTTTCGAGTTCATTAAGCTATTGAACAAGGATAGCATTATCGATGTGCACTTAGGCGATCAAATTCTCAGGGAAATGACCGTGATGTTTGCAGATATCAGGGGATACACGTCCCTATCAGAGAATTTGACACCTGATGAAAATATTCAATTGCTTAACGACATTTTTGCAGTCATTCAGCCAACTATAAAAAAGTATCATGGCATCATCAACAAATACCTCGGAGATGGTGTAATGGTCCTTTTTACGAGTGGGGCCGATGATGCTGTGCTGGCCGGAATTGAGATGCTCAAGAAGTTAGAAGAATTCAGCAACTTACAAGTGGAAAAAGGGAGGCCACCCATCCAAATGGGAATAGGAATAGATCAAGGTCTGCTCATGTTGGGAACAGTAGGGAAAGAGGAGCGAATGGAACAAACCGTTGTCGCTGATTCAGTTAATCTTGCTTCTAGAATCGAGGGAATGTCAAAGATGTATGGCGCGAACTTGTTAATGAGCGAAAACATCTACTCTCACTTAGAAGACACTTCAAATTATCAAGTACGCTTAATGGATTTAGTGAGAGCCAAAGGAAGAAAGAAGCCCATCGAGGTCTATCAGGTTATTGATGGAGAACGTGAGGAGGTTTGTGAACTCTACAAGCAAACAACCGATTACTTTTCTAAAGGCGTTTCAGTGTTTCGTGATAAGAACTTCAAAGAAGCGATCATCTGTTTTGAACAGGTCTTACAAATTAATGAAAACGATGTAGCAGCACAAATATATATGAATCGATGCGAAGAACTCATTGCAAAAACATTGCCAGAAGATTGGTCTCCAGTGAGAGAACTAACCTTTAAGTAGAAACAAAAATTATTGAAAAAATCAAATTAGCAGGAGCAATACCATGAATGCTAAACAAAGCAAAAAACAAACAAAGAAAGAAAGTGATGACGCAGTAATAAATCTCGATGAAGATCAAGGCATCATCAAAAGTAAAATTGAAGCCATTTACCGAGTTCAAGCAACCATAGAGTTAAATCTTGATGGTACAATTATTGTTGCGAATCAGTCTTTCTTAGATATTTTTGGCTACACCTTAAAGGATATTAAGGGCAAACATCACAGCTTGTTTGTGGAAGAATCTTATAAAAACAGTTCGGGTTACAAGAAATTCTGGGAAAAACTTAATCGCGGCGAACACCAAGTTGGTGAGTTTAAAATGATTGGGAAGAATGGGAACGAAATTTGGATCATGGGATCCTATAACCCTCTCTATAACAAAAAAGGAGAGATCATTAAGATCTTCAATATTGCAACTGATATCACCGACAACAAAATGAACACCGTAAACTATGAAGGCCAAATTGCTGCCATTAACAAATCGCAGGCAGTCATCGAATTCAATATGGATGGAACGATTATTACTGCTAATGACATCTTTCTCGAGATGACCGGCTATACTCTAGAGGAGAT